>MCHG01000196.1_pt1 | contig 30272 bp, 28 predicted proteins | sample 787351 | NCBI WGS metagenome assembly MCHG01 (sample SAMN05430296, study PRJNA330682) | permafrost metagenome | biome: Cold desert; feature: permafrost; material: soil; isolation source: enrichment culture inoculated with soil incubated with H2/CO2 at 20 degrees... ... | reverse complement strand
GTATCAAAATTTTTATGAATAATCATTCATGGTGTTGGAAAACCCTAATTTTTATGGGCATTTTTCAGCGGTTTCCCATGTACAGAGGTTAAGAGGTTATAGAATGGTACATTATACACAGAATACTGCATAAAGAGGAATAGAAAGTACATTTTCACTCTTTCCAAAATTCTTTTCCGAGAAACGAATGGAATAGCTAGGAGCATATTTTTGAATAAAGACACTAAGACTTTTCGATTTCACCTTTATACCCTTTTTCACTTCAACACCAATAACATCCACATCTTTTTGCAAAACAAAATCAAGCTCAGCAGCATGTTCACTTGTCCAGTAAAACAGCGTATGTCCGTTGCTTGTAAGCGCCTGTGCAACATAATTTTCGGTAATGGAACCCATAAACAGGTTGGCTTCGCCTGTGAGAATAGTCTGCTGGGGAGTGCCAGATTTCATAACAAGCAAACCAACATCGCTCATGTATAGCTTGAATGAGGAAAGGTCGGCATATACGGCAATGGGATTTATGGTATCGCTTGGAGTTGTATATTTAGCCATATCAGCCACATAATTGTTCAAAATTTCATTTTGCACCGTGGGAACAAGCACGAGCTTACCTGACTTTAGAAATGTTTCCACAGACGCAGGCATTCCACCTACAATTAGATAATACCGATAAAGTTCAATCGCCTTTTGATGTAGTGCTTCAGGCATAGATTCCATTGCATAAAAGCATTTGCGGATTTCTTTTGCAAGGCGCTCCTCCTTTGCAGCCCAAAGAAACTCTTCAAAATCCAGAGGATAGAGTATCATGCATGCTACATTTAATTAATACTTATGTCAATAAAAGTATCATAAATTAATATTTTTATTGACATAAGTGTATAATGAACACATATAGAGGTTATTGAGAGTTTTTTAGGAAAATCGGAAATTAATAGCTAAACAAGTTTTCATAGATATTCTATCGGAATTATCATATAATAATAGCAGAATAATATAACCGGAGGGATTTGCTGTGCAGATAAAATCTTCAACCGCTTTGCGCAATGACTATAGTACGATATCTAACTTGGCTCATCAGACTGCTGAGCCTATTTATATTACCAAAAACGGTGAAGGCGATATAGTGGTTATGAGCATTGATGCATTCGAACAGCGAGAAAGAATGCTGGAACACCGTGCAAAGGTTTTGGAGGCTGAACTTTCACGCCTTTCTGGAGAACCTACCTATACCGTAGATGAGGTGAGAAATCGCTTAAAGGAGAAGTATTCTCATGTCTAAAGCGAAGGTCAAAATTCTGACTCCTGCTCTAAATGACATTGATCGAATAGCGGATTAGCATTTGCTTGCGGTCGGTCCAATATCAGCGGAGAAAATTACTGATAAGCTACTTGGTTCTATAGAAAAACTTGGTGAGTACCCATTAATGGGCACTGAACATTCAGACGCTGTTCTACAAAAGAAAGGGTATCGTAAGCTGGTATGTGGTGAATAAAACAGTTGGTGCCACATACAGCGAAACAGTTGGTGCCACATACAGCGGTTAAGAGGTTATTGGACAATCTCTAATAGAAAAGTGAAAATTAGAAGCTCATAACAGTTCTTAAAGCAAAGAAAAACTTTTGCTTTAGGAGCTGTTTTATTTTCGTTGATATTTTAAAGGAATTTGACTATAATAATATTGAATATTAAATTAGTCGGAGGATGCTATGGATTATATAAAGCGAAATATAGAAAGCACATTGCAAAAGGCTGCTAAAATGTTCCCTGCTGTCTTAATAACGGGGGCAAGACAAGTTGGCAAAACAACATTACTAAAGCATATAGCCAACGATATTCCTTATATAACCCTAGATGACCCAATATTACTTCAAAGTGCAATTGAGGAAGCAGGTAATTTTTTTAAAACTACACCGCCACCTGTTATTGTAGATGAAATACAATATGCACCAAACCTATTTCCCTATATTAAGATGCTGGCAGATGAATCAAGAAAAAAAGGACAGTTTTATTTAACTGGTTCACAACAATTTAGAATGATGAAAAATGTGAGTGAAAGTCTTGCCGGCAGAATTGGTTTGATAAATCTTTTAGGGTTATCTCTTCGTGAAATAAAAGGGAATGATTTTAATGAGGGTTTTGTGCCCACAGAGGAGTATTTTGATAAAAGAAAAGCAACTGCTAAGAGTGTTGAATATAAAGAGATATGGGAGATTATTCACAGAGGTTCAATGCCGGCAATGTATGCCGATGATCTAGACTGGCAGATGTTTTATGCAGCCTATACGAAGACTTACATTGAGCGAGATGTTAGAGAACTCACTCAAGTTGGTGATGAGCTTAAATTTATGAAGTTTATGACTGTTATTGCGGGCAGAACTTCTCAAATGTTAAACTTAACATCCATTGCAAATGAGGTAGGCATCAGTGCGCCAACTGCTGATAGGTGGTTGTCAATTTTGATTTCATCAAATATTGTATATTTGTTGCAACCCTATTATAACAATATAACAAAGCGTGCGATAAAAACACCAAAAGTATATTTTTTAGACACAGGGCTTGCGGCATATCTTACAAGATGGAATACTTCTCAGGTTCTTGAAGCTGGGGCAATGGCAGGAGCATTTTTTGAAACCTTTATTGTTGCAGAAATACTAAAAAGCTATTATAATGCAGGAGTTTTAGACCCAGCATTATATTATTATCGAGATAAAGATCAAAAAGAAGTGGATCTCATCATAGAACAAAATGGTACACTTTATCCTGTTGAAATTAAGAAAACCTCAAATCCTAGTAAGGAGCATATTGAAAGTTTTTCTGTTCTGAGAAAAATGAAAGGTATAGAAGTTGGAACCGGAGGGATTGTCTGCATGTATGATAAATACATTAGAATTGATGAAAACAATGTAACAATACCCGTTATGTATTTATAGACATAGACAAAACAGTGCCACATACAGCGGTTAAGAACTATTTGGTTGTTATAAAACAAAATGTTTTATTCTGTGTAAGAAGCATATTGAAAGTTTTTTTAAGCTATCATTATGTTATAATATTACCAATATTAAATAATCGGGGGGTTAATCCATGATACATATCAAAAACGGAAAAATCTACACCATGGCTGGAGATACAATTGAAAGAGGAAGCATCCTAATAGAGCATGGTAAAATCATAGCGGTAGGTGAAAATCTAGACATTCCAATGGACGTTGAAGTGATAGATGCAGAAGGTAAACTGGTAATGCCAGGGCTTATTGATGCCCATTGTCACCTTGGAATGTGGGAGGATGCCATAGGATTTGAAGGGGATGACGGCAACGAAGCTACTGATCCCGTTACACCGCACCTGCGTGCCATTGATGCGATCAATCCAATGGATAGGACATTTCAAGAAGCACGAGAAGGCGGAATCACTACAGTATGTACGGGACCTGGAAGCGCTAATGTTATTGGTGGTACTTTCGTTACAATTAAGACTTACGGTGATAGAGTTGATGATATGATTATTCAAAACCCTGCTGCTATGAAAGTAGCTTTTGGAGAAAATCCAAAGAGGGTTTATGCGGATAGAAAGCAAGCTCCATCGACTAGGATGGCTACGGCAGCTATACTTCGGGAACAACTTTTTAAAGCAAAAGCATATCAAGAAAAGCTTGAAAAAGCAAAAACTGAGCCTGATAAAAAACCTGAGTATGATATGAAAATGGAGGCACTTTTGCCTGTTTTAAATAAAGAAATTCCACTAAAGGCTCATGCACATAGAGCTGATGATATATTCACAGCACTTCGCATTGCAAAAGAATTTGATGTGGATATCACTCTTGAACATTGTACAGAAGGTCATTTGATTGCTGATTACCTTGCAAAGGAAGGCAAATTCGTTGTAAGTGGACCACAGCTTTGTGATAGATCAAAGTATGAGTTGATCAATAAAACCTTTAAGTCCCCTGTAGGTTTATCAAAAGCAGGTGTAAAGTTCGCCATCATGACGGATCATCCTGTTATTCCTATACAATATCTTCCAATTTGTGCAGGACTTGCTTCAAATGAAGGTTTAGACGAAATGGAAGCATTGAAAGCCATAACCATCAATGCAGCAGAGATTCTAGGTCTAAAACACAGATTAGGAAGTATAGAAGTGGGAAAAGATGCGGATATCGTTATTTTTGAAGGACATCCTTTCAATACTATTTCTAAGACTACCCATGTGTTGATAGATGGAAAAGTAGTTTTTTGCAGAGAGCGCACTTAACAAGTGAAGAACTTTTAACAAAAAAATATTGCACAAAGTATACAGTAGTAGTATAATGTATTTAGAGTCAAAACTGAATATTGCAAAATCATCAGCATCTCAGTAAGATGCTGATAATTCAATAGTCTTCAGGGATGGGAGTGTTTCCCTACCGGCGGTTAGAGCCCGCGAGCTAAACGTTCTCGTTTGTAAACTCGAAAGTTTTTTATTTTCGCTTACAACTCGAATGATCTTGGCAGACTCGGTTAGATTCCGAGGCCGACAGTATAGTCTGGATGGAAGAAGATGTATTATTAAATTTGTTTTTTATGATTTTTGATACATGGGTCCCTGAATATTCAGGGACTTATTTTATTTTATTGGAGGTTTTTTTATGCAAATCAAAACAAGGAAACTAGTAACCATGTCAGCCTTGTGTGCCTTATCTATTGTACTTATGATGCTAATAAGATTTCCTATCATACCGGCTGCTACATTCCTTGAGTATGAGCCAGCAGATGTTCCTATACTTATAGGAACCTTCATGTACGGCCCTGTGGCTGGACTTATTATGACTGCTGTGGTATCAGTAATTCAGGCATTTACAGTAAGTGCCGCTGGCGGTTGGGTAGGACTTGTGATGCACATTATAGCCACAGGAACCTTGGTAATTGTATCAGGAAATATATACAAGAAGATTCATAGCAGAAAGGGCGCTTTGATAGCACTACTTGCAGGCTCATTATGTATGGTGCTTGTAATGATTCCGTCAAACCTTTTCTTTACGGTTAAATTTTATGGATATCCTTATGAAGCGGTAAAGGGTTTATTGATGCCGGCGATTATACCATTCAATGTTATAAAGGCTTTGGCTAACTCGTTCATAGTGTTGCTTGTTTATAAGCCACTTGCAAGATTCATAAAAAGAGATCATGTATTGGATAGAAAAACAGCATAAGAAATTTGATACAATATATTCATACTCTAAATGAAACATGATGATTTCAGTTTTCATTTAGGGTATTTTTCTATACTTTTTTCCTATATTGAAATATAATTAGTCTAACTAAAGCAAAATAACCAGGGTGATATTTTGAGCAGCATAGCTGCAGAGAGAGGTATACATGCAAAAGCTTATTACAAAAAATCCAGAGGAAACCTTTAATCTTGGAAAAAAGCTAGGGCAGCAGCTAAAAAAGGGTGATATAGTTTGTCTTGTGGGAGATTTAGGTGCTGGAAAAACTGCTTTTTCTAAAGGAATCGGTGAAGGCTTAGAAGTTGTGGACTATATTACTAGTCCTACATATACCATAATAAATGAATACCATGGAAGATTGCCTCTATATCATTTTGATGTTTATAGATTAAATGGTATAGAAGAAATGGATGAGCTTGGTTATGAGGAATATTTTTTTGGTGATGGTGTGGTTGTAGTGGAGTGGGCAGACTTGATAAAACATATCATACCTGAACATGCAATTTGGATTACAATGAAAAGAACGAATATAGAAGATGAAAGAGAAATTGAGACAAACATAGTTGGGGGGGATGACCATGCGAATACTGGCTATTGATACTTCAACCGTAACAGCCACTGTAGCTATAATAGAGGATGGAAGGCTGCTGGGGGAGTTTACTCAAAATAATAAATGGACTCATTCAGTGAAGCTGTTGCCTTTGATAGATCAAGTCCTTCAAGGTTGTGATTTAGACATTTCGGAGATAGATGCTTTTGCTTGTGCGAAAGGTCCTGGCTCTTTTACTGGACTTCGCATTGGCGCAGCCACAGTAAAAGGGCTAGCTCAGGCAGCAGGAAAGCCTATAGCAGGAGTTTTTACCTTAGATGCCCTTGCATTTAACTTATATAATGCAAAGGGTTTAATATGCCCTATATTAGATGCCCAGAGGAATATGGTTTATGCAGCTCTATATGAATGGCAAAACAATGGATTGGAAAAGTTGGAAGATTATCGAGCAATTCTCATTGATGAGCTAATAGAGAGATTAAATGCTAAGGGTGAGCATATAAACTTTCTAGGGGACGCTGCATTGATATATATAGATGTTTTGATGGAAAAAGCAGATAACTTCAGTATTGCTCCTCACAATCTAATCATGCCAAGAGCTTCTTCAGTGGGAATTTTAGCCCATGGAATGATAAAAGATAATCATGTAGATACCTATCATTCTTTTAAACCATACTATATACGCAAATCTCAAGCAGAAGTAGAGTATGAAAAAAAGCAGAGCATTGATATTTTCAAAATGGAAGCAAATGATATAGATGACATTTGCGAGGTTGAGAAATTAAGCTTTAAGACTCCTTGGTCTAAAAGTTCATTTATAGGTGAGCTTAGTAATGAAATGGCAAAATATTATGTGGCAAAGATTGAAGATAAAGTCATAGGTTATGGTGGAATGTGGCTTGTTATGGATGAAGCCCATATCACCAATATTGCTGTTCATCCGGATTATAGAACTAGGAAAATAGGTGAAAAGCTATTGGAAGCACTGATTGAAGAATCGAAAAAGAATAATATTGAAAAAATGACTCTTGAAGTAAGGCCTTCAAATGAAGCAGCAAGAGGCTTATATAAAAAACATGGATTTAGTGATTTTGGAATTAGAAAAGGTTATTATCCAGATACCGGTGAGGATGGAATAATAATGTGGAAACATCTAATTCTTTAAATCAGACAAAAAAAGAAGAATATCGTATATAGCTTTAGAGGATTAACTGGTTAAGGCGAAAAGGTGGGGGTATATTGAATGTCTGCGATCTTGATATTATAAAAATGTGCCTGGATGGGGATACGGATGCCTTTGAGGAGCTGATAACCAGGTATAAAAAACTTATTTTTAATACGGCCTATAGAATGATGGGAAATAGAGAGGAAGCAGAGGACATCACACAAGAAGTTTTCATTAAAATATATAACTCTCTTTCTAAGTATGATCCAGAGTTTAAATTTTCAACTTGGTCGCTAAGAATAACCTCAAACCTATGTGTAGACTGGTTAAGAAAAAGAAAAGGGGAAACTGTACCAATTGAAGATGTGTACGATTTAAAGGATGATGGAGCGACACCAGAAGATAAATATATAAGCAAAGAAAGGCAAAAGCGTGTTCAAGAAGCGATAAATAAACTGCCTGATAAGTATAAAGAACTAATAATCTTGTTTCATCACAGAAATCTATCCTATCAAGAGATCATGAACATAACCGGTGAGACACTGACCATAGTAAAAAATAGGCTTTATAGAGCACGGCAAATGCTAAAGGATGAGTTGTCAAGCATTGATGCACTATCAAATATTGATAAGGAGGGCGAGGCAAGATGGAATGTAGGATGATCAGTGATTTAATTATGAAGTATATGGATAAAGATATAAGCGATGGGGAATCAGAAAAGTTACATGCACATATAAAAAGCTGCTCAGATTGCAATATGGAATTTCAAGTTTTAAAATCAGTATTGTATTCCATAGAAGAACTGCCAGAGCTAGACTTGTCTTATGGATTTGAGGTAAAGGTAATGCAGTCCATTAAAGCACAGCAAAAGGAGAAATCTATTACTTTTGGAATAGGGGTTGTTGGTCTTGTATTATTTGCATGCTATATCGGTATATTTTTCACGTTGCCACTCATAAAAGGAAGCGGAGCCATAGATATATTGATGCACTATGTATCATCAGGCTTTGCATATGCTATAGAACAATTGATGAGAGGTCTAATTGGAACAGTTCTATATATAGGCAAGCTATTTACCCTTAGAGATTTGCTGATGAATCAATATGTGGGTATTGTCAATATTGCGCTAGTAATAGCAATGTTAAATATGATTGTATTTCGAAGTATCAGATATCAACATGATTAGGAGTGATATTTATGGGTTTTAATAGAAAGATCATTGCGTTACTGCTCACAATACTAATGGTGATTTCCCTTACGGCCTTTAGTAGCGATAGCCGAGATAAAGTTATAGTGTTTAATAACATAGAAGTAAGCCCTGATGAAGTGGTAACTGGAGATTGTGTGGCCGTTTTTGGAAACGTAAAAATTAATGGTGTTGTAAATGGAGATGTGGCTGCAATATTTGGAAATGTGACTTTAAATGGAAAAGTTGACGGAGATGTAGTGGCTGTATTTGGAAAGTTAAAGCTTAACGAAGGGTCAGTCATTAAAGGGGATACCGCAGCCATAGGTGGAGGAATTGAAAGAGCGGCAGGTTCATCCTTAGAAGGCGAAGTAGCTGATATAAGCGTTCCTTTTGCTATGGGGAAAGTGAATATGACTCCAGAGAAAGTTACTACAGGTTCTTTGTTTGGCTTAACTTTGCTTTATGGGCTTGCTTGTTTATTATTTTTAATCATGCCTGAGAGACTTATAAACATTTCTAATACAATGTGGGAAAGAATTCCTATGAGATTTGGTATAGGAATTCTTGCATTTCTTGCATTTATTCCGGCAATAATAATACTAGCTATTACACTTGTTGGTATATTAGCCATACCGTTTTTCATATTGGCTTTTGTATTACTTATTTTTGTTTCCTTAGTAGCCATGTATATTGCTATAGGAAAAAGAGTCACAGGGAATCTGCATGACAATAATTCTATATATATATATCTTGTAGTTGGTACACTACTGGTATTTGCTTTTAAGTTTATTCCTATCTTTGGCTGGATAGGAAATATGGTTTTGGTATGCATAGCAGTAGGAGCTGCGCTAGATACAAGATTGGGAGGCGGCAGACGAATAAAGGCTCAGCCAGTCTGGGAAGGTCCAGCAGAATCCATAAAGCCCGAAGAGACACCCAAAAAAAGTTGAATTAAAGAATAAGTGTTATTAATTTACCATAATTTCTAGAAACTAAGAACTTTACAAAATGATTATTATATGATACTATAAGTTGTACGCGTTATATGTTAACTAGTATTTAGGAGGTAAAAATGCTACTTAGAGAATTTGCCTTTGACAATCACACAATTAGTCTAAAAGAAGAAAATGATTTGTACATAGCACAAATTTTGAACGACGCTGGAGAAAAGGTTTTTTATCATGAGTATAAAGATTATGAAAAGGTAAAAAACAGCTTTAATGAAATTATAGCTAAACTTGAAAAAGGCGGATGTAGCATAGATGCAGCAATGATCTTGCTAAATGAAAGTTCAAATTAAGCAGATGTAACGATTAAAGGGGTATTTAGAATTGTAGTGAAAAAAATATCTTGACTAAGATAGTTTAACATGCTATAATTCTGTATATAATAAGATAGAGATTTATAATCATAAAGACCCATGTCCTCCTTTTTATTGGGAGTATCATGTCTATGGATTGTAAAGCCCTAAAAACAATAAAAGGAGGGAATTATATGTCAGATAAAACTTTAAAATGCAAAGATTGCGAAGCTGAATTCGTATTCACAGAAGGCGAGCAAGCTTTCTACCTAGAGAAGGGTTTCGAAAACGAGCCACAAAGATGTCCTGATTGCAGAAGAGCTAGAAAACAACAAAGAAGAGACAGCGACAACAGAGGATTCAGAAGATAATATCGCATATATGGCACCACATTGAATAATGTGGTGCTTAATGTTTTTTTGGAATACTAAAAAAGCATAAAAAGAAAACCGCTGACAATCAGCGGTTTTCTTTTTATGCTTTTTAGTATCTAGGTCTTCTTTGGCCTTGTCCTTGGTTTTGGTTTCTATTGGCTTTTTCCATATTGATTTTTCTGCCTTTAATTCTTATGGTCTTCATAGATTTCATAACCGCATCTGCATGATCTCGTTGTATTTCTACAAATGAGTAGGAATCTAGTATGTCAATAACGCCAACAATGCTGCCTGGTAGTCCGGATACATCTGCTATTGATCTCACGATGTCTGCTGGCATTACATTGTCTTTACGACCAATGTTTATGAAAAGTCTTACTGTTTCTGGTTCTTTTTCCTGTTCATGTTCTTCCATTACTGAAAGCTTACCGTGCTCGAGATCAGCTATATATTTGAAAGCTGAGGCTGCAATATCTACTAAGTCATATTCATCAGCAAGATTTAGTATGATTGGCTTATACTCGCTGAAGTTGCCATCTGTGATTGTGTTAACCAGCTTATCAACTGTCTTAGTTGTCATTTGCTCATGTATATCTTTTAGTGTTGGGACGTCTCTTCTCTTTATTTTACTTTTAGTAAACTGTTCTATTATTCTTAACATTCGCATTTCTCTTGCAGTAATAAGTGTAATAGCTGTACCTTCTCTACCCGCTCTGCCAGTTCTTCCTATTCTATGGACATAGCTTTCTGGGTCTTCAGGTATATTGTAATTTATTACATGAGTTACGCTTTCTATATCAAGACCTCTTGCTGCCACATCTGTAGCTACCAGAAAATCTAGAACCCCAGATTTGAATTTGTTCATTACATTGGTTCTATGGCTTTGTGTCATATCTCCATGAAGACCTTCTACTGAATATCCCATGGATTGCATTCCTTCTACCAACTCATCAACATTTCTTTTTGTTCTACAGAAAACCATAGCTGAATCTGCATGCTCTGTTTCTAGTATTCTACAGAGACTATCAAATTTGTATTTTTCTTTTACTTCATAGTAGTATTGTTCTGTAAGATCTACAGTCACTTGTTGAGGTGTTATAGATACGATTTGTGGAGATTTCATATACTTATTAGCTAATTTTCTTATAGCTGCTGGCATTGTTGCGGAGAATAGCATTGTTTGCCTATCTGTTGAAGTTTCTTTTAAAATCTGCTCTATGTCGTCGATAAAGCCCATGTCAAGCATCTCATCTGCCTCATCAAGTATTGCAATTTTTACGTTGTCTAATTTAAGTGTTCCTCTTTTTATATGGTCTATTACTCTTCCTGGAGTACCTACTACAACATGAACTCCTTGCCTTAATGCCTTGAACTGCATGTCATAGGATTGTCCGCCGTATATTGGCAACTCTCTTATTCTTTTGTGTTTGCAAAGTTTGCTTATTTCGCCTGCTACCTGTATGCATAACTCTCTAGTGGGTGTTATGATGATAGCTTGAACATTGCGGTTTGTAGGATCAACGATTTCTGCCACAGGAATACCGAACGCAGCTGTCTTGCCTGTTCCGGTTTGTGCTTGAGCAATTACGTCCTCACCCTTCATGATAAGAGGTATTGCGGCAATTTGTACGCTTGATGGGGATTCAAAACCCATCTCCTCAATTGCCTTTAGTACACCACTGCTTAAATTTAAGCTTTCAAATGTTACTTCTGTATTCATATTTCACTTCCATTCTTTTATTTTAAATTTTTCCATTCAGCTTTAAACCATTATCTATGTAGCTCGAGCGATTCGGATCATATCTTAATCGCACCTGCGAAACACTTTATATATATTATGAGGCATTTGAAGTCCTTCAATTCAATGCATTAATTATTTTTTAAAAAAATGTGCTAAAGTATTAATAAACGAATATCGGATTTTAAAATATCTCCGATATTCGTCATAAACATCGATTTAAGGCTAATTGGAATGAAGATAAATTTAAGCAAAACTAGATTACCAAATTTTGCTTAAATTTTGGTCCTGTAATAGTATAACACAAAATCAAAAAAATCAATAGATTGATTAAAAAATGTTAATATTATATAGTTAATATGAGAAAATTTTTTTTGATGCGAGAAACGGATGTCTAGAACCCCACCCAAAAGGAATACTAAGGAGGAAAACCATGAAAACATTTGAAGAATTAGGTATAAATACTGAGCTTATTGAAGCTTTGAAAAAAGATAATATTACTATTCCTACAGATATACAAGAGAGAGCGATGGAATTTATATTGGAAGGTAAGGATATTATTGCTCAGTCACAAACCGGAACAGGAAAAACCCTTGCTTATCTTTTGCCGCTTTTTCAAAAAATTGATACAGAAAAGAGAGAAAATCAGGTAATCATTCTTGCACCTACCCATGAGCTTGGGGTGCAAATACAAAAGGTTGCTGAGGCTTTGGCTGTAGCTTCTGGAATGAAAGTGACTTCCACACCCATCATCGGTGATGTGAGGCAAGAAAGGCAAATAGAAAAGTTAAAAGATAAACCACATATGATAATAGGCTCTGCAGGAAGAATATTTGAGCTTATAAAGTTAAAAAAAATTAAAGCGCATACAGTGAAAACCATAGTCCTAGATGAAGCCGATAGACTTTTGGATATGCATAATATTGAAAATATAAAAGCTATCATAAAAACTACTTTAAAGGAAAGACAAATACTACTTTTTTCTGCAAGTATATCAGAGTCAGTGGTAGAGAAAGCAAGAGCTATGCAAAAGGAGCCTGTGGTTGTAAAAGTTGAAGAGAAAAATGAAATGGCATCAGGCATTGAGCATTTATATTTCCTTTCTGAACAAAGAGAAAAAGCGGAAAACCTAAGAAAGCTCGTCAGGATTATAAACCCAACCAGGGCATTGGTTTTTATAAACAGAAGTGATGAAGTGGATATACTTGCAGAAAAGCTGAAGTATCACCAATTAAAAGCAGATTCCATTCATGGTACTGCCATGAAACTAGATCGGAAAAAAGCTTTAATGGATTTTAGAAGTGGAAAGATTCAACTTCTTATATCCTCTGATATTTCATCTAGAGGCCTTGATGTAAGCGGAATAACCCATGTTTTTAACTTGGATTTACCGGAAGATACAAAAAACTATCTACATAGAGCTGGAAGAACAGCCAGGGCAGGAGCTGCAGGTACTACTATATCAATAGTTACACCTGATGAAATGAAAGCTTTTGAAAAAATAGAGAGGGCTTATGGAATTAAAGCAAAACAAATAGATATGTATAATGGAAAAATAATAAGGGAGAAGCAAACAGATGGAAGATGATGTTTTGATACTTGCAATTGAGTCTTCCTGTGATGAGACTTCAGCGGCAGTACTCAAAAATGGCAGAGAGATATTATCAAATATAATATCCACTCAAATAGATATACATAAAAAATTTGGCGGAGTGGTGCCAGAAGTGGCCTCTAGACATCATGTAGAAAATATAAGTATCGTTATAGATGAAGCAATGGATGCGGCAGGTGTAACTTTTGATGATTTAAAAGCCATAGCGGTTACCAGTGGCCCTGGCTTGGTAGGTGCTCTTTTAATTGGGTTATCTACAGCTAAGGCATTGGCCTATGCAAAGAAGCTTCCTTTAATAGGGGTAAATCATATAGAAGGGCATATTTGTGCCAATTATATAGAAAATAAAGAGCTGGAGCCGCCATTTGTATGCCTTGTAGCATCGGGAGGTCATAGTCATATAGTGAATGTTCTGGGCTATGGAAAATATGAGATTATGGGAAGAACCAGAGATGATGCCGCAGGAGAAGCATTTGATAAGGTAGCTAGAGCCATAGGACTTGGCTATCCAGGAGGGCCATTAGTTGATAAACTGGCAATGGAAGGCGATAAAAGTGCCATAGATTTTCCTAGAGCCTATCTTGACGGAGGCTACGATTTTAGCTTTAGTGGCATAAAATCATCGGTGCTGAATTATTTAAATTCGGCCAAAATGAAGGATGAGCCAATCAATGCTGCTGATATTGCAGCCAGCTTCCAAGAGTCCGTAGTCGCGGTATTGTCAGATAAGCTTGTGTCAGCAGCATTAGAAAAGAAATCAAAATATGCTGCTTTGGCCGGAGGGGTAGCCTCTAACACCAGGTTAAGGGAAGTTTTAAAAGAAAAAGGAGAAAATAAAGGTTTAAAGGTTATTTATCCATCACCAATGCTTTGTACTGACAATGCAGCTATGATAGGCTGTGCGGCATACTATCAGTATTTAAAAGGAGATTTATCGGATTATACCTTGAATGCCGTGCCTAACTTATCAATATAAAACGAAGAAATAAATATATATACTAAAATATGCATAAAAATACAAACTACATAAATAGATAATGAATGTTTCAACGATGCAAGCTGCATAATTGTCTTAAATATATGAAAAAAACTAGCAATATAATAAAATATTGCAATAAAACCTAAATTGGGTTTTATTTTTTTGTAAAATTTAGCTAATCTATATTTAGGATTGCATAAATATTAAAAAATGTATTGACTATTATAAAACTATTTTGTATAATTGTATACAATAATACAGATATACAAAAATACAAAATTAGTTTATAATGGTGGAAGGGGCATTGCAATGGGAGATATTAAAATAGTTGATGTAACTTTAAGAGATGGAGAACAAACTGCGGGAGTTGTATTTGCAAATAAGGAGAAAATCCAGATTGCTAAAATGCTTGATGAGTTAGGTGTAGACCAGATAGAAGCAGGAATACCAATCATGGGTGGAGATGAATTTGAAGCTGTAAAAGCCATCGCCAAGCTAGGGTTAAAGGCTGACATAATCGGCTGGAACAGAGCGGTGATAAAAGATATCGAAGCATCCTTAAGATGTGGCGTAAATGCAGTTGCGATTTCTATATCTACCTCAGATATTCACATACAGCATAAACTGAAGACAACAAGGGAACGAGTGCTTGAAAACATGGTTAAAGCCGTGAACTTCGCAAAACGAGAAGGCGTATATATTTCTGTCAATGCAGAAGATGCATCAAGGACTGATATAGACTTCATGATTGAATTTGCCAAAACTGCCAAGGCAGCTGGAGCCAATAGGATAAGATATTGCGATACAGTGGGTATAATGGACCCATTTAAGATTATGAATACCATAGCAACAATAAAGAAAAATGTAGATATAAATATAGAAATGCATACCCATAATGATTTTGGAATGGCAACAGCCAATGCCATTGCAGGGGTTTTAGGTGGAGCGGAATATGTAGGAGTTACAGTGAATGGACTTGGAGAGAGGGCAGGAAATGCTGCCCTTGAAGAAGTGATAATGGGACTAAAGCATGTGTTAGAAAAAGAAATAAGCCAAGATCCCAAAAAACTCCGTGAACTGTCCTATTATGTGGCAAATGCGTCAGGTAGAAAGCTTCCAACATGGAAAGCCATTGTAGGGGATAATATTTTCGCTCATGAATCAGGAATACATGCAGATGGAGCATTGAAATATCCAAAAACCTATGAGGTCTTCGAACCTTCGGAGGTAGGCCTTGAAAGAAAAATAGTCATTGGTAAGCATTCAGGTACTGCGGCAATAATAAAGAATCTCAATGACAAAGGTTATAAGATAGAGCATGATGTTGCTGAAATTGTGCTTTCGAAAGTTCGGACAGCAGCTATAGAGCTAAAGCGAACTTTAAACGATAGGGAACTTATTTATATTTATAACGAATGCTTGAGGGAAAATAGCCTTCTAAAAAAGGATGCATAGGAATGGGGTGAAAGGTTGAATGTAGTAGAAAAAATTATATCAGCACATTTGGTAAGTGGAAAGCCTGTTCCAGGGGAAGAAATAGGGATAAAAATAGATCAGACACTTACACAGGATTCCACGGGGACAATGGCTTATTTAGAATTTGAGGCCATGGGACTTGAAAAGGTCAGTACAGAGCTTTCTGTATCCTATGTAGATCACAATATGCTTCAGCAAAGCTTTGAAAATGCAGATGACCACAAATTCATACAAACAGCAGCAAATAAGTTTGGTGCAATATTCTCAAAACCAGGCAACGGAATATGCCATCAGCTTCATTTAGAAAGGTTTGCAAAACCAGGAAAGACTTTGCTTGGCTCTGATAGCCATACTCCAACCTGTGGAGGATTGGGCATGATGGCTATAGGAGCTGGAGGCATGGATGTAGCTGTAGCCATGGGGGGAGGTCCTTACTATTTTAATATGCCTGATATAATCAATATAAGACTGTCAGGTAAACTAAGCCCGTGGATATCAGCAAAAGATGTTATATTAAACATATTAAAGTTATTAACTGTAAAAGGAGGAGTAGGGAAAATATTAGAGTATTCAGGTGAAGGGTTGGAATCACTATCTGTGACTGATAGAGGAACCATAGCCAATATGGGTGCAGAACTTGGAGCGACCACTTCTGTTTTTCCAAGTGATGAAGGAACATTAGAGTTTTTGAGGCAACAAGGTAGAGAAAAGGATTATATTCCTTTGAAAGCAGATGATGATGCAGTTTATTCAGAAATAATAAACATTGATCTTGCAATGATAGAGCCAATGGTAGCTTTGCCTCACAGTCCGGATAATGTGATAACAATAAAGGCTGCAAAAAAGATTAAAGTGCATCAAATAGCAATAGGTAGCTGTACAAATTCTTCTTATACAGATTTGATGAAGGCTGCTCAAATATTGAGAAACAAAACAATTCATCAGGATGTAAGTCTTGTGATTTCTCCTGGCTCAAAGCAGGTTTTATCTGCAATTGCAAGGAATGGCGCTTTGAACATTTTTCTTGATGCAGGGGCTAGAATGCTAGAATGTGGTTGCGGACCATGCATAGGTATGGGTCAGGCGCCACAAACAAGAGGTGTATCTGTAAGAACTTTCAACAGAAACTTTGAAGGCCGATGTGGCACGGAATCGGCAGGCGTATATCTGGTAAGTCCAGAGACTGCAGCTTCCACTTCTATAGCTGGATATTTGAATCATGATGTGGATACGTGCACTTTTATAGATGACTTGAAGCCGTTTCAAATCAATGACAGTCTATTTATATTTCCTTCATTGAATAATGAAGAGAAAAAAGGAGAAATAATAAAAGGACCAAATATAAAAGAATTTCCAATAGGAAAAAGGCTTGGTGGAAATTTAGAAGCAACTGTTGGTTTGAAGACGGGGGATAATATTACCACTGATCATATTGTGCCATCAGGGGCAGAACTTCTTCCACTACGATCCAATATACCAGAGCTTTCAAAACATTGTTATAAGAATGTGGATCCGCAATTTGCAAGAAGAGCGAAAGATATAGGCTCCAGTATTATACTTGGCGGAAAAAATTATGGACAGGGATCTAGTAGAGAGCATGCAGCATTAGTTCCTCTATATTTGGGCGTCAAGGCTGTTTTGGCGGTATCTTTTGCAAGAATACATCGATCCAATCTTATTAATACCGGAATCCTACCCTTTGTTTTTGCTGATGACAAGGACTATGAGGTTATAGATGTTTATGATAGTATTATAATTGATAATATAAGAGAACAGATAGGAAAAGGAAGTCTAATAAAAGCTGTAAACAAGACGAAAAACACGGAAATTACTGTAGAACTTGAACTCAGCCACAGAGAAAAAGCAATTGTCTTAGCAGGTGGACTTTTGAATTATACTAAAGAAAAGGGTTTAGAGTGAAAACTAAATTACTATAATATAGGAGGTTTTATAATGCATAAAATTACATTAATTCCTGGAGATGGAATTGGTCCAGAGGTTACTGGTGCAGCGGTAAAAATCGTAGAAGCTACAGGGGTTGACATTGTTTGGGAAACTAAACTTATGGGGCAGTCTGCTTTAGAAAAGTTCGGCGACCCTCTTCCGAAAGATACAGTTACATCTATAGAATATAACAAAGCTGCCTTAAAAGGCCCTGTAGCTACACAAACTGGAGTTGGTTTTAGAAGTGCCAATGTAGCGCTACGACAAAGCCTTAATCTATACGCAAATATCAGACCTTTTAAGACAATTGAAGGTGTTAAATCTAAATTTGAAAATGTAGATATTGTTATATTTAGAGAAAATACAGAAGATCTATATCTTGGAATTGAGCATATGATAGGAAAAGATGCTGCAGAATGTGTAAAGATCATCACCAGAGAAGCATCAGAGAGAATCGCTTCTATGGCATTTAGCTATGCAGTAAGGGAAAAAAGAAAGAAGGTTACTTGTGTTCATAAAGCAAATATCATGAAGCTTACCGACGGACTTTTTTTATCATCTGTTAGAGATGTTGCAAAGAAATTTCCAGATATAGAATTTGAGGATATTATAGTAGATAATGCATGCCTGAAACTTGTAATGAATCCTGAACAATTTGATGTAATGGTTTTACCTAATCTTTATGGGGATATTTTGTCAGATCTTTGTGCAGGCCTAATAGGGGGACTGGGTGTCGCACCAAGTGTAAACATAGGTGCCGAAGCTGCAGTGTTTGAAGCTATACACGGTACTGCTCCAAGCTTAGCTGGAAAAGGAATAGCAGATCCTACGGCAGCTATTATGTGCGCAGTGATGATGCTTAGAGAAATAGGAGAAAATGTAGCAGCAGATAAAATAAATAATGCGGTGCTTAAAGTAATAAAAGAAGGAAAATATGTGACAATGGATTTGGGTGGCAATGCTACAACGCAGGAGATGACACAAGCTATCATAGATGTCCTATAAGCAATCCCGAAGGATAGGTGAACAAACATGGAGTATTCTCTGCGCAATAAAATCTTTAACAAGATACGGGAAGATATCATAGAAGGAAGATACAATGATGGAGAGTCCCTAGTAGAAAAAAAGCTGGCAGAAGAATTCGGAGTCAGCAGAACTCCTATTAGGGAAGTGGTTAGGCAGCTTGAACTTGATGGCCTTGTAGAGAGCATGCCAAACCGAGGAGTTTTTGTAATAGGGATTACGCAAGAAGATATAAAGGATATATATGAAATAAGGATATTGGTTGAAGGGTTAGCAGCAAAGTGGGCTACAAAAAAGATCACTGAAGAAGAGTTGAAAGCTTTAAACAATGCATGTGAGCTTATGGAGTTTTACACAACAAAAGGCGACGTTGAGCAAATAGCTAGATATAATACAGAATTTCATGAAATAATATTTGAAGCAGCAAGAAGTAAATTTTTAAAGAAAACTTTAAAAAATATGCAAAGCTATATTCAATGGGCAAGACTGGCCTCTTTAAAGACTGAAGGAAGGGCTCAAAAAGCCTTGATAGAGCATAAGGCTATACTAGAAGCTTTCAGGAATGGTGACCCTATTCAGGCCCAGATGCTAATCATTGAACACGTAACCAATTCAAGTGAAAATGTATTAAAGGTAATGGATTAAGAAGTTTGCCCCTGTTTTCAGGTGACAGGGGCAAACTATCAATTAAATAATTGATTTAATTCATCCCATTCTTCATACAAATTCTCCAACTCAATCTTTAAATCCTCAGCTTCTTTATTGCATGAGGCACACCTTATGTGATCAGAAAAAATTTCTGGCTGTGTCATCAATTCATTTATTTCTCTAATCTGATTTTCGCATTTTTCTATATCAGACTCAATGGTTTCATATCTTTTTTGCTGCTTTTTTAAAGTAGACTTTTCTTCTTTTGCTTTATGCCAATCTGTTTTTAGTTTTGATGATAACTCATCTACATCTGTTTCTATTTGTAAATCTGCATTTTCAGCTAGTAGAGCATTCTTCTTATTTATATAATAATCATAATTACCAGGATATGTGATGCACCCTTCTTTTGTTAGATCAATTATTTTTGTTGCTACCTTATTCAAAAAATATCTATCGTGGGATATCAGCAGTACAGTTCCAGAATAATTTGACAGAGCTGATTCTAGTACTTCCTTTGAAGGTATATCAAGGTGGTTGGTGGGCTCATCCATTAAAAGAAAGTTAGAGCTAGAAAGCATAAGCTTTAAAAGTGCCAACCTGCTTCTTTCTCCTCCACTAAGCTTGAAAACCTCTTTGAATACATCCTCACCTTCAAAAAGAAAGGCCGCCAGCTTTGTCCGAATTTCTGTCTGATTAAGGCTTGTAAACTCATCCCATATCTCATCTATAACGATATTATTCATATTAAGATGTTCGTGTTCCTGTTCATAATAGCCAGTGTAGACTTGCGTTCCAAGCTTTATATTCCCGCTATTTTGAACAACCCTATCTAGGATGATTTTCATTAAAGTTGTTTTGCCTATACCATTTGGACCTAATAAAGCTACTTTTTCACCTCTTTTTATTTCAAAGCTTACATTGGAAAAAAGCAGTCTGTCATAGGCTTTTGCTAAATTGTCTACGATTAATACATCGTTTCCACTTCTAAACTTTGTATCAAATTTAAACTTCACATTTTTTGGTAAGTTTTCAGGTCTATCAACTTTATCAATTCTTTCCAATGCTTTTTCTCTGCTTTCAGCCTGACGTATGCTTTTTTCACGGTTATATTGGCGAAATCTTGTTATGATAGCTTGCTGTCTTTCAATATCCTTTTGTTGAAGTTCATAATCCTTTAAAAGCTGTTCTCTTGCTTCTTCCTTTTTTTCCACATACTTGCTGTAGCTACCGCCATACTCGTTTAATCTCTTGTTTTCCATTTCGAACGTTCTATTTGTCACCATATCTAAGAAATATCTATCATGTGAAATAATTAAAAGAGCGCCTTTGTAATTTTTCAAAAAGTCTTCAAGCCATTGTACGGAATCAATATCTAAATAGTTTGTAGGTTCATCAAGCATCAAGATATCGTTTTTAGTCAAAAGAATTTTACCTAGAGCTATTCTGGTTTTTTGACCGCCGCTGAGTGTGTTTATAGGCTTTTCATAGTCTTCTTGAGAAAAGCCGAGACCTTTGAGTATTCCCCTAATCTGGCTTTTGTAACCAAATCCGTTTTGCTCTTCAAACCTATGCTGCAGATCCGCATAGGCTTTCAGTTTTGAATCTAATGCTTCACTTTCACCCCCTTGACTAAACGTTGAGATCTCATTTTCAAGGGCTTCAATTCGTTTTTCCATACCTATTAAATGTGCATAAACTGTTAAAAGCTCATCCCATATTGAATTGTCTGATTGGAACTCAAAGTCCTGAGACATATAGGCAAGCTTTATATCCTTGCCTATAAATATATCCCCACCATCTCTTTCTATTTCTCCTGTGAGTATCTTAAAAAGGGTAGATTTTCCAGCTCCATTGACGCCGACTACACCAATTTTATCAGTTTCTTGAACTGTGAAAGTTACGCCTTCTATAATTGTATCTATACCATATGACTTTTTTATATCTTTACCTGAAAGAATAATCATTTTAATTTACGCTCCATTCGTTTATCTATTTGTATATAAAGCATATTTGTTGTACAATATCCATTCTAACAAAAAATCAACCAAAAAACATAGATTGTATTAAAAATCATCATAATTCCAATATTAGGCATAATATTGACAAGAGGGAATGGTTGCGATAAAATAAATCTAATGAAAGTAAAAAAGAGCGAATAAATCTGGGATTATATGTTAATTTAATCACAAACATTTAGATTATTAATTTTGATTCAGATGGGAGTAGATATTATGGAAAGATTCAGTAGCGTTTCTATGGCTGTAGTTAGACGCTTGCCTAAATATCACAGATACCTTGGTGAACTTATTAAAAATGATGTTAAAAGAGTTTCATCACAAGAATTAAGTAAAATAACAAATTTTACGGCTTCTCAGATCAGGCAGGATTTAAACTGCTTCGGAGGTTTTGGACAACAAGGTTATGGATATAATGTTGATGAGCTATATGACGAGATTGGCAAGATTTTAGGACTTAACAAGATTTATAACACTGTGATAATCGGGGCAGGTAATTTAGGTCAAGCAATAGCAAATTACAGCTTTTTTGACAAAAGTGGTTTTAAAATGACAGCGATATTTGATGTAAATCCAAAGCTTGTTGGAATGAAAATAAATGATATACCAGTGATTGATGTAGATGCACTTGAACAATATATTAATGAACACGGCATAGAGATCATTGTTATATGTACACCGAAAAATCAAGCCCAAAAAATAGCCGACATCATAAGCAGGACCAATATAAGAGCTATATGGAATTTTGCTCCCACAGATATAAAGGTGAGAGAAGACGTAATTGTAGAAAATGTTCATTTAAGCGAAAGCTTATTTACAATATCCTATCTTTTGAAAGAGAAAGAGGAACAATATAGAAAAAAGAAATAGCAAAAACCTGATACTGCTCTAGCCATTTTAAGCAGTATCAGGTTTTTTTACTGAGATGACTTATACTAAAAATGAGGAAATGCTTAATACTATTGAATAAACAAATAAAATGTCGATATTTGAGGATTGCAAAATTTGTCTTGTGTAATACTAATCTATACAATGGTAAGGGATGATTTTATAAATAGGAGTGTTTACATATGAGTGAGTTATTAAACGGTTTTACATCATTGACCTGGGGCCAAATAGGCATGTTTGTTATAGCAGGAGTACTGATATATCTAGCCATAGCGAAGGAATATGAGCCTGTATTGCTGATGCCAATTGGATTTGGCGCAATTTTGGCTAATATACCGAATTCTGGTGCAATCGGTGAACATGGTCCGCTGACACTTCTTTTCAATATGGGTATTTTGACGGAATTATTTCCATTATTGATATTTATTGCAATAGGTGCCATGATTGACTTCGGACCTCTTTTAAAAAATCCCAAGATGCTTCTTTTTGGAGGAGCTGCCCAGTTTGGAATATTTTTCACATTATCTATGGCTACATTAATGGGATTTGACTTAAAAGAAGCAGCTTCAATCGGTATTATAGGAGCAGCTGATGGACCTACTTCAATATTCGTAGCTACAAAATTTGCAAAACATTTGCTAGGGCCAATATCTGTTGCTGCATATTCCTATATGTCTTTGGTTCCTATTATTCAACCACCTGTAATAAGGGCACTGACTACACTAGAAGAGAGGCAAATAAGAATGCCATATTCTGACACAGATATTTCAAAACGCGTGAAAATTATTTTCCCTATAGCTGTAACATTATTTGCAGGGTTAATCGTTCCTGTCAGTGCAGCTTTGATTGGATTTTTGATGTTCGGTAATCTTATTCGTGAGTGTGGCGTAACGGAAAGACTTTCAAAATCAGCTCAGAATGAGTTAGCCAATCTTGTTACAATATTACTGGGTATTACGGTAGGTTCCACTATGACAGCAGAAGGTTTTTTAAATAAAAGCACCTTGATCATATTAGCAATGGGTCTTGTAGCCTTTGTGTTTGATACAGCAGGTGGCGTGCTGTTTGCAAAATTTTTAAACCTTTTTTCAAAAAACAAAATCAACCCTATGGTTGGAGCGGCTGGTATATCAGCATTCCCTATGTCAGCTAGGGTAATACAAAAAGAAGCACAAAAAGCAGACCCAACCAACTTCATACTTATGCATGCCATAAGTGCCAATGTTGCAGGACAGATCGGCTCTGTAATAGCTGGTGGTCTGATACTTGCACTTGTTAAGTAGGAGGTGTAACAATATGGATTTAACGAACTTTTATGAAAGTTTACGAATAATGTGGCAAGGGATGGCTGGAATAGCCATAGTTATAGCAGCATTCTATCTTATGATAATTGGACTAACGAAGCTTATGCCGCCAGAGGAAAAATAATATTCTTCACTCTGAAATAAAATAGTTTCACAGCAAAGCCGAACAAATAGCCTCTCGAAGAATTCTTTGAGAGGCTATTTATTCGTCTTTAATTTGAAATTATTTTTCAAATTAACATCCAGGAGTATATACATAATGGCAAATTGAAACACCATTATTTAGAATCCGTAGATTATTTCAAATATTGTTATAGGCTTTTAGCTCCTTAAATGCAAATGTTATGTAAGCCGACTGTACAGTACGATAATTAGCCTTTGCCATTGGCACTAAGGCAAGGGACTGCATTTTAATTTCCCTTTGGCTTAGTGTGTCTATATGCTCCATATTAATGATATAAGAACGATGAGGCTTTATAAAGCAAGTATTGGAGAGAAGCTCCTTTTCAAGTTCTGACATCGATCCAATAGCCTCTATAACTGAACCATCAGTTAAATGATAGAGAATGGTTCGGCCCATAACTTCTGCAAATTCTAACTTATTTATGTAAACTCTGGACAGCCCTGTTTTGCTTTTTATCAAAAAACTTATACCTATATGGATTTTCATTTCAGAAATCACCTTATCTAAAAGGATAATCAGCTTCTCCTTCCAAATAGGCTTCAGAGCATAATAATAAGCACCCACTGAATAAGACTCAACCGCGAAATCCGTAGAAGAGGTGAAAAAGATGATTTTAACATCTTGATTAAATTGTCGTATTTCCTTCGCCGCATCTATACCAGTCAAAAAAGGCATTAGAATATCTAATAACACCAGATCATATTGCTGTCCACTCTCCATTGCTGAAATTAAATCCAAAGCGCTATTAAATGCTGTATATTCAATTTTATACTTATTCCTTTTCAAATCTTTATAGTCGTTTATAATGGAAACCATATTTGAAAGATCTGGTATGTTATCATCGCAAATAGCTATTTTAAACATAAAAACGCTCCTAATATTAGAATTCTATATTTGCATTATACCATGCAGTAATATTTTGATGTAGTCATTTCATGACGAAAAGAGGACATTTCATAACGGCGGCATTTTTTATGGATAAATTTGTTATAATGTTAGTGAAAGCTATTGATATCTAGAAAAAATGTAAAGGAGAATGGTAAATACAGGAATTATAAACAAAAAAGGGGTGTCTATAGTTGACACCACCAATTTAGAAAAGGAGGAAAATTTATGCCTTATATAATTGCATTTGGCGTCATTGTTGTCACACTTGTTTTTTGGATAATTTCAATGCAGCGTTCCTTTGTGGTATTGGATGAAAACATTAATAATTCTATGTCACAAATTGGTGTTCAGATATCCTCACGATGGGATGCGTTAACTTCTGTTTTGGATTTAACCAAAGGGTATGCCACTCACGAATACGAAACTTTAACACAAACCATTAAAGCAAGACGCTCTATCACAAAGGATTCTTCCCCTGATGATATAAAAAAACAGGAAAATATCATTGCAGAGGCTATGGGAAAAATTATGGCGGTGGCAGAAAGCTACCCTGATTTAAAGGCGGATAAGACCTACATCAAAACAATGGATGCTGTTAATCAATATGAAAATATGGTGCGTACCAGTAGGCTGATTTACAACGATAGTGTGACAAAGTTAAATCGTGCCATTCGTATGTTTCCTGCATCTATGATTGCAGGTATTCTTGGATTTTCAAAGCGCACTTATTTAGAGGCAGTGGATGAAAAATCAAATATGCCCAGCATGAAGTAAGTAATAAATTAACTAACTGCATTACCTTAAAGACGATTGAAAAATGGAGGCAGCTATGGTGAAAAAAATTATTTCTGTTATCCTTTGTATCCTTTGTATCTTTGTGTTGTTTACTGTAACAGCCCAACCCGTGTTAGCAGCAAACAATGTATCTGATATAAATGTTGATGTTGTTATTTATGATGACGGCTCGGCATATATTACCCAAACATGGAATTGCAATTTTACTGAAGGTACAGAGTGCTATATTCCCGTAGAAAATTTAGGTGAAATGAGTATATCAGATTTTCTTGTTTCCGATATAAATGGATCTTATACTTACATTGAGGATTGGGATGTAGGTGCTAAATTTGAAGAAAAAGCAGGAAAATGCGGCATGGTAGAAACCAATAAGGGTTATGAGCTTTGCTGGGGAATTAGCGAATATGGGGAAAAACGCTATGCCATTGAGTACAAAATAAATAAACTTGTTGGTGGGTATACGGATTTTGATGGTTTTAATTTCCAGTTTATCAATTCTGGTATGGGAACATTACCTACTGATGTAACAGTGAAAATCACAATGCAAGATGGAATAAAACTAGATGCAAATAACGGTGGAATATGGGCTTTTGGTTTTGACGGGCAAATTAATTTTGAAAATGGTCAAGTAATAGCTTATTCGGAAAGTCCCTTGTCATCTGGTGCTGATAGTGTGATTATTATGTTACAGCTAAACAAAGGGTTGATTCATCCAACAAGAATTGTGGATAAATCTTTTGAAACAGTAAAAGTACGAGCATTAGAGGGTAGCGATTACAAGCATAATACAGGTACGGATGACAGTTCTTCCGCACTGCCTGAAGAGGAGTTTGGACCTTATGACTTGGTTGTAGGATTGGGGATTTTCGCTATTCCTATAGTTGTTATTTTCTATTTTCTGGCACGAAAAGGAAAGCGAAAAAAGAAAATACTTGCCTTTTATAAAAATGCAGATTATTTTAGGGAAGCACCTATTGCAGGAAATTTAGAAGCCGTATTTGCTTTAGCAGAGGAATTTGATCAAACAGACGATGACGGAAATCTTATTGGTTCGGCATTTTTAAAGCTGATTAATGCAGGTTGTCTTGAGCCTATGAGTGAAAAAACTGTTGGTTGGTTTGGTAAAGAAAAGGAGAACATTTCCCTAAGGCTTGTACAGCCACCAACATTTACAGGGGTAACGGCAAATATGCTCTATGATTTACTGGTTTTAGCAAGCAGTAGCGACCAGATTTTACAGGAGCGTGAGCTTGAAAAATATTGTAGCAGAAATCATACAGCCATAATGAAAATTATAGAAGCTGCAAAGCAGGATGGGGAAAATACTTTAATGCAAATTGATTGCTATAATCATTCAAAAGAAGCAAAGCCTTTAGGTCTTTCACATCGCGGAGAAAATTTGCTCTTAAACATTATGGGCTTTGAAAAATATCTCCTTGAGTTCTCACTTATTGGCGAAAGGTCAATTGCGGAAAGTATTATTTGGCAGGATTACCTTACCTTTGCCACACTTTTAGGCATTGCGGATAGGGTGATAGAACAATTTGAAAAGGTTTATCCAGATGCAACACAATATAGTGAAAACGCACATTATTATTATCTGCTTGCACACAGATACACCAAAGCATCATACGAAGCGGCACAAACGGCACGTTCCTCAGGTGGTGGCGGAAGTAGTTCCTCTGGTGGTGGCGGTGGTTTTAGCGGTGGTGGCAGTGGCGGCGGAACACGATAAAAATTAAAGGTAGGAGGAAAATATAATGGGTTTATTTTCGAATAATAAAAAACCTTGCCCGATTTGTGGTGAGGCTACACCAAGATTATTAGCAACACAAATTGCAGATAAAACACCTATCTGTTCTGACTGTGCAAGAAAAATATCAATGGTAAATACACAAGTGTGGGAGCTTTCTGTGGAGGGACTAAAAGAACATCTTGCTACGCGAGAGGAGAATGCAAAGTATTTAGAAGACACCTTTCGTCCAAACAAGAAAATCTCCATTGGTTGGACTAGTTTAAATATTGATGAAGCAAATAAGATGTTTACCATTCCCCTAAACATATGTGGAGATACAAATAATCCTCCTGTTTTTAAGTTTGAAGAGCTAATTGGCTATGAGCTAGTTGAAGATCATTGCGTAATTGAACGTTTTAATAAAGGCGATGTTGCACCACAATTTACGCCAATGGTTTATGCCCCTGTTATTCATATTAACTATAATGATAAAGATGACAAACCGGAAAATATATCTCGCAGCTTTAAGCTTAACTTATATCTTTCCAATCCTTGTTGGGATAAGGTGGAATCTAATGCAGGCTCTGCCTTTGGGGATGAACGTAATTTCCAGCGGGAATACAACAAGTGTTTAGGTGAGCTCCGTATGGTTACAGCTGCTGTAGCAGCTATCATTGGAGTAGGTGCAAGAAGTGATGCTGTACAAAGCAACGCAGGTTCTATAGCTGAGGGTATAATGAAGTTCAAGGAACTGCTTGACGGTGGCATTATTACACAGGAAGAATTTAATGCAAAGAAAAAACAATTATTAGGTATATAAGTTACTCGCTAAATTCATGACGAGGGACGTGAAAATGGCAAATATATAAGATTTTTCTTAATTCTTCGTAGGTTGGACATAAATAAAGGTGTTTTTAATTTGACATGAAATTTACGTATCAAACAAATTTAATTTATTTAGAAGGGGGAAATAATTATGCGTAAGATTAGAAATACAGCGCTGCTTCTAGCTATATTTATGTTTATAGGACTATTTAACGCTTCTGCGGTTGAGGCGGCACCTAAGGTTGCACCATACACCGTTTTGGTATATATGGTAGGGTCAGATCTAGAAAGCGATGGCGGGTTTGCAAGCGACGACTTAATCGAAATGGCAGAAGTTGGTTCAACAAAGGATGTAAATATTTTGGTTGAAACTGGAGGAACCAAAAATTGGGCTTTACCTATGATAAGCAACAAGGTAAACCAGCGTTGGCTAGTTCAAAAGGGAGATCTCAAGATCATGAAGAATGACTTGGGGAACCGTAGTATGGGCAAACAGAGCACTCTTCAGGACTTTCTTATATGGGGAGTAAAAAACTATCCTGCAAAGAAATATGCTGTAATATTATGGGATCATGGTTCTGGTGCGAAAGGATATGGATATGATGAAAACAATCTTAGTGATCCAAGTCTATCTGTTCAAGAAATAAATGGTGCACTAAAAGCTGCCACTGTCATTAGTAAACAGAAATTTGAGTTGGTTGGGTTTGATGCTTGCCTGATGGCAAACATTGAGACTGCTACAGGATTAAAGGATTATGCCTCATATATGGTAGCCTCTGAGGAACTAGAGCCTGGTCATGGATGGGACTATACATCTGCATTGCAAGCCTTGAACAAGAAACCAACATCTACAGGTGCTGAGTTTGGAAAGGCAATAGCAGATGGTTATAAAAAACATGCAACTGCAAAAGGTACAGACAGTCAAATTACCCTATCGGTGGTCAACCTTGCAAAAGTTAGTGCAGTTAATACTGCACTGGACAAATTTATAGCTAAAGCCAGCAATGATATAAAGAACCCTGAAAGAATTACTGCAGTTTCAAAAGCAAGAATCAAATCTGAGGACTATGGAGATGCAGGTGCACATGGAGGTAGTACCGACATGGCCGACATTTATGACATTGCATATAATCTTAAGGACACTTATCCAACTGAAGCAAATCAGTTAATGAAAAACATCAAGGATTGTATTACATACAAGGTCACCAGTGATACAAAGCCAAATGCAAATGGATTATCTATATATTTCCCTTGCAAGGATAAGGATAACTTTAAGGATAATTTGAAGGATTATCAAAATACAGGTTATTCCAAAAGCTATCAGCAGTTTCTTGCAACATATGTTGACAAAATTTTAACAGATACAACACCTATTCAGTTAACACAAGCTGACCCCAATGCAGGTGGAGAAAATTCTCAGAGCCTATTTGAGATACAGGTAGCACAAGAGGATATAGGCAAGATTAATGAGCTTTATTCAGTGTTAGGAATGCCATGTGACGAAGAAGGCAATACAACCATGTTTCTGGGTATGGATATGGATGTTGAGTTGGATCCTATTACTGGTATAGTAAAGGATAATTTCACAGGTTTATGGACGACACTTGGAGGGCAATTTATATCTATGTATATTGATGAAATTGGTGAGGATTATGTTACCTATACCGTTCCAGCCAAGCTGAATGGAGAAATGGTGGATATCCGCGTTTTGTATAATGAAGAATACGCTGATGGAGTAGTGCTGGGTGCATGGAGGGGCATTGATGAAGAAACAGGAATGCCTGATAAGGATATTATTGATATATGCACAGGAGACACCATTATTCCTCAATACTATTATTATGGCACAATTGATGATGAGGGTGGCTATGTTGATGGTTATGTTGATGGTGGAGCTTTTGTAGTAGAAGATGAACTTAAACTGGAAGTAACTGAACTACCAGAAGACAAATACCTGTATGGCTTCTACATGACAGATACTGCACAAAACGAAACCTATTCAGAATTTGTCACCCTTAGCATTAAAGATGGTATGATAAGCGTTGAAGAATAGAATATTTTAGTAATAACAAAATCCACTCAAGTCCTTGTAGCTTTGTGTGGGGTTTGCTTACTAGATGATACTGATAACAGTATTACGAAGTTTGAAATAAATTAAAATTATTACTACTAAAAAGCATTTTTTAAACAATTTGCCTTGATAACCAAGGCACTATAATATAAGTATCTGTATAATAACAGATAAATTTTATTTGAGAGAAGGAGAACAATGGGAGCTGGAAAACACCAGCAGTGAATTTCAATTTAATGGCATGAATCTTGCATTAATTACTAATGTTGTATTAGTAATTAATGCTTTTTAATATTAAGGAGGGAATATCTATGAATTTTAGTCTGACAAAAGAGCAAGAAATGGTTAAAACATTGATG
>MCHG01000195.1_pt1 | contig 30712 bp, 24 predicted proteins | sample 787351 | NCBI WGS metagenome assembly MCHG01 (sample SAMN05430296, study PRJNA330682) | permafrost metagenome | biome: Cold desert; feature: permafrost; material: soil; isolation source: enrichment culture inoculated with soil incubated with H2/CO2 at 20 degrees... ... | reverse complement strand
AGGAAGAAACAAAGATATAGGTCAAAATATCAATATAGGCAGTAAAAATAATCAAAACTTTGTTAATATCCCTACAGCGACTCTTATAGAGAAAATAAGCTATTTAAGCAAGTATAATCAAATTGCTTTTAAAGAGCAGGAAGAGAGCTATACGAGTAAAGCTGATTTTTTTTGTAACGACTTCATTCCAATATATGATAAAGGTGATACAAAAGTATATACTTTCAGTGGAAGAAGAGTGACGAGAGGACAATATAAATCAGCGAATAGTAAAACATACAATGCAGATTGTAATGGCGCATTAAACATAATGCGTAAATGTAGCCTGGGAGGTAGTGAGTTAACTACCTTACAGAGTAGTGGCAATTTGGACATGCCAATGCGAATAAGGGTATCCTGACTAAGTTAGGAGGAGACTTAAAAATCAAACTTCGCATAAAAAAGAATCCCCCACTTCTATAAGTGGAGGGAGGGTTCAACTAGACGTACGAAGAATAACCCTGTATTTATTAGAGAACCTGGTGCAGGCGAAGGAGCTATGGAAGCAGGAAATATATTAAAACCTATGCTAGCTAGAGGAGAGTTACATTTACAGTTACTAGATGATGGCAGACTTACAGATAGTCAGGGTAGGACAGTTAATTTTAGTAACACAGTGGTTATTATGACTTCAAATTTAGGAAGTCAAGACTTGTTAAAAGGAATCAGTGAAACTGGACAATTAGATAATGAAATTAGGGAAAGGGTTCTAAATAGACTCAATGAACATTTCAAACCCGAATTCTTAAATAGGATTGACGAAATTGTTTTATTCAAGCCTTTAGGAATGGAAGAAATCATTAAAATTATCGATATTACCTTAAGTCACTTGGTTCAAAAATTAGTGGAAAGAAAGATTCATTTATCTTTTACACAAGGTGCCAAAGAGCATATGGCCAAGGTGGCATACTCAGCTACTTATGGTGCACGACCTGTAAAGAGGTATATTCAAAAAAATATTGAGACACAAATTGCAAGGAAAATTATTGGAGGAACACTTGTAGAAGGAAGCAAAATTGAGGTTGATCTAGATGGCGAAGACTTAGCCTTTAAAACGTATGAATAGTTCATTGCTAGGGTATAAATCCAAACAGATGCAACGTTTAAATAAATTGTACATGATGATACATGTCTACACCAATTGGTTCTATGGGAAAAATTATTGACAAGATGTTAAAACTATTTTATAATTATTTGTATAATAGAATAAAAAATATAATTATTAGGTGCCTCATTCTTAAGAGGATAATAGGGAAGCGGGTTTAAATCCCGGACGGTCCCACCACTGTAACCGAGGAGCAATTTGCATTTTACGCCACTGTTGATAAAATGGGAAGGCCGCAAAATTGTTATGACGCGGAAGTCAGGAGACCTGCCTGTATAATTATTGTTAAAGTGAATCATGGTAAAGTTCGCAGTCAATACGACTGCGGACTTTTTTTGTTGCTAGCAAAGAATGTAAAAGTATAAAAGTGTAAAGTTAAAAGTTAAAAGTTAAAAACAAAAAAAAGTTAAAAGTGAAGCAGAAACAGTATGATAGGAAAAAAATGCAGAATGCAAAATGCAGAATGCAAAATTAAGAGCAAAAATGAAAAGCATAAATGAAAAACATAAATGAAAAACATAAAAGCTTATAGTAACGGCTTTAACCCAACAGCTAAAAGCCAATCGCTAATAGCTAATTTAAAGGAGGAATCACAATGACCATCTTAGAAAGTGCAAGAAAAGGTTTAATTACAGATGAAATGAGACAAGTGGCAATTATTGAGGAGGTAACTCCAGAATTTATACGGGACGGGGTAGCATTAGGGGAAATTGTAATTTTAAAGAACAATGCTCATAAAAATGTTGAACCTGTTGCAGTAGGTAAAGGATTAACAACTAAAGTTAGTGCAAGTGTAGGTATGTATCATAGTAAAGATACTATTGCGGGAGAAGTAGAGAAAATTGAAACTGCTAGATCAGCAGGTGCGGATACCATAATGGATCTAAGTGTAATTGGGGACATTGACAGTATGCGAAAATCTGCACTAGAAACTACATCAAAACCATTAGGTTCTTTACCACTTTATCAAGCAATGGCTGAAGCGAAGAAAAATAAAGGTTCTTCTTTAGATATGACTGTGGATGATTTGTTTGAGGTTATTGAAAGACACGCTTCTGAGGGTACTGACTTCTTAGCATTACATTGTGGAACCACTATGGAAATCGTTAAACGTGCGAAAAACGAAGGAAGACTTGATCCATTGGTAAGTTATGGAGGCGGTAGGTTGATGGGTTGGATGATTCATCATGAACAAGAAAATCCTCTCTACGAAAATTTTGATCGACTTCTTGTGATAGCTCATAAATATGATGTTGTATTAAGTTTTGCAGATGCCATGAGACCTGGTTGTACTCAAGATTCACTGATAGGATCTCAAATACAGGAATATATTATTTTAGGTGATTTAATTACTAGAGCGAGAAATGCAGGGGTCCAAGTAATGGTAAAAGGTCCAGGACATGTGCCAATAGATCAAATAGAAACCACTGTGAATATTCAAAAAAGTTTATGTAAGGGTGCACCATATTTTGTCTTTGGCCCATTAGTTACAGATACTGCTGTTGGATATGATCATATTAGTGCCGCTATAGGTGGAGCAATCAGCGCCTATGTCGGAGCTGATTTTCTATGCTATGTTACGCCAGCAGAACATATAGGTCTTCCAAATAAGGAAGAGGTACATATGGGCGTCATTGCAGCTAGAATTGCAGCGCATGCAGCAGATTTGGCAAATGGAATAGACAAAGCGGTAAGATGGGATCTTGAAATGTCTCTAGCTAGAAAAGACTTAAATTGGGAAAAACAAATTGAATTATCTATAGACCCTGAAACGGCAAGAAGGGTGTGGACGGAAAGAAGTGATGACTTCTCATCCGAATGTACTATGTGTGGTAAATACTGTGCTATGAAGATCGTATCAGAATTTTTAAATAAGAAGAAAGTAGGTTAAGGATATGAAAATGAATCAAATGGAAGCGGCAAGAAGCGGAAAATACACAGAGGAAATGGAAAAAGTAGCCTTAATAGAAAATGTAGGGATTGAATTTATTAGAGAAGGTGTGGCAAAGGGCACAATTGTTATTCCTAAAAACAAAGGTAGAGATCGAGCAAATATTTGTGGCATAGGAAAAGGATTAGATATTAAAGTAAATGCACTTTTCGGAACGTCTAGTGATAGAGAGCAAATGCCAATGGAAGCGAGGAAGTTAAAGATTGCAGAAGAAGCAGGATGTCATTCTTTTATGGATTTAAGTACTGGTGGCGATATTGATGGAATGAGAAAACAATCATTATCCTTAGCAACAGTAGCTATGGGAGGAGTACCTATATACCAAGCTGGAGTAGAAGCCATAGAGAAAAAAGGTAGTCTAATGGAAATGACTTCAGATGATATATTTAATACCATTGAAAAACAAGCAGCTGATGGTCTCGATTTTATGGCCATACATTGTGCATTAAATTTTGATATCATACATACTTTGCAAAGAACGGGTAGAGTTACAGATGTGGTAAGTAGGGGTGGCTCATTTCTAACAGGGTGGATGCTTCAAAACCAAAAAGAGAACCCACTTTATGCAGAATTTGATCGTTTATTAAAAATCATGAAAGCTTATGATGTAGTGCTAAGTATTGGAGATGCAATAAGACCTGGTTCTACAGCAGATTCCTTAGATGAAGCACAAATAAAGGGTCTAATGGTAGCTGGAGAATTAACGAAAAGAGCGTTGGAACAAGGCGTTCAGGTAATGATCGAGGGACCTGGACATGTACCTCTTAATCACGTAAAAAGCACCATAGAATTGCAAAAAAGATTATGCCATAATGTTCCTTATTTTATATTAGGCTTTTTAGCAACTGACATAGCTCCAGGCTACGATAATATTACTGGTGCCATTGGTGGTGCTTATGCAGGGTTACATGGAGCAGATTTCTTATGTTATCTAACGCCAGCAGAGCATCTTGGATTGCCAAATGAAGAAGATGTAAGAACAGGAGTCATTTCAACGAGGATAGCTGCACGTGCTGCGAATATAGCGAGAAAAAGAGAGCAAGTTCTAAAAAGTGAATACAATATGAGTAAAGCAAGAGTAGAAAACAATATGCAAGCACAAATAGATAATGCTATATATCCAGATAAACTAAAAAAATCACTTATAACTGTCCTAGACCATGAAACTAATCATCAAGATGAAGCAATGCAAGTTGCCGCAAAATATTTTGGAATAGCGTGAAAAAAGTTAAAAGTGTAGAGTTGAAGTAAGTGTAAAGTGTAAAGTGTAAAGTTAAAAGTGTAAAGTTAGAAGTTGTTGATGCATTTAGGCCAGCCTAAATACTTTATTTAAGTAATAGGGTGAGTGCTTTGAGACAATAAAAAGGCTTAAGCTTTTAGCTTTATTCTTTATTCTTTTAACCCAATCGCTAACAGCTAATAAAGGAGTGTTATACTATGTCTACTAAATTATATACGATTATTAATAATATTGAACCTTTGGATCTAGAGTGGAAAGAGAAGGCTCATGAGTATTTGGAAACGTTAGCAATTCCACATTGGAGTTTGGGGGAGTTACTCAATATTGCAGAGCGGTTAGCTGGAATTCAGAAGACATTAAAACCTTCCGTTTCAAAGAAATGTGTAATTATTATGGCAGGGGATCATGGAGTCGTAGAAGAAGGAATCAGTGCTTTTCCCCAAGAGGTTACGCCACAAATGATCTCTAACTTTGTTCGAAAAGGAGCCAGTATTAATATATTGGCTGACGTTGTTGGTGCTGATGTGGTAGTTGTAGATGTTGGGGTTGCAGTAGATCTAGACGAATACGTAGGGAATGACGCTATTATATCTGCTAAGGTCGCTTATGGAACGAAAAATATGAGCAAAGGTCCAGCTATGACTAGAGAAGAAGCGGAAAAATCTATATTAGCAGGAATAGAAGCTGTAGAAAAGATCATTAAAGAAAAAGGGACTCAGCTCATTGCAACAGGAGATATGGGCATAGGAAATACTACGCCTAGTAGTGCAATTCTCTCAGTTATGACAGGGCAAAAAGTAGCCGAAGTAACTGGCTTAGGCACAGGCATAGATGAAAATAGACTTATACATAAAGTTAGGGTTATTGAAAAAGCCATAGAGATAAACTTACCAGATCCAAAAGATCCTATTGATGTGCTTTCTAAGGTAGGTGGTTTTGAAATAGGTGGTATTGCAGGGATTATTCTTGGTGCAGCTTATTACAAGATACCTGTGGTTGTGGATGGGCTTATTTCAACAGCAGGAGCACTTATCGCAAAAGCGTTAAACCCTAATACTGTAGATTATATGATCGCAGCCCACAAATCTGTAGAGCCAGGTCACGATTATATGTGGAAATCATTAAACTTAAAACCATTATTAGATTTGAAATTCAGATTAGGTGAAGGAACAGGAGCCGTTATGGCCATGAATATTGTAGAAGGAGCAGCTCAAGTGATGAACAAAGTATTGACCTTTGAAGAAGCTAGTGTAAGTCAAGGTGTATAAGTTTGACCCACAGAAAAATGAGGTACAGTACTTAGAAGATCTAGCGACTTCTTATTGGAATTCTGAAGTTTTATTTTCTGCAGTTGAGTTGGAAATTTTTGAGCGTATACAACAACCAAAGACATTAGATGAAATTTGCAATGGCTATGAATGCGATCCAAAATCTATGGAACGGTTTTTAGAAGTATTAATACTTTTAGGATTACTCTCACAGTACCAAGGACGTTATGTGAATTCACATGTATCGAATACGTATCTAGTCAAGGGTAAAGAAATGTATCAAGGAGATTCTATTCTTTGGAGAAAAGAACTGAAGTCACAGTGGAATGAGCTAACGGAGACCATTAAAAAGGGTAAGAGGATACATTATATTCCTGAAGATGATGAACAAGTTTTATACGAACGGACGAAAAAATATATCAGTGCTATGGATGCTGTAATCAAAAATAAGGCGAAAGAAATTGTTTCTATGTTTGGAAATGTTAAATTTCAGGGAAATATTTTGGATGTTGGCGCAGGTTCTGGAGCTTTTAGTGCAGAATTTTTAAAGAGATATCCTCAACTTCATGCAACTTTATTTGACTTAGAAAATGTGATTAAAATAGGTAGAGAAAAGTATAAAGATATTGATTCTATTAATTTCCATGTAGGAAATATTTTAGAGCATTGGGATTTACAAAGGAATTATGATTGTATTATTTTCTCTAATATCCTTCATGCTTATTCTGAAACAGAAGTAGAAGAAATTTTTAAGCAAGGTATGGAAAAGGTTTCAATAGATGGGTACTTTATCATTCACGATTTTTTTATGGAACATAGTCAATTAAAAGCAGGATTATCTGATTTAAATATGATGATTAATACCTACAATGGCAAAGTATTTCGTGCACAGTGGATTTATGAAAAACTTGAACAACTAGGACTACATCACACCAACTTAATTCCTTTAGACGGGGATACTGGTGTAATATTTGCATCTAAAAGTGCAAGTTCCATACAGTCATTGCGAATAGATAAACAAAAATCTCTTATGCAAAAAATTACCACTGACTACGGATTCCATAGTGCCACCAGGATTGTACCCAATAAAGAAGTTTTTCTAACAAATATTGCGCCTCTTAAATGCGAATACGGATGTGAGTTTTACGACAAAGGTACATGCCAAACAAAGTGCGCTAGTTTAGAAAAAACGAAAGAACTTTTACATGAATTTAGCCAAGGAATACTTATTGAAGGAGAGCCTCCTACAAAAGAATTTCAAAACAAAATGATACAAATAGAAAAAGACGCCTTTAAGCTTGGCTTTTATAAAGCTTTTGTTTTATGGGCAGGACCTTGCTCCCTATGTGAAACTTGTAAACGAGACGAGGACCATTGTTCAAAGACGAGACCGTCTATGGAGAGCTATGGTATAGATGTATTTGAAACTGTGAGAAAACAAGGATTAACAATAAAAACATTAGATAAGCAGGAATATGTTAAGTATTTTGGTTTATTATTATTGGAGTGATGAAATGCGTATACTATTTATACAAGCTATATCTACTGAAACTAACACATCCGAAATGGTATATCCTATTGGCATAGTTACCCTAGCCAGTGTAATAAAGGATAAATACAAAGTAGAATTAATAGATTTAAATGTAGAACAAGATCCTTATAGGTCATTACGGGACAAGATAAATGAGTATGATCCAGAAGTTATCTTCATGTCCCTTAGAAATATAGATCCCTTAGGAAATAAGATGACTTCTTTACTGCCTCCGTTTATTACTTCAATTAAGATGATATCCGCATTAAAACCACAAGCGACCATCATAGCTGGGGGAACAGGTTTTTCATTATTTCCGAAAAAGATTATGGAGATGTTGCCTGAAATAACCTATGGAATAATAGGTGAAGGTGAAAATTCTATATTACCACTTTTAGAAAATTTAGATAATCCTAAAGTAAAAGGATTATGTTATCGACAAGGCACAGAGGTTATGTTAACACCGCCGTCTATGGATTTTGATATGGAAAAGGATTATGTGGTTCCAGATCGAACATTAGTAGATGTAGGTAGGTATCAAGAGAATAGCTACGTCCAAAGTATCGGCGTTGAGACCAAGAGAGGTTGTCCTTTTTCTTGTAGTTACTGTGTATATCCAAACTTGCAAGGAAAAAAACTCAGGTGTAGAAATCCCCAAAAAGTAGTAGACGAAATTGAATTTTTACATAAAGAGTATGGAGTAGAAAGAATACATTTTACAGACCCAGTTGTAAACATTCCATCTGGACACATGGAGAGCATTTGCCAGGAACTAATTGAAAGAAATATTAATATTAAATGGAGTGGCTTTTTTAGAGAAGACTTAATTGATGAGAAAAATATAAAAATCTTTGAAGAATCAGGTTGTGAGTGCTTTTCATTTTCGCCAGATGGGTTAACCCAAGAAGCAATGGATGTACTAGGTAAAAATTTAAGAATAGAAGATGTGAAAAATGCAGCAAGATTAGCAGCCAGTACAAATGTGATTAGCGTATACCATTTCATGATTAATGTACCTGGAGAAAACGAAGAGACCATAAAAAAGGGTCAGGAATTTATGGATTGGATTTATGAGGTTCATAGCGAAAATAAAAATCTTGGTACCATTGTACTAAATAATTTACGCTTATATCCTGACACGCCAATGTTCGATATTGCACTAGACCAAGGAATAATAAATCCAACGACTAATTTATTATACCCCACCTATTACAATCCGGAACCATATGCGTGTTTGCGCTATGAAATGGAAGCAAAGCATTTATGCAAAAATGTGTTTATGTGGCAGGAGGTAAATCAATGAAAATCCTATTATTAGAGCATCCACGAAAAATCAATTCCGAGAACATAAATGATATCGCCAATGCACCTCTATCTTCTAGTTTGTTTACAGGATATGTAGCATCAGTGTTACAGAAGGAAAATGATGTGCGTATTGTGGAAGGGTATCTAGATAAATTAAATGAGGAACAAATAGCAGAATGTATAAAGAGTTTCGCGCCAGATGTAATTGGCGTGCACCTTATTTATCAATGGAAAAATCATGAGGATCTTTATAAATTGTTACAAGAAATAAAAAATGAAAATCTTACAAAATACATCTTTTGCTATGGTTATTATTCAAATTTTGCATATGAAGAGGTTTTCTCAAGCTGTAATGCTATAGATGGCATTATTTTAGGGGAACCAGAAAAACCATTTGTCAATGTAATAAATAGTTTAAAGAACAATAATTCATATGATCAAGTTAAAGGACTTGCTGTAGTAGCTACCAATGGCAAGATAAATGTAAAGTATGATACACCCATAGAAAATCTTGATGAGTTACCTTTTCCAACCAGGACTAAAGGATCTTTAAGTTACGGTGAGGTAAATATAATGGGTAGTAGAGGCTGTTATGGGGGATGTACATTTTGTTATATTAATCCTTTTATTGGTGAAAAAGTGAAATGGAGAGGGAGAAGTCCTGAAAATATTATTCTAGAGATTGATGAGTTAATTAGGAAGACAGATATGAAGTACTTTTATTTTACAGACCCTAATTTTTTTGGACCAGGTCAAGCAGGGCAGGATCGTGTTTTAGAACTAGCATCATTATTAAAGAAAAGAAACATCACCTTTGGTATTGAAGCAAGAGTCAATGATGTCCATGACGACACCATAAAAGCGTTAGTAGATGCAGGGTTACAACATATTCTAATTGGACTTGAAAGTGGTAGGGAAGAGAGTTTAAAGAGATTAAATAAAATGACTACTGTAGAACAAAATGAACATGCCTTAAGAGTATTACGTAAAAATGGCATAAATCCTAGTATTGGATTCATTATGTTTGAGCCAGACTCCTCGGTAAAGGATTTGAGGGTAAACTTTGACTTCTTAATGAGAAATAATCTTCTCACAGAACTAGATACCACTGTAAATGTGCTATATCATCATCAAATTATTCTTCAAGGAACCAAGTGTTATAAGGAATTAAAAGCGGCTAACAGAATAAATCTATCTCCTTTTTCTACATATGAAGGAAGTGCAGACTATGAATATCCACAAATTACTATGTTTGCAGAGATTATGAGGCAGATAACGAATTGTATTTTTTCTTATACAAAAATATTATGGGAAGAAAATAGATACAAAGATCCTGTTGTTGTGCAAAATTGCCAGAAAGTGAATACATTATTACTTGATACTTTCCAACAGATCATAAACGATCTAGAAGAAGGCAAAAAAGTGGATAAAGAGAGAGTAATTAATAGGACTAAGATAGAAATAACAAAATTACTAAGTTGAGATATTATGTTCAACTATGCTTTATGATATTGTTGCGTTGGGATCATTTAATGATATAATGAGTGTGAAATGTTATGTATACTGTGTAAAAAGTTGAAAAACTAACATGTAAAGATATCTAAAAAAATATTAAAAACAAATGAAGTATAACATACCGGCATTATGTATAGAATAAATTCATAATTATTTCATCATTTTTTATTACGAAAGGAGAATTATTTATGAAAACATTCGTTGATCCAGATTTATGCATAGGTTGTGGTTTATGTCCAGATATAAGTGAAATATACAGTATGAATGACGATGATTTGGCTGTTGCAAAAGATATTGAGATTCCAGATGAAATGGTAGATGAGGTAAATGATGCAGTAACCTCATGCCCAGTAGATGCAATTAAAGTAGAATAGTTACTTGAAAGTCCCCTCCTACTGAGAGGGGATTTTCAAGTTTAACAGTAATAAAGGTCGCTCAATAGACCATACATATGTTAGTTATTAGTTGTTAGTAAATGATTATCGTGTTTTTTCAATAATAGTGAATTACATGGCTTTAATTAATATAAGGGATAGCTGGTGTCTTATACTTCCATTACTGGTTCAGCTATAACCTTTAATTTTACATTTTTAACTTTACACTTTATTAGGTTTTGGCTTTAAAATTTTGTATTTTGCATTCTGCATTTTATTCGCTTTTACCTTAACGCTTGATGCTTAAAGCTTAATACTGGAAAATGGGGTGACAATGTGGTTGATATTATTGGTTTTGATGGTGATGGTAATATTTTAGAGAATACAACAATAGATAACTTGTTTGAGGATCAAGTAAAATGGTTTTGGGTTGATTTTAATAATCCAACGGAAGATGAAGTTGCTTTTTTAAGTGATGTCTTCCATTTCCATCACCTTACCATAGAAGATTGTCTTCACTTTCTTCAACGACCTAAGGTGGAGTTTTATGAAGATTATTATTTTTTTGTATTCCATTCCCTCGCTAAAGAATTAGAAACAGTGGAAGAGATTAATCTTTATTTAGGGAAGAACTACGTAGTTTCTTTTCATTTAAAAGAGGATGTCTTTGAAATACAAGAGGTAAAGAAGGAATTGTTAAATAAAAAAATACCATGGGAGAAAACCAATGTATATATTTCTTATCTCATTTTAGACGAGATTGTAGATCAATATTTTCCATTAGTTTATGATATAGAAGATCAGTTAGCTGAGTTTGACAACAGTCTTCCTTCTAGTATGTCTAAAGATTTTATAGATAAACTTTATACGATTAGAGGCAATCTACTAAAGTTAAGAAGAACCATTACGTCTATGCGTGATTTATCTTACAGAATTATTAATTCGGATCATTTGAAAACTATATTAGAAAATGATATGTATTACGTAAATATTTATGATCATCTTTTTAAACTTTCAGATATGGTTGAGGCAAATAGAGAGATGACTACTGATATTAGGGATAATTATATGTCTATTAACGCCAATAGAACGAATACCATTATGACAATACTAACAATTATCACAGCAATATTTATACCCTTAACATTCATTGCAGGTATTTACGGTATGAATTTTAAAAACATGCCCGAGTTAGAATGGCACTATGGATATTTCATTATATTAGGAGTAATGATAGGGTTAGCAATAGGCATGTATATATGGTTTAAGAAGAAAGGCTGGTTTGATTTGTGATAGAGTTGGAAAGTTGGAAGGTTGGACAGTTGGAACATTACCTCAAGGTTTATTTAAGTTCCAACTTTCTACTTTTAACTTTCGACTTTCTACTTTTTACTTTTTACTTTTTGTCCTTGTTGAATAGATATGCAAATTACTGTATAATTAATAATAACAATTTACTAGGAGGTTCTAATGAAAGAAATAGAAATAGCTAAAGAACATTTTGCAAGTTTGATCGAAGATCAACTTAAGCGTATTGAAAACATGAAGAAAGAAAAGGAATTTATGGATTACGCATCTTTAGATACCGTTATTATAGGTATTGCTGGAGGGGATGGAATTGGTCCTTATATCTCGGCGCAAGCAGAAAGAGTACTCAGGTTTTTATTAGCTGACGAAGTTGAGAAATCTAAGGTAGCGTTTAAAACGATAGATGGACTAACTATTGAAAATAGAGCGGCTCAAAATACAGCTATTCCAAGTGATGTTATAGCTGAATTAAAACAATGCCATGTTATCTTAAAGGGACCTACGACTACTCCTAGAGCTGGCGATCCATGGCCAAATATTGAAAGTGCCAATGTAGCAATGAGAAAAGAATTGGATTTATTTGCAAATGTTCGTCCTGTAAAAGTGGCTGACAAAGGTATTGACTGGACTTTTTATAGAGAAAACACTGAAGGAGCATATGCTTTAGGTAGTAAAGGTATTCACATTAATCATGAACTAGCCATAGATTTTACAGTTGCAACTACAGAAGGATCTTATAGAATCATTAAAGCTGCTTTTGAATATGCAAAAAAATCAGGTAAAAACAAATTAACTGTTGTTACAAAAGCCAATGTAATTAAAACTACAGATGGTAAATTTTTAGCCATAGCAAAAGAAATGGCTAAAGACTATCCAGAGGTTGAAGTAGATGATTGGTACATTGATATTATGACTGCAAAGTTAATCGATGAAAAGAGAAGAACCCAGTTTAAAGTCTTGGTACTACCTAACCTTTACGGAGATATCCTTACAGATGAAGCAGCTGAATTCCAAGGTGGTGTAGGAACGGCCGGAAGTGCAAATATAGGAAAAAGATATGCAATGTTTGAAGCCATTCATGGCTCAGCTCCAAGAATGGTAGAAGAAGGCAGAGGGGACTACGCAGATCCTAGTAGTATCATGAGAGGGACTGTAATGCTATTAGAACATATCGGACGTATGGAAGCTGCCAACAAACTGCAAATGGCACTAGATATTTGTGGGAACTATGAATGTAAAATTACGATTACAGGCCGCACAGATGGGGCTTCATCACGAGAATATGCAAATTACATCATGGAAACCTTGGAAGATTCAGGTCTTAAAAGTAAGTGGGAGAATTATCAGAAAAGTTAAAAAGTGTAAAGTTTAAAGTGTAAGATTAAAATTGAAAAGTTATGAAGACTTTTGAAAGTATTTGAAACAATTAATGAAATAGAATGAAAAAAAACGGTTAGAAATATTATTTCTAACCGTTTTCTTTTTTGAATAGTTTTTTATTAACTAAACTAAATTCTTACTGGAAGATTTTCCTCTTGCCAGTGATGCAAATACACCGAATAGACACAGAATTGCAAGAATGATAAAGCTGGTCTTGAAACTCATTAAAAAGCCTGGAATAGTTTTATCAGTTAGCTGGGCATTTCCTAGGAATATTGAGGAGATAAGGGCTGTCAGTGACATGCTAAAAGATTGACCTACTGTTCTTGCAGTACCAATGATTCCTGAGGCAACGCCAAAATATTGTTTGTCAACACTGGTCATAATCGCGTTGGTGTTGGGAGAGCTAAATAATGCAAAGCCTACGCCAATCATTCCTAATAATAAGATAATTACAAAAACACTTGTATTCTTATCAAAAAAGCTAAATAAGAGCAAACCAAGAGTGATGAAAGCCATGCCTATGGAGGCTAATATTTGAGGAGCTACCTTATCTGATAATCGCCCTGCTAATGGTGATAATAAAGCTTGTAGTGCTGGTTGGGTGAGTAGCACCATACCTGCAGTACTAGGATCTAAATGCTTGACCAGTTGTAAATATAAACTCATGAGATAACTAATAGCGAAGGTTGAACTATAGTTAATCATAGAAGCCAAAGATGAAAAAATGAGCACTCTATTACTTTTAAGTACGTTTACATTCAATATAGGATTTTGTACTTTGTCTTCAATATAGATAAACAAAAATATTGAGGCAATACCTAACAGTAATATGTATTTACTCCAGGGGTGTAATAATAGATTTGATAAACCAAAGATGATCATAAAAATCGATAGTCCATATAGTATCGACCCTTTACCATCAAAAGATTCTTTTCCTTCCCGTTGTTCATCATCAGACAAAATGTTAAATAGTAATAGTGAAAGTATCACTCCTATAGGCAATGAAAATAAAAAAATTCCACGCCAACTAGTATAAGTGATAATTGCACCACCTATAATAGGACCAAGTGACAAACCTATATATGTACATGCCACGTTTATCCCTAAGGCTTTACCTCTCTCTTTTGGGGGGAAGACTGAGCATACAATTGAAATCACTGATATTGAGATCATTGCACTACCAATACCCTGAAAAACCCTTGAAAACAATAAAAAAGTTATGGATTGTGCAATACCACAAAATAACGATGAGACCGTCAAAATGAGGGTACCCACAAACATAATTTTTCTCCTACCTAGGAGGTCAGACAATTTTCCAACGGGAAGAATAAATATTGCAATAGCCAAAATAGTCGAAGAAGTAACCCAATTAAGCATTGATGAACCAATTGCAAAATCTCTTCCTATATAAGGAAGTGCAATATTTACTGAAGAAGTGATAAATGGCGCCCAAAAAGCACCCAAAGTTGAAACAAGCAGAATAATATTTTTATTTACGTTGTCATTCAAGTATAATCACCCTTATGTAGTAATAAATTCAAGTATAATTATAGCATAGTTTATTATAAGATATATATAATTTGTTAGATCATTTTTTATAGGTAAAGACTAATAGGGGTTTACTTATAATCATTATTGATAATTAGAAATCTGGTGGAAATATGATAAAGTATATGAAATTGGCGTTAGAATTAGCCCAAAAAGGCATGGAACGAGGAGAAGTGCCTGTGGGAGCAATTGTTGTAATGGATGATGTAATCATTGCAACAGCCCATAATGAGGTTGAGGCCACAAACAATCCTGTAGCCCATGCTGAAGTACTGGCTATACAAAGGGCTGCCACTGCACTTAATCGTTGGAGATTACACGATTGCACCCTCTACGTTACCTTAGAACCTTGTATTATGTGTATGGGAGCAATTCTAAATGCCCGGGTAAAAAAACTAGTCTATGGTGCAGGGGACAACCGAATGGGTGCAGTAGAGTCACAATCAGACTTTATAAGAGCTCCATTATTTAAAAACATAGAAATCTACCCCGGAATTTGTGAACAAGAAAGCCAAAAGTTGCTTTCAGAATTTTTTACAAGGTTGAGGAAAACAGATGAAAGTTGAAAGTGTAAAGTTGAAAGTGTAAAGTGTAAAGTTAAAAGTCGAAAGTGTAAAGTTGAAAGTGAAAGGTGTAAAGTGAAAAGTGTAGGATGTAAAAGTAAAACGGAAAACAAAAACCGCTGTCATCCTGAACGAAACGAAGTGAAGTTGAAGGATCTCCGTCTTTAACTATGAGGTACTCTTTTAAATAAAAAGAATTCTAGGCTATGCCTAGAATTCTCCAAAACTTTACACTTTTAACTTATAACTTTACACTTATTAAGAGAGTTTATGAACAAACAGTCCACTCCTAAGTTTTGGTTCAAACCAAGTGGATTTTGGTGGCATTAGTTTATTTTCGTTGGAAATTGTCATAAGTTCTTCTATTGATGTGGGATACATGGCAAAGGCTAATTCCATGTCTTCGTTGCAACGTCTTTCTAGTTCGGATAACCCTCTAATTCCTCCAACGAAATCAATGCGTTTATCAGTACGAATATCTATAATGCCTAAAATCGATGTTAATACGTGATCTTGTAAGATAGATACATCTAAGCTTTTTACGCAGTCAAGAGGCGCTTTTTCACTTTTTACTTCTAATTTATACCACTGTTTATCTAAATACATTCCTATAGTACCCTTTTTAGCTGGAGCAACTTGAATCTCAGATGTTTCAAGTTTGTAGATTTCAGAGATTTTCGTTAAAAACTCTTCTTTGGATAGTCCGTTTAAATCCTTCACAACTCTGTTGTAATCCATAATATACAGTTCATCATGGGGAAATAGAACACTTAGGAAATAATTAAACTCTTCATCTCCAGTGTAATTTGGATCTGCTTGTCGTCTCATTAAACCTACTTTTACTGCGGATGCAGTTCTATGATGACCATCAGCGATATAAGTATTTTCAATATTGATAAAGCAATCCTTAAGCGTAGTTATTGTTGCAGGATTAGAAACAACCCATACTTCATGTCTAATGTCATCATCTGACATAAAGTCATATTCTTGCTCATTCAGGTCTACCCAGGAAGCAATTATTTTATTAATGGAATCTTGGGCTTTGTAAGTTAGAAATATTGGACCTGTATTTGCATCGCAGACATCTACGTGTTTGATTCGGTCTAATTCTTTATCTTCTCTAGTAAGTTCATGTTTTTTTATCACACCATGTATATAGTCGTCAATGGAACTACAACATACAAGCCCTGTTTGACTTCTACCTGACATGGTTAATCGATAAATATATAATGAAGCCTTCTCATCTTGAATTAATATTCTCTTATCTACCATTTCAATTAAATTTGAAGAAGCTTTTTGGTATACTTCTTCGCTATATACATCTACACTCTCAGGTAAATCTATTTCTGCTCGATCTACGTGTAGGAAAGAGTAGAGGTTATCCTCTACGGCTTTTCTCGCTTCTAAAGAAGTATATACATCGTAAGGAAGTGCAGCGACCTTTTGTGCATATTTGCTCTGAGGTCTCACGCCAAAGAATTCTTTAATTATAGCCATCTATTGATCACCCAGTAGTTTATTCTTAACTATTCTTACTCTTAAGACGCCTTCAATTGCTTGGATCGGCTCTAAGATATTTCCATTTACATCTGAATCAACGTCAATTAATGTATACGCATATTCACCTTTTGATTTATTCATCATATCTGAAATATTGATATTTTGCTTTGCAAGTATATTTGAAATTTGTCCGACCATGTTAGGAACATTTTTGTGATTAATGGCAACTCTAGCATTACTTAAACACATACCCATGTAGCAATCTGGGTAATTTACAGAATTCATAATATTCCCATTCTCCAAGTATTCTCGAGTTTGACTTACTGCCATTTTCGCACAATTTTCCTCTGATTCATAAGTAGAAGCCCCTAGATGTGGAATAGTAATCACATTATCCATGGCGATTAAATCACACTCAGGGAAATCAGTTACGTAGGTATGGACTTGACCATTTTCAATGGCTTCTTTTAAGTCATCGTGATTTACAAGACCGCCTCTGGCAAAGTTTAATAAACGGATACCGTTTTTAGATAAAGCAAATTTTTCTTTATCCATCAAATCTTTGGTTTGCTCTACTAATGGAACATGTAAAGTAATGTAGTCACATTCAATCATAATCTGATCTAAGTTTGATATTCTTTTTACTTTACGGCTTAAGCCCCATGCTGAATCTATAGATATAAAAGGGTCATATCCATAGACCTCCATGCCGAGAGATACTGCAATATTTGAAACCATAACACCAATGGCACCTAAGCCAACCACACCTAATCTTTTGCCAGTAAGTTCTTGACCACCAAAATTAGATTTTTCTTTTTCTACCAATTTACAAACATCTTTATCATTTTGTATAGAGTTTACCCAGTTAATGCCTTCTACAACTTTTCTAGAAGTTAACAATAAACCAAGTACAACTAATTCTTTTACAGCATTTGCATTTGCTCCAGGGGTGTTAACTACTACGACACCCTTTTCAGCAAATTTTTCTACAGGGATATTATTTACCCCTGCTCCTGCTCTTGCAACAATCTTTACAGAGGGAGGTAACTCCATATCATGCATATTAAAGCTTCTAAGAAGAATTCCATCCGCCTGTGCATCTACTTCAGTAAGAGTATATTGATTGTTGAGTAAGTCTAAACCATCTTGAGATATATTATTTAATGTTCTTATTTTATACATAAGGTAACTCCTTCTATTTATGTTTTACTTCAAATTCTTTCATGAAATCTACTAATTTTTCTACACCTTCTACAGGCATTGCATTGTATATACTTGCTCTCATGCCGCCTACAGATCTATGACCTTTTAAATTGACAAAGCTTTTTGCTATGGCTTCTTTAATAAATACAGCGTCTACATCTTCACTACCAGTAATGAAGGGAATATTCATAAGTGATCTATCTTCTGGAACTACTGTGCCCTTGAACAATTTACTTTCATCAAGATAAGAATATAAAATATTTGCTTTGTGTTTATTCATCTTTTCAATTTCTTTTACTCCGCCTCTTGCCGAGATCCACTCAAGAATGAGTTTGCATATATATATAGAATAACACGGAGGTGTATTGTACATAGAATCATTATCTGCATGAATTTTATAATCTAACATTGATGGTGTACAAGACATTGCATTTCCTAGTAAATCATCTTTTATAATGACTACAGTGAGTCCAGCTGGACCAATGTTCTTTTGAGCACCAGCATATAATAAAGAGAATTTGCTGATATCGTATTCTTCGGATAATATGTTAGAAGAAATATCTCCTACTAAGGGCACACTTCCTGTATTTGGAATATTTTCTGGTGTAAATCGAGTACCATAAATTGTATTATTTACTGTTATATGAAAATAGTCGGCATCTTTAGAAAATGTACTAGAATCTATTTTAGGTATATAGGAATAAGTTTTATCTTTGGAACTACCCAAAACCACAACTTCTCCATATTTTTTTGCTTCTTTTATAGCTTTTGATGCCCAGGCGCCAGTATCTATATAATCTGCTTTTTTATTTTTTGTAAATAAATTTAATGGAATCATTGCAAACTGCATTGAAGCCCCACCTTGAAGAAACAAAACCTTATAATTATCTGGAATTTTCATCAACGAACGCATAAGTTTTTCCGTGCCTTCTATAATATCCAAGAAGTCCTTGGAGCGATGGCTCATCTCCATTACAGACATTCCAGAAGCGCTATAATTTAACATTTCTTTTGATGCTTTTAACAATACGTCCTCTGGTAAAACTGAAGGACCTGCAGAAAAGTTGTATACTCTTTCGTGGTTCATAATATCTCCTCCTGAATTAATTTTTTTTTATGATCTTATGAAAAAAATTATTCACTATATATTTGCTATATGCAGATAAGATAAGTATTCTCGTGCTTATCTGCTTTGACCCTTGAAATTTTGAAATGAAAGTCTTAGTACCCGTAGTGATGGATAAATATATATCATTACATTTTAATTTATTTAGAAGAGATTATCAAGAAATAATTTTGTACTATTTAAATATTATGTATAATACGGTAGAATAGATGTTGGAAAGAAGAAAATCTATTTTATTTTTTAAAACAATGCTAAGCAAAAGGGGTGAAAAAATGGAGCAAGTTTCAGGTGCAAACTACAAAAAAGGATTATGGATTTTCTTGAAGTTTTTTATTGTATTTCTATTTATTAACATCATTATGGGTAGATATTTTAGTGAAATTGCTTTATATCATGAGATTTTTGATATATTGATTCCCTGTTTTATTTATTTGTTGGTCACCAAAAAACCTATACTTTCTACTTTGAAGTTAAATAAAAAATTAAACATAAAGAGCGTAGGAATCATATTTCAATTGTTTTTAATCAGCTTTTTGCTAAAGTTCGGCATTAATTATCTGACACTACTTACGGGACAAATCGATCCTTCAAAGGTAACCACAAGGGTGATGGAGATGGTTCCTAATTTGTTGATCTTGTTTATCGCCGTTGCGATCTTGCCATCTTTTTTAGAGGAAATTATAATTAGAGGGATTGTACTAAATAAATTTACAGATACTACACTTTGGCAAGGAGCCGTCATGACTGGTTTATTATTTGGGTTTATGCACGTAGATTTAGGTCAATTTGGTTATACTACAGCCCTTGGGGTTATCATGGCTGCTATTGTAATCAGTACAGGTTCTTTGTGGGGAAGTATATTATTTCATTTCTTGAATAATTTTTTAGCCGTGTTGTTTCTATGGATTTACCAAAACATAGGAAAATTCATCCCTAAAAAATATTCTGACGTATTATCTGATGCAGAGCATACACAGGCTATTGTACAAAACAACCTACTTGAGAAGATCTACGGAAGTACAATTGCAATTGTCTGCTTAGGTTTGGGCATATTTCTCACCATCCATTATGTGAAAAAATTAAAAGCAGCAAATAATAATGGGAAAGAAATAAACAAGGAAGTAGTCCAAGAAACTAGGGTAGAAATAGGTTGCCAGCAAGATAGGCAAGAACAAGTAGCAATAACATGGAAAAATTTATTTTTGAATATACCATTTTTGTTCATTGTTCTTATATATGTAGGTATTAATATGTGGATATTGAGGTAGGGGGAAAGTTGGAAAGTAGAAGGTTGGTTGGTTAGTTAGCTAGTTGGTTAGTTGGAACTGGAAAACTGGTTAGTAACTTGTCATATTGAGCGAAGCGCAGCGTAGTCGAGATATCTCCGTATCGTCTTTTACGCATTAAATTAGTTGGTTAGTTGAAAAATGTGCTTTTTTAAGTTCCAACTTTCCAACTTTCTACTTTCTACCATTTTTCACTGTATATTTTCTTGCAATATTGCCATAATAACATAACGGAGGTGTTGTTATGGGCTCGAAACCAAAGGAACCAAAGGACTTGTTAAATAAGTTTCTACAAGGGATGAAGGATTTATCTTCAGATAAGCAACAAATTTTTAGACCTTTTGATGAAATGCTTAAAAGTATCTATAATCCAGGTAAATTAGATGAAAAAACAAAAGTGTTTATCAGTATTGGTATTGCAGTTTACAATGGAAATGAACACTCCATCGTTTATCATGTAAATCAAGCACTTAAATTAGGTGCTACAGAAGAAGAGATTGAAGAAGCCGCCTTAGTGGCAGTAGTATCAGGTGGAATTGGATCTATGGCATGCTATGTTGATTTTGTAAAAGACGCCATTACCGCATTAAAGTAGCTTTGCTACTTTAATGCGGTGGTTATTAGTTATTAGTTGTTAGTTCTTAGAAAAAGATAAAAAATGCGTTTGGATTCAAGTCTTTCTAATAACTATTACGTTTTTAGAAGAAACAAAGTGTAGCAAAGAATCTGCGACATCATAAGGATACTTTGTGCTTAGAACTAAGAACCAACAACTAAGAACGGACTTGAAAGGAATACATGAGGCAACGCATGCTGTTGGAACAATTTCCAATTGTTACAACCAGTTGACTTTTGTCCATATTCCTTGTATAATTAGGATTCGTAATGGAGAGATGTCCGAGTGGCTTAAGGAGCACGCTTGGAAAGCGTGTGTATGGCAACGTACCGGGGGTTCGAATCCCCCTTTCTCCGCCATAAAATAATAATGCATGTCTTTTAGACATTTTGCATAGTCCATTTGTCGTGCTAGACGGGGAGTTAGCGGTGCCTTGTACCTGCAATCCGCTATAGCAGGGTTGAATTCCCAACTGAGGGTATACTCTTTGGAGTCTGACCTCAATAAGTGGTGTTGATAATCGGGCCCTGTGCAATAGATGCTTATGAACCCCGCCAGATCCGGAAGGAAGCAACGGTAAGTAAGATGTTCTATGTGCCGCAGGTCTACCTGGTTTGAGCTAACTGTTGAGGTAACGTCTGAAGGCTATATTCGAGGAAGGGTGCACGACTTACACATTTAGAACTTCTTCGAGGTTCTTTTTTTTTTTCGTGATGATAAGGAGCCAAGCGAAAATGCACGAAGTGTATTTTCGAGGAGGAACTGATCACAAACCGAGTTAAGCGGCTTGCCGATTAAAAGGGTTGAGATCAGAGACTCTGTAAATGCATAAAGTGCATTTACATTTGGCGAGTGTCCGCGACGCTGTTAATCGCCTTGTGATTAACAGCGTGTAGTAGCCATGTAGCGAGGAACCGTAGTTGTGCAGAGCAGAGCACGAAGTGTGTTTTCGAGGAGGAACTGATCACAAACCGAGTTAAGCGGCTTGCCGATTAAAAGGGTTGTGATTAGAGACTCCGTGAATGCATAAAGTGCATTTACATTTGGCGAGTGTCCGCGACCGAGTAAATCGACTCGGTCGTGGACTAGGCTCAGCTTTTCAAGCTGAGCGAACTTTTTATTATGCTAATAAAGTAGTATAATGGAGAAACACAAAGAGTAACTACTATTTCAGGTTGTCGCTGGGGAGAGGTATATATGGAATACATAGCTTTATATAGAAGATACAGGCCTAAAAGTTTCTTAGAAGTAATTGGTCAAAATAATATTATTACAATCTTAAAAAACCAGATATCTACAGAAAAAATATCCCATGCTTATTTATTTTGTGGTACTCGAGGTACGGGCAAAACTTCTGCTGCAAAAATCTTTGCAAAAGCGGTAAACTGTGAAAACCATGAAAATGCAGAGCCATGTCATGTTTGTACTACCTGCAAATCAATTGAAAATAATAATATAATGGATATCATAGAAATTGATGCTGCATCTAACAGAGGCGTCGATGAGATTAGAGAATTAAGGGAAAAGGTAAAATATCCACCTACTCTAGGAAGTTTCAAGGTTTACATTATAGATGAGGTTCACATGTTAACACCTGAGGCGTTTAATGCCTTATTAAAAACATTGGAAGAACCTCCAAAACATGTGATTTTTATCTTAGCGACTACAGAGCCAAACAAATTACCCACAACGATACTATCTAGATGTCAAAGGTTTAATTTTAAAAGGATAGAATTACAGGAGATCATTAGTCGTATGGCGAATATATGCAGTGAACTACAGATCAAGATAGAAGACAAAACATTAAAATTAATCGCCAAAAATTCTGATGGAGCTATGCGTGATGCCCTGAGTATCCTAGAACAATGCTTATCCATAAGTTCTGATAATTGTGTAGATTATACAAGTGTAAAAGATCTGTTGGGAATAAGTGACGATCATTTAGTCTACTCATTGATAGAAACTATTGTGAATAAGGATGTACATGCTGCTCTTAATTATTTAGATGAAGCATATAAAAATGGTAAAGAAATAAATCAATTACTAAATCAACTCATTCTTTGCTTTAGAGATATGCTTATCTTAAAGATAACAAATAGTAGTGATAACTTAATTGAAGCAAATGAAGAAAATACCCATACGTTAAAAGAATTGGGGAGTATTGTTGATCATGAATTAATTGCGTACTATATTGAATCTCTTACAGATATGGAAAGTAAAATTAAATATAGTACTTTACCCAAAGTTTTAATGGAAGTAATCTTAATGAAGCTCTGCAGCGTAAGCTTGAGTCAAAATAATCAGACTAAGCAGAAAATTAAACTACAAGTAGATAACACAAAATACAAGGAAGCTACAAAAGAGAAGCCCCAAGTAGAACAGAGAGTAACACAAACTACAAGTAACTATGAAACCAAACCAGCTGATGGCAAACAAGCTAAATTTGATTTTAATATGCTATGCAGCGCCATTAAAAAAGAAAAACCAATGGTAGGTACTGCACTACAAATGGGAAAATTTAAAGATTTCACAGAAGATAGAATCAATATTAGATTTAGTGAAAATGACTCAATTCACATACTAAATGTAAATAAAAATAAAGCATATATTGAAGAGCAAATCAGCAAACTATTTAATCATCCATACTTTATTCACTGTGCCGTGGAAAAGAAAGAAGAAGATGAGTTTGTCCAACGAACAAAAGAAGTCTTTGGTGCAGATAAAGTATATGTGATGGAAGAATAAATATATATTACTATAGTAATATATATTTAATGCAGAATGCAAAATGTAAAATAAAAAGTGTAAAATGTGAATTGCAGAATATGAAATACTTTATAAAACACAAATTAAATGTAGGTGGTAGGGGCGAACTGCGTTCGCCTGAATATTTAATGCTTAATGCTTAATGCTTAATGCTTTGTAGAATAACCCAAGTTACAATAAATAGTAAATAATTATAAATTGAGGAGGAAATGAAGATGGCAAAAGGTAAATTCGCTGGTGGTGGAATGGGTGGAAACATGGGTGGCAATATGGGTAACATGATGAAGCAGGTACAAAAGATGCAACAAGATATGGAAAAGGTTCAAGCAGAATTAGAAGAAAAACAAGTAGAAGCAACATCAGGTGGTGGAGCAGTTACTGTAATAGCTACAGGCAAGAAGACTATTTTATCTATTAAAATCAAACCAGAAGTTGTAGACGAAGACGACATCGAGATGCTAGAAGATTTAATCCTTGCTGCTGTAAATGAAGCACTAAGAAGTGCAGAAAATATGGTAAATACTGAAATGAGTAAAGTGACCGGCGGTATGAATTTGCCAAAAGGACTTATTTAGGGCAATTGAGAATGCAGAATGCAAAATGCAGAATTAAAAAACAAAAGAATATAAAACAGAAATATTGAATGCAATTGAGAATTTAAAAATCATTAATACATGTAAAATTTAAAAGCAAAAGATATAATACAGAATTATTATACAATTGAAAATGTAGCAATAGAATGCAAAATGTAAAAAGGATATGAAAAATTCTAGCTTGCTAGAATGATCAATAATTCTGCATTCTGCATTTTTAATTCTGCATTTTACATAAGGGTGGGTCGTATGTCATATTATTCAGCGCCAATTTCAAAGTTGATCCATGAATTTAGCAAGTTGCCTGGCATTGGGAATAAAAGTGCACAGAGGCTGGCTATGCATGTATTAAAAATGTCAAAAGATGATGTTGCCTCGCTTGCTCACTCTATAGTAGACGCAAAGGAAAAGGTGAAAAATTGCACCATTTGTTTTAATATTACGTCAGAAGATATTTGTCATATCTGTAGTGATTTAAAGAGAGATAAGACAACACTGTGTGTTGTACAGGAACCTAAAGATATTATCGCTATTGAAAAGACAAAAGATTTTAGAGGTTTGTTTCATGTCTTGCAGGGGGCTATATCACCTATGGAAGGGATAGGACCTAATGAAATTAGAATCAAAGAGCTTATAATAAGATTACAAAAAGAAGACGTTACAGAAGTCATACTCGCTACTAATCCCAATATAGAAGGAGAAGCTACTGCAATGTATATATCAAAACTCATTAAGCCCTCAGGAATAAAGGTAACGCGAATTGCTCATGGAATTCCAGTAGGTGGAGATTTGGAATACATCGATGAAGTGACTCTCTCAAAAGCCCTAGAAGGTAGACATGAGATATAATTTGTAAATAAGGATACGTAAGGGTAAAGTGTAAAGTGCAGAATGTGAAACATTTTATAAAACACAAATTAAATATAGGCGGTAGGGGCGAATTGCGTTCGCCTGATTATTTAATGCTTTGAGTATAAGAACATGGTTTTAAGGAAATGAATTTTTTCTTATACCATGTTTTTTTTACCAAAAAACTAGTATAAAACAAAATTAAAGTCAAATCTTGTAGAAAAAAGTTAAAATACAACTTAACTATTATTGTAAATGAACGATATAAGAAATGATAAATCAAAAAAAAAATAAGGCAAACTTATTAAAACATAAGAATGCAAAACCAAGGAGGGGCCGAAACAATTAACAATAGTGAAGAATAGACAAGAGAGCATTGTTATTTTTATTTTAAAAAAGGAGGTTTTTTTAAAGCATGATAGGAAAGTTCTGCTTTTTTACAATATATAAATAACACCCATTGTCATTTCGAGCATAGGGGAAAGATGGCTATCGTTTACTAATTTTGAAGCCATTGCTTAATATGACGTTTATCAAAGAACGTACAGAAGATACTATTATTGTGAACACGCGATAGTTCATTCTAATAATAAAAAAGGGGAGCATAATGAAAAGCATAAAAACAAAATTAATTATTTATTTTTCTATCTTAATTCTAATTTCATCAATTGCAATAGGTGGTATCAGTGTATATACAGCAGGGAAGTCAATTACCAAAGAGGCAGAAAAAGCCCTACTTACAATGGCCGAAGAAGGGGCAAAATTAATGCAGGGTCGAGTTGAGATCCAAAAGAAAGTGGTAAAAACATTAGCTGCACGAGAAGATATTGAAACCATGAATTGGGAGATTCAACAGCCTGTACTACAGGCACAACTTGGAGAAACAGATTTTCTTGAGATGGGTGTGGTAGATCTAGATGGAAACGTCCATTATTCAGATGGAACAACGAGTCCATTAGGTGATAGAGAGTACATAAAAAAAGCCTTGAATGGTGAGATAAATGTATCTGATTTATTAATTGATCGAGTGACCAAAGAGCTGGTATTGTTTTATGCAGCCCCTATAAAGAGAGACGGCAAAGTAGTAGGTGTTTTAACTGCTCGTCGAGATGGAACTACTTTATGTGATGTTACAGATAATATTGGCTATGGAGAAAAAGGTTATTCTTACATGCTTAATCATAGTGGAACTATGGTTGCCCATCCAGATAGAGAGAGAGTGTTAAATCAATTTACGCCTATCGAGGAAGCAAAGAAGGATAAAAGCGTAGAGTCACTAGCTACTTTATTTAAAAAAATCCTAGCAGACAAGTCAGGAGTAAGTGACTATACATTTAAAGGTAAGGACTTATATGCTGGGTATGCACCAATTAAAGATAGTAATTGGACAATGGTAATAACGGCAGAAAAGCACGAAGTATTATCAGCTATACCAGCACTGCAAAGAGCGAATACGATCATAATCGCGATTATTTTAATCATCAGCATAATAGCCACATATTTTGTTGGAAATGTAATTGCAAAGCCAATCATAAAAATTGTAGGTATAGCAAAGAATATCGCAAATTTGGATATTACACACGATGTTGATGAGAATGATTTAAAACTTAAAGATGAAACTGGGACATTAGCACTAGCATTCCAGACCATAACAGACAATCTTAGAGAAGTAATTAAAGAAGTAAATGATTCTGCACAACAAGTAGCAGCATCTTCAGAAGAACTGACAGCCACTTCTCAGCAATCAGCCGCAGCCGCAAACGAAGTATCGAAAACAGTAGAAGAAATAGCCAAAGGCGCTTCTGAGCAAGCTCAAAATACTGAGGAAGGTTCTTCAAAGGCAAATGCATTGGGAATGGCAATTGAAAAAGATGCTGACTATATGAAACAATTAAATATAGCATCAGAAAAGGTCGCAGTAGTTGTGGGTGAAGGGTTAGGAGAAATTAATATTCTTACCAAAATAACAGATGAAAGCGTACAAGCCACACAGGAAATACAAGAGCTTATCTTACAAACCAATAGTAGCTCTAAAGAAATAGGAGAAGCAAGTAGTATCATTAAATCTATTGCAGATCAAACAAATCTTTTGGCCCTAAATGCAGCCATTGAGGCAGCAAGAGCTGGGGAAGCAGGAAGAGGATTTGCAGTGGTAGCAGAAGAAATAAGAAAACTAGCAGAACAATCATCCACGTCTACAATGGCTATTGATGAAACCGTAAGTGAATTACAAAATAATGCACAAAATGCTGTGAAAACAATGGAAAGAGTATCTTCTATTGCAAAAGAGCAAACAAATAGTGTAAGAAGTAATAAAGGTAAGTATATGTTGATTGCCGAAGCCATGAAAGAGGCAACAAAGGCTGTTGAGTCTTTAAATGTTTCATCTAGAGAAATGGAAAAGATGAAAGATGAAATACAAGATACATTACAAAACTTAACAGCTATTGCAGAAGAAAATTCTGCAGCGACAGAAGAGGCCTCTGCTTCTATGGAAGAGCAAACCGCTTCAATAGAAGAAATAGCAGGTTCTAGTGAAGGGTTAGCAAATTTAGCACAAAACTTACAATCTGTCATTAGCAGGTTTAAGATGTAAAAAGGGTAAAATAAAAAAAGATTTCTAGGAACCTTCTAGAAATCTTTTTTTATTGAATAGGAAAAGCCCACTTTTCCTACCATCATCCTGAGGGTAACGTAGTGGACTTGAAGGATCCCCTAGCAGTAGTTGCTTAGTTTCAGTCGTTAAGGGATATTACGATTGTGCTAAAGCTCGATCAATATTACAGCGTACTAACTAACCAACTAACCAACTAACTCACGTGAGAATTCTTAGTTTTTCTATACGGTTTTTATCCACAATTTCTATAATAAATTCGATGCCTTCATAGACTATTTTTTCTCCTTCATCAGGGAGGTGTCCTAAGATTCCGATTACAAAACCGCCAATAGAATCAAAATCTTCTGATTCTATATTTATTCCAAGCATCTCATTGACTAAGTCGATACGAGCTATTCCATCTACAATGTATTCATCCTCTTTAATGACCTCAATTTCGTTTTCAAAATCATCATATTCATCATGAATATCTCCTACGATTTCTTCTACTAAATCTTCAATAGTGACGATTCCTGCGGTGCCTCCATATTCATCTATGACGATGGCTACGGGAATTCTTTTTATCCTCATTTCTGAAAATAATAAGGAAGTACTTTTAAACTCGTAGGTAAAGAATGGTTCCCGCATAAGTTTTCTTATTTCGAAATCTGCTTTATCTTTATCGTAAACCAATAGATCTTTTATATAAAATACACCAATGATATTGTCGTAAGTTTCTTCAAAAATAGGAACTCTAGAAAATTGTTCTGCTCTAAATAATTCAATCAGTTCATTGTAAGTAGTATTTACATCTGCAGCGACTACATCTGTACGAGGGGTCATTACATCCTTTGCTTGTGAATCACCAAATTCAAATACATTGTAAATCATTTGTTTTTCTTCGCCTTCGAGGACCCCTTCTTCATGACTGACAGTAACCATTGTTTTCAGCTCATCCTCAGTAAAAAATGGCTGTCTAATATCAGGGTTTCCGCCTAATAGTTTGATTAAAAATTTCGTAATAAACATCAATATTACTGTAATGGGGTTTAAAACTTTCATAATTAAGTTAATTGGCCTTGCAACCTTTAAAGCGATAATTTCTGAATTTTGTGCTGCAAAAGATTTAGGCGTGATCTCTCCGAAAATCAACACCAGGACAGTCATGATTCCTGTAGCGAGACCCACACCAGAACTACCAAAATAGCTCATAGCTAGTGAAGTGGCTAATGCAGAAGCACCAATATTCGCAATATTATTACCAACTAATATTGCACCTAGCAATTTATTAGAATTATGAGTAAGCGTACTGACTAGTTTTGCCCCTTTTACATTTTCATCTACCATATGTCGGATTCTTATTTTACTTAAAGTCATTAATGCAGTCTCTGATGCTGAAAAAAAACTAGATAACAATAATAGTATAACTAAGACAACAATTTGCCACGAATCACCTGTATCCAAAAAAATCATCACACTCCCAAATATTTGATTATTATTATATCATAAATATTTCGATATAAAAATCAATAATCAAAAAAGCAGGAAAATGATTGCAAAATAAAAAGGGAACCAACATGCTAGTTCCCCATAAGATGATTCTGCGTTGCTTATAACAATTTCATGATGTCTTTTTCTATTTCCTCAGGAGTAATCCATGAGTCATATCTTTCTACAACAACACCCTCTTTGGATATTAAAAATTTAGTAAAGTTCCACTTGATGGAATCATCTTCTAAATATTCTGGGTATTCTTTTTTGGTTATATCATAGAGTTTACTTTCAAGTTCATCATCTAAGTTAAATCCTTTAAAAGGTTTCGCGTTAGTTAAGTAATCAAACAACGGGTGAGCGTTTTCTCCTCTTACATCAACTTTTTCAAATAATGGGAAGGTAACTCCAAAATTTATCAGGCAAAAGTTTTGAATTTCTGCGTTGGTTCCAGGATCTTGTCCTTTAAATTGATTACTAGGAAATCCGAGGATCACAAATTGATCTTTATATTTTTCATATAATTTTTCTAAACCTTCAAATTGAGCGGTGAAACCACATTTGCTAGCAGTATTAACAATTAACAAAACTTTACCTTTATAGTCCTTTAAAAAGATATCTTCCCCTGTTATTGATTGTGCATTAAAACCATATACGTTCATAATATTCATCCTCTCAAATTTGATATACGTATATAGTACCCAATAAAACAGGATAAAAACATATAATAATAGATTAATGGTAGCAGGGTTCTAGAATCAGCACACTAATTCCAAGTGACCATAATGCATACACGAAATATATATTATTAATAGGAAGAAATAAAATCAAAATAGCCAACACATAACCACCTATTGAACCCTCCCTCCACTTATAGAAGTGGGGGATTCTTTTTTATGCGAAGTTTGATTTTTAAGTTGCCTCCTAACTTAATTAGGATACCCTTATTCGCATTGGCATGTCCAAGTTGCCACTACTCTGTAAGGCAGTTAATTCACTACCTCCCAGGCTACATTTACGCATTATATTTAATGCTCCATTACAATCTGCATTGTATGTTTTACTATTCGCTGATTTATATTGTCCTCTTGTCACTCTTCTTCCACTGAACGTATATACTTTTGTATTACCTTTATCATATATTGGAATGAAGTCGTTACTAAAAAAATCAGCTTTACTGGTATAGCTCTCTTCCTGCTCTTTAAAATCAATTTGATTATGCTTGCTTAAATAGCTTATTTTCTCTACAAGAGTTCCTGTAGGGATATTCACAAAGTTTTGATTATTTTTACTACCTATATTGATATTTTGACCTATATCTTTGTTTCTTCCTACTACAATAGTTCCAATATCATTAACTACACAGTAATTAATGATTATTCTTGCCGTCTTATTTACGTAATCTCTAACGCTATTATTCCTTTTAATCGTAAGTTTCGCCATTTTTTTAGTGACTACAGTTTTGTTATCATTTTTGGGCTTTAAGACTTTATCACTAAAAGCTTGAAGTTTAGTATTTTGCTTGTTATACCATTGGTTTATCGCTTTTAATTTCT
>MCHG01000194.1_pt1 | contig 30870 bp, 22 predicted proteins | sample 787351 | NCBI WGS metagenome assembly MCHG01 (sample SAMN05430296, study PRJNA330682) | permafrost metagenome | biome: Cold desert; feature: permafrost; material: soil; isolation source: enrichment culture inoculated with soil incubated with H2/CO2 at 20 degrees... ... | reverse complement strand
TACAGAAATTACAGCTTCAGGACCAGCTTCATAGATAACAAAAATCTCTTCACGTGTAAGCATAATAACGAAACAAAATAGCATTCAATTTATATGCAATTTTTCCTCGAAACGAGGAAAAATTGTAGCCTTTGAAAGGCTATCTGAATAGTTACGAAAAAAATTGAAAAACTATAATAAAAACATTGAAAAGGATAAAAAGAAAGTAGCTTAAAGTTTGAGTTCCTTAGCCATTTCCTGAAAAACCTTTCCTTTATCAGTGGTGATAAAAAGCCCGTTTTCGTGCCTTATAAGTTCCTTTTCTCTCAGCATTTCCAGATATTTCTGGGCAATATTAAAGTTCAGATTTACCTCATATACAATATGAGTTTTCTTTGCCCCATTCATTGCTACTCTTAAAATATCTACTGCGATATCAGTCCTGCTTCTTCTCTTAATACTGACTCCTCCCCCACGGTGATTTGAAAATGATCTTTGCAAGAAATCAATGCTTCAAAAATAACTTAAAGCATATCTTTTTGTCGGTAACAAAGATTCTAAGTCTTTATCGTTTCCCTTTCTATATAACTATATCATTGTCATATAAAATTTTAAGTTATAAAGGAAAGAGAATTTATAACTGATTTATCTTCATTTGCGTCTTGAGAGAAAGAGGCTACGATAATGGTAAAATAAAAACAGATACACCCTCTTCTTTTTAAAACAAAATATAATGTTTGGCTCATATTAATACTAAATATTTCTATTAAGTATCAATGGAAAAATATTTAAAAGAATATGTAAATTATTAATGTTTTAAAAAAGTAAAAAACCTTACAAATATTTTTTTGTTTAGTGAGCTCGCTGAGATTCGAACTCCTGACTCTTTCAGTTAAAAGGCTCTTTTTGACAATAAAGGCACTAAAAGTCGTTTTAATGTTTATTAAAATTTTATTAAGCCTTTAATACTAAATTCTCCCTATATGGATAGTTGCGATAAAGGCAATTGTGAAAAAGCCTGAAGCTTAATGATGTGTGGCTTGAACATAAATGCCGCTTTGAAGTACGGTAGCTGGCTCTATCCCCAATACATCTAGCAATAGCTTCTTAACTCATTCCCGTCATGGCCATTCTCAGGGCTAAATCAATAATAATATGTTCCTCTTTACGAAGATCATAATAGAAAGTGCCTGTATGGTCACAGAAAACGTTGCCGCAATGGCAGCAAATGTATTTTTTGGTTTTTTCTCCACGGCTTATGGAAGTTCCATTCCCGACAGCATTACCTTGACCGTTAAGACTGTAAAGTTTGCAATCCTTATTTGGACAAACAACTCCATGAATTGTGGTTTATGACCTCGTTTCCCCATACGAATTATTATCTAAGTATTATATGGTCCTTCCTCATTCTCTATGATAAGATGATTTTCAATTCAAGACCGCATGGTTTTTACGAGGATATCCACACAAAACAACGAAGAGTCTATTATATGACATCAACTAAGGAATGGTTAAAAAATAACTTCAAGTTTTCACTTTGGGAATGGCTCTATAATTCCATTTCCTCAAATAACCATCAAAGATAATATTGGTAACAAAAATACTTGAAATTAAATTTTCGTCATTCCTAAATGAAAAATATACTACAAAAAAATGCTCGGGAAACAAAATCCACTTTCAATATTTTCCTGTCATCTTTGCAATTCTCCTGTGTATGCCATGTATACTTAATCCGCTTCCTAGGTACATCATTGGGCAGTGACCGGTCATGCACTTAAGTCCCAGTTTCTGGCAGATGTCAACAGCTTTTTCGGTATCGGTATTCCAGTGGAGCCATATTTTTTTTACGCCTTTTTTCTTAAGAAGAGGAATTATGTTCCCTGGTTCGGTTTTTGTGATCCCGATAACTACACGGTCTATATCCGAGGGAAGTGCAGCTACATCTATAAGGGAGTCAGGATCAGGTTTTTCTGAAAGGTCTACAAGATAAATTTTCTTGCCACGTTTTTTAAGTTCAGAGACCGTCCATTTCATGGCTGGCTTTGTGCGATCAGTAATTATTGCAAAAGTTTGTGCGTCCCAGAATTTTTCCCAATCTGAATTTGCTGAGTCCATATCAAATTCACCTTTATTATAGTTGAATAAAATATAGAGTTGACTTATGAATAGGTTGAAACCGACTTCCTGTAATCCAATTAATTTCATGAGTTTGAAAAGCTTATGTATATTTAGATACGTGAGTTTTATTTTAGACACTCGAGAGTTATTTTAGACACTAGAGCGTATTTTATATATATAAGTGTGATTTTGTGCAGACATTCCTGGTTGTGCAGAAATATGACCTTTAGGAATATCTTTTAATTAACAATGTTTACTAATGATAGTGTAATGACTACTTTAATTAATTATCTTAATTAATGAAGAATTAACGAAAAGAATGATAATAGATAATATCCAGGAAAATCGACAAAAAGTTAATGAAATGGGCTTAGACTAAAAAACCCATTTCAACCGTCATTTCCTATCGCATCAACCGGGCAGCTTTCTAATGCCTCTTCGCAAGCTTCTCTTTCCTTGTCGTTTTCAGGTTGCTTATATACAAAGGCACTAGAATCATCGTCATTCATTTTGAAGTTCTCTGTTGCAGTATCCACACATAAGTTGCATGCGATACAACTGTAGTCACAATAATAAGGTCCTGGAACATTCTCAGCAACTTTGTCCGTATTATCAGCTATGTTTCACCCCCCCTACTATATTCATCTCACATAAGAGTAATTAAAAAGGATTTTTATATATAATTTAACATTCAAAATTGCTTTTTCAGCTCGTTAAATCCCTAATATGGCTATAAACTCCTGTAAATTTCTATCATACCTAACTACTTATCCGAGATCTGTATCTAACTTATCCGATATATCTATGCAAATTGGATTTTTTGATCTCAATTATTTGCTGCTCAAATAGCACTATATTAGATCCTTATGTTATTTTTGTGCAACAATTGTTATTTTGGACGCAAATTTTTCCGCAAAAAATGTTAGCTTTTTGAAGACATGTGCGGGGAGTCATTGGAAAGGAAAATTAAAAAACATATTAAATAAAATTAGTGTTACTATGAAACAAAAATTCGTCTTACTTATTATTTGTATAGGAAAGTTGTAGCATCAAAGAACTTAAATAGGATAAAGACTTATTGATTGTTTGAAAGATATAGTGAAGAACACAGGAGCGGTTGGGAGAATTAGATAAGTGTAGACTTATTTGAAGAAGAATAAAATTTTTGTGCCTTCTATCTTAATTCGCAAGTTTGTTAATGGATCAATTTACTAATTTATTAAACGGTTTAAAAATATTAAGTTAAACATTGAGATAATAGTGTAATTGATTGAGAGCCCTTTTATTGTCCCTGGACTCTCAATCCGATGAAACCCCTTATAGAATACTCCCACATATTCTTTGTACAATTGCAAGAGAAGAAATGAAGGTATTTGACTTTTTGTGGTGATTGATTGAGAGCCGTTTTATTGTCCCAGACTCTCAATCCGATGAAACCCCTTAGAAAACTCCCCATACTCCAAGCACAAATGTGCACTATTGCTCTTCCCTTACAACTAATCGTTCTAATGCTGAAATTCTATATATAATAAATTGTGATAAATATTCAACGCTATCCTATTTTTGTATTCCCATAAACATTTGAATAAGGAATTATTTTTCAATACGCTGCAAAAAAATAGTAGGCCACAAAAATATGCTGGCATCTTATTTTTTAATTGGCTTAAAATTTCAAAGCAAATAAATAAATCAATTAAAAATTAATGGAAAAAAGATATCGACCTTAATAGCCGATATACTGAATTAACTGCCGCTTTTTTCTCGCTTATTAAGAAGTTCTACAGCCATCTCTCTAAGCTTATATTTCTGGATCTTACCACTTGCAGTCAGCGGGTACTCGTCCACAATAAAGATATTCCTTGGAACCTTGTAACGGGCGATCTTGCTTATGGCATAATCCCTGATGTCCTCTTCTGTAAGGTCTGCTTCTTTCTCTAAAACGACAAAGGCTCCAACGATTTCCCCATATTTCTTGTCAGGGATTCCAACTACCTGGGCATCTTTGACTCCGGGCATGGCATGCAGGAACTCTTCAATTTCCCGAGGATAGATGTTTTCCCCTCCCCGAATAATCATATCCTTTATGCGACCTGTGATCCTGTAGTAACCGTTTTCATCACATGTCCCAAGATCTCCGCTGTGAAGCCAGCCGCCTTCATCAATCACTTTTTTTGTTTCGTCTGGCATCTTATAGTAACCTTTCATTATATTATATCCGCGGCAGCAGATTTCCCCAATAGTATTCGAGGATACTGGTTCATTGGTACCAGGGTCAACTACCCGAACCTCGACTGCCGGGAAAGACTTTCCTACAGTCTCGACCCTGAGTTCGACCGGATCGTCCACAGTTGTTTGGGTCATGCCAGGGGAAGCTTCCGTGAGTCCATAGACACTGGTAATCTGATGACAGTGCATATCTTTTACGACCTTTTTCATAGCTTCCACAGGACAGGTCGAGCCAGCCATGATTCCGGTCCTGAGGGAAGAAAGGTCGAACATATCAAACATCGGGTGGGTGTACTCTGCAATAAACATTGTAGGCACGCCGTAGAGCGCCGTACATTTCTCCTTCTGGACTGCAGCAAGCACCAGGAGAGGGTCAAAAACCTCAAGCATAACAAGTGTTGCCCTGTGAGTCAAAACTGCCATAACCCCGAGCACTATTCCAAAACAGTGGAAAAGAGGCACTGGTAGACAGAGTCGATCTTCATGGGTGAACTTCTGACGGTCGCCTATTGAGAGCCCGTTGTTCAGGATATTTTTGCTGGTCAGCATAACCCCCTTCGGGAAACCCGTAGTTCCTGAAGTGTACTGCATATTGACCACATCGTCGCCGCGCACACTTGCCAGAATCTCCTTAAGCTCATCATCGGGATAATGGCTGCCAAGAAGCATAAGCTCGCTAGTATTGTACATGCCCCTGTGCTTCTCCTGTCCCACATAAATCACACTCTTCAGGCAGGGGAAGTTTTTGCTTTTCATGCGCCCTCTTTCCGAGTTTTTGAGGTCAGGAACCAGCTCATTGATAATTTCTAAATAGTCAACGTCCCTGAAACTATCGATAAGAGCCAGAGCCTTCATATCTGACTGTTTGAGTACATATTCTACTTCATGGCTCTTGTAGGCAGTATTTACAGTAACAAGCACTGCCCCAATTTTTGAAGTGGCAAACATGAAGGTAAGCCAGTCAGGAACGTTCTTTGCCCAGATCCCTACATGGTCTCCTTTGTTTATCCCGATAGCAAGCAGCCCTTTAGCAAGGTTATTGACCCTTTCGTTGAACTGCCCATAAGTAAAACGCAGGTTCCTATCCGGATAAATGATAAACTCGTGATCAGGGTCTACGTCTACCTGTTTTTCAAAATACTCACCAAGGGAATCTTCTATAAGATGCATAGTTTCAGCCTCTCACTTACATTACTACCTTTAGAAACTGTAGGCTTACAAGCAGAGGTATTCCCTATACTTCAAAGCCCATTCTGCGGGCGTTCCATTAAGTAAATTCAAATAGAGCAAGGAGAATCCGTATCCATTTCAGCAGTATCCATCGTAGGAAACATATGCGTTTTCAGAATATCACGGATCGAATCAGGAAGTGGGAGGGCTTTCTGGAGCTTGAAGTCGTAATAGACCAGCACTGCCTGACCTCTGACCTTGAGTTCGCCTTCCTGCCAGGCTTCGTGCCCGACAGTAAAGGAACTGTTCCCTATCTTTGAGATAAAAGTCCTTATCTCCACATCAGACCTGAAATACATCTGGCGCAGAAAATCAAACTCTGTCCTGACAAGGATCAGGTGCCATACATCAGGGCTAAGATTAAGATCCGGCGAAAAAAGCCGGAAAATGGAGTTTCTTCCTATTTCGAACCATACGGGGAGGACAGTATTGTTTATATGCCCAAGCCCGTCTATGTCCCCAAAGCGCGGACTAACTGTTGTACTGAACATTTTGGTTTTCCTGAACTTTGAAATACTTGTATTTAGTTTTCTTAAATCGAACATCCCGCTAGTTTAAGTTAAGTCCTCAAGCTCCTCTATACTTGACTGCGACCTTACAGAGGAGCATAAACTACAGCCAGAATTCTGGCGTCCTCTTTTCCTGCTGCATGAACATCATGCGGGACAATCGAGTCATAGTAAATGCTGTCTCCGGCATTCAGCCTATGAACATCCTTCCCATAGAAAATCTCGATTTCCCCCGACAGGATATAGATGAATTCCTCTCCCTCGTGAGAAGAGAGTTTGTGACTTTCTTCGGGAGAAGGATGGATATCAATGATAAAAGGTTCCATGTGGCGATCTGCTTTATCCGAAGCAAGGGAATAAAAATCAAGAGCGCTCTTCTTTGGCCTCTCAGTCTTCCCCGAGAAACGGACTACATTTTCAGACTGTCCTGCCCTAATAACTACAGGTCCGCTCTGGGGCATATCGTCCAGAAAAGTACCTAGGCGGACGCCTAAAGCCCGAGCAATCTTTAAAAGAGGCGTTAAGGACGGAACCAGAGCTCCGTTTTCTAACTGCTGGACTAATTCCACGCTGCTCTGACTGGCCTCAGCCAGTTCTTCAACGGTCATCTCCTGGGATTCTCTAAGCTGGCGTATCTTACTGCCGACACGGTTCTCTTCTGACATTATTCTGTTTCCTCATAAATGTTTTAAAGTAGCGGATCTGGCAGAAATATGTAAACCAGAGTCCCTGTTGATAGCCTCTACAGGCTAATCTCTTTTGCATCTATCTATTATAAAAAATATACGTTACCAGGTTGTCTTAGAACTATTTTGATTCTACAATTGGGTAATATCCAATTTCAATATTTCTTTCATTTCGACAAGAATTGATTAATTTTCATTGATCAAGCTTACTTGCCTTTCCTGCCGCAATTTCCCATTATATTTCTCCATTCTTTTCTTCTTTCAGTTATCATGTTCAGAATTTCTTTGTCGAGTAAAAATTTTACATTGTCATAAGAGAAATAACCTGCGTCTGCCAGCACTACTGTTGGTTTGTATCCCAAGGTTTCTTTCACATTTTCTATCATTGGTTCGATCGGATGCAAGTTATTTTCTTCATCTACAAAGTCTGCTGCAACTATTATTTTTTCCTTCTCATCAACAGCAACCTGACAATTATATGAAGGTTTCTTGCTTCCATCCTTATGCTTCATAATTTTAGCAACAGTATTTGTGATGTTCACTTTTTTCAGTTTTTCTTCATCCATCTTTTTCTTAGCAGCCTTAATTTTTTCTAATCTATATTTCTTGTCAACCAGTTCTTCTGGCATCCGATATGGTGTCGAATCACCATAAATTTCATCTTCATGTTCATCGGTCTCAATGCTTTCCCTCAGTATTGTATCAATCTCTTTTTCGATAACATTTGAGCTCTAGCTTTGTCTTGGAAAAGCATTTGCCTTAACCAGTATTCCGTTAATAGATTTACTCGAACCAATCATATCCATTTCTTTGCAAAACGTGATAACCTGTGAAAAGATTTCCTTAATATGGTCAAGATGAGTTGAATGGAATCGACAAATAGTATGAAAATCAGGTTTTTGCATGGCTGCAAGATACATAAAAGCAGTATAATGTTGAGTCATTTGGTGTAGCTTACGTGAACTTCTGATATTTATCAGGTACTCATAAAATAAGATCTTTAGAAAAAGTCTTGGATGATAGGCAGGAAAACCATTCTCAGAGTAAGTAGATTCGATAGCACTAATGTCCGACATCTATGATGTCGTTTGGTACTCTGGTAATATGGTTTCCAGAAACAAACTCTTCCGGATTTAATGGACGTATAAATTGCTGCTTTTGATCGTACTTTTTGAACATGGGAAAACAATAAAATTAATTTTCTTAAAAATTATATTTTTTATGTAATAGGTGTCTTTAAAGAAGATAAATTTTCTGACATTTATGGCCCAAATGTACAATCCGGAATAGTTTTGAGATAGCCCGTTTACCTTGTTTTCCTTTTAGGAATGACAAGAATATAATTTCAAGTATTTTAGTTACAGATATGTCTTTGATGATTATTTGGGTAAATGGAATTATAGAGCTATTCCCCAAGTGAAAACTTGAAGTTATTTTCTAGCTATTCCTTAGCAGCAGTTTTTTCACGGCGATCGAATTACAAGGAAATCGCGAATTATTCTAAAGGGGAAATTTCAGATCATTTTCTAAACAAATCTCAAGGTACCTGAAAACTTTATAGATTATTCATAAGTTTTAAAGATATTATAATCTGAATAAAATAATAGATTAAAACTATTTTCTGAAGTAAATTATCTATTTAAATGGATTTGGCTTCTTTTTTCCTGATTTTTTTACACCGAATTTTGAGTTTTTACACAAAATCATTTTTTATACAGAGCTGGATAAACAGCCGAAATCAAAATAAAGTTATAGAGAAAGTGACGCTTATGCGTGAACACTTTCAAAGAATTTTCTTACATTGAACAGATCCTCAGGTTTTCCTAAAAGAATGCAGGCGTCTTTTGCCTTAAGTTGAAAGTTCCCTTCGGGAGTGTAGATCAAATCCGAGCCTCTCCGAACCGAAAGTACTGTCACGCCATGTTTTTTCCTGAATTGCAGGTCTGCAAGAGTTTTTCCGTCAAAATTTGAGCTTCTTCCTACTTTAACGACTTGAATATCAATTCCTGGAAGTCCGTCCTTTATACTGAATCCGCTGTCAATACCTGTATCAACGGATAGCTTTCGCAACATCCTATAGCCGTTAGCCCGCACATCATTTACCAGTTTATCTATACTCTCTTGAGGGACAAGATATTTCTCAAGAAGCCGTACAAAGATCTCTACTGATGTTTCGTATTCTTCAGGGATAATTTCATCCGCACCTAGAGCATTGAGGTGTTTCATTTCCTGCAGATCCCGGACCTTTGCAATGATGCAGACGTTCGGGTTCAATTCCTTTGCAGTCTGTACTATTTTTCTTGTAGCAGCAGCGTCAGATATCCCTGTTATGAGGACTCTCGCATTCTTGATGCCTGCATGTTCCAGTACAGCCCCAAATGTTGCATCTCCATAAGAGATCCTTTCCCCTTTCATTTTTTCCTCCTTAACAATGTCAGGATTCGTTTCTACGATAACATAGGGGATACCTGCAGCTTTGGCAGCCGTTGAGATCGTCTTTCCGGAAAAACCAAATCCTACGATTATAAGATGATCTTTCATCCCAAGCTCGATGTTTTCTTCATCAAGGGATTCCGAGTAAAAGCCTTTTACCAGTTTCATACCGAAAGCAGTACCTGAAGCCATTTTAACAATATAATCAGCAGGTTTGTAAGAGGCTTTAATCACAAAGGGTGTAACTCCCATAGTAATGATAGAGACTGCTAGAAATGCTTGATAAGTCTCCTCTGTCAGGAGAGAATATTCCACCCCCAGTCTGGAAAGAACAAAAGAGAATTCTCCTACTTGTGAGAGTGCAAGTCCTGCTAATATAGTTGTACGAAGTGGGCGCCCTAAAAGGAAAGTTGTAGCTGCACATGCTACCGATTTTGCGATTATCAGGACAATTGCTGCAATAACAATAACAAGAAGATTCTCACGCAAATATCCGATATCCAGAAGCATACCTACGGATACGAAAAAAAAGCTCATGAACATGTCTCGCAAAGGTATGATATTCCCCATCGCCTGCTGGCTATACTGAGATCCGGATATAATAATCCCGGCTAAGAAGGCCCCGAGAGCCAGAGACAACCCAATACTTGAAGTAAAGATAGCTGCGGATAGGCAGATGAAAACAACACTGACGAGGAACAATTCTTTGCTGCCAGTCCGGCCTACATAATAGAATATCCTGGGAACCAGAAATTTAGCACTTAAAATAAAAACCAGGATGATTAGTGAACCTTTGATGAAAATGGTTGATAATGACCCCTCAAAACTCACGGAACTTCCTGCGAGCAGGGGAGTAATCAGGATAAGAGGTACTATAGCAAGGTCCTGGAATATCAGGATTGCAAGTGATGTTTTCCCATGGGGAGTGTAAACCTCGTTTTTTTCCTGAAGGACCTTAAGTACTATTGCGGTACTGCTAAGCGAAATCAAGAAACCGAGAAAAGTAGAAGTAGCAGGACTAAAACCTATAGCTGAACATATAATGAAAACAACTGCTGTTGTTAAGATAATCTGGAGAGTTCCACCTAATATTAAGTCCTTCTTCATTTTCCAAAGTTCTTTTAATGAAAGGTCAACTCCTATAGTAAAAAGCAAAAAGATTATTCCGAGATCCGCATTCAGTACACTCTCCCCTCCATTCAAAATTCCGAGTCCATATGGTCCTATCAGAATTCCGGTTACAAGAAAGCCAAGTACAGGAGGGACTTGAAATCTGTAGAATATAGTAAGAATGAAAATTGCAAAGCCGAGAATTACGTCAACATTTGCCAGTAAAGAGTCTACCATTTATTTTGCTCCTCCGGAGTCGGAATAAAGATTATTTAAGCTTTTCGAAACTTAAAGAGTTCGAGATAAATCTGAGCATAATTGAACGCCTATGATCATCCACTCAATACATATTAATTGGATGTAAGTGGGAAAATATTTGCTAAGAGATATAGTATTTCCTGTAGGAGCTTGAGCTATATAAATTTGCTTACTGTGCTCATAACTAAATGAAAACTAAAATGAAAAATAACTAATTAAATTTAAAAATAAGGCAAAAGTAAGCAATAGATTTAAGTTTAAAAATGTAAAAATATAAAAGCCTGACTGAACCAGATCTGCGATGTTCAATCAAGAAAAATAAAGTATCAGAACATAAGAAGTATATTCAAGCGGGTACTTTTGGAGTTTTCAAGTGGGTACTTTTGGAATTTTCAAGCGGGAATTTTTTGGTTCAAGCAGGTATTGGAAGATAACTCCCAGTCTTCGAAGGTCTTGTCCATCCTGATGCAAAAATTACAGCGTTTTTGATTTACTACTCTGTACTATTGTATTCGGAAGGCATTACTTTCGCTTACCATATTTTCGGAATTAACCTGTCACTCTTTCAACGTGATCACTATACTCTTTAATTTCCCTGATTAATATCTCTTCTTCGAACTTCAGTCTGCATGTTTCCGTTTCTGCCATTTACATTTTTAATCAAAGTAATTGTTTTCTATTTTTTCAGGCCTTCAACAAAGCTACAGGGATTTAACTCGAACTTTCATAACTTTAAAAACCAATAAACCGCCAAAAATATTACTGTGGATATCCCATAAGCAGTATGAAAGAAGCCCTTCTTCTTATCGACATCCAGAACGACTATTTCCCAGGCGGCAAGATGGAACTTGTCGGCATGGAAGAAGCAGCAAAAAAGGCAGCAAAACTTCTTACGGAATTCCGTGCCGCAGGCAAGCAGATTTTCTTTATCAGGCACCTGTCTACAAGACCAAAAGCTACCTTCTTTATAGCCGGGACCCGGGGAACAGATATTCATGCGAGCATCGGTCCTCTCCCAGATGAAGCTGTCATTGAGAAGCATTTCCCTAACAGTTTTCTCCAGACAGAACTGCTTTCTCTACTGAGGGAAACTGATGTAACAGACCTTGTAATCTGCGGGGCAATGAGCCATATATGTATAGATACAACTGTCAGGGCTGCAAAGGAACTTGGCTTTACATGTACCCTGATTGCTGATGCCTGCCTACTCGCAACCTTAAGTTCGTAAATGAAATTTTGCCTGCACACACTGTTCATGCAGCATTCATGGCGGCGTTAGATGGCATGTTTGCAATTGTCTTGACTGCCGACGATTACCTTTCTTGAAAATTCCGTTTCTGAGCTTTCTTCTTAAATCCTTTTTAAGCATTTCCTTTTCTAAGATGCAGGTTACTTACCCCACGGTTTTTTAGGACGACGGCTAATACGAGGCACAAGCCAATTTATATGATAATCAATATATTTATTCGTATATATATTCGAATCGAAGCACTAGTAAACAGAGTTCTTGGTCGAAAAGTAAATGGGTCTTCATTTGTATTCGGTTAAGAGATAAAATGCATGAAAGTGTTATTTTTTATGCTAAAATCTCAACATTCAAGTCGGAAAATCACTACACGTGGTATTCGAAGTTGTGCATAAAATTCGTTAACCGATGACAAATGAATGGGTCTTAACTAAAAATGCAAAAATTGTTTTATGAGACATGTTAATAACAAACAAAAAGGTAGTGGCAATGTATGAATAAAGAGCTACTACCCTCCAAATAATAAATCAGGTTGCTCTGCCGTGTTGACAGAAATGATTATTCGGATCTGCATCTTTGAGATCATATTCTTTCCAGATGCCACATGAACCGCAAATGTATTTTCTGCCAAAGTCAAGGTCCTGGCATCTGGCTTTGCCTGTCGAGCAGTATATTCCTGGAACGTCCTCGGGATTCGGAACCTCCCCTGCGGACATCTTATCCATTGCTGGTTTTGAACTCTTAATTTTATCCTGCGTGCACTGACTGTCAGCCTGAACCGGACACTGTGGGCATTTACATTTATTAATGTTTGCCGACTCATAAGGAACTACAAAATCCGTGCCTTTTTCAAAAGTGATATTTCTGTCTCTAGGTGTTATAGAGCCCCTCTCTTGGTTGATATATCTCTTCCTTTATTCATGTTATCCCCTAATTAATACCCCAATCGGTTTCCGATTTTAGGTTTTGGCTTTAAGGCATAAAAGTGTTTTCAGTTGTAAAACGAATATACACTATGAGGGGGTGAATATACAATAGTGCCCTAGATGCTGCGTACGCTGAAATAAAGCGATTTTATAGAGATAATTCAGAAAAATGAGAAAGATTACGAAATATAATAATTTATTCTATAAAAACTAAAACTGGTCAGAAAAAATATAAGATATCCCTATAAGGTGGATATTTTTTCTTTTTAACTACCAGAAGCGACTGTATCAAGTTATTAATTTGAATATATCTATTATTCCTGTGGCAGTCAGGTCCACTGCAAGAGCTGCAAGCAAAAGCCCCATAAGTCTTGTAAAGACCAGCATTCCATTATATCCTATGACCTTATGAATCCTTCTTGAGAATAGGAATATGTAAAGGCAGACAATGAATGTCAGTATTATTGATACAAGAATTATTATTTTTTGCTCAACAGTTTGTGTCCCTCCCATCAGAACAATTACTGTACTGATTGTACCGGGACCTGTTAGAAGCGGAAGACCTATCGGAAAGACCCAGATATCTTCACGTTCCTGAGATTGAGAAATCTCTTCTTCTGTAATACTCTCCCCTGAAACCTTAGCGTGCATCATATCAAAAGCAATGCTGAAAAGCAGGATTCCGCCTGCAACCCGCAGCGAATCAACACTAATACTGAACAGGTTAAGTATCACGCTTCCTGTGATTGCAAAAAAAAGGGCAATTACACATGCAAGTGTGACTGATTTTTTTGCGATTTCGTTTTTTTCCTCATGTGTCATCTTGCTGGTCAGAGAGATGAAAGTTACCACTCCGCTGATAGGGCTGACAACCACAAAGATAGTTGTGAATGTATAGATGAAAAAACCAAGGCTTTCGGCTATCATTTTTTACCTGCCCTTTACTAATCTCCAACTTATACATATAATTTTTTCCTGTATAATATTTACCTTTCGAAATTTACAAAGTTCGTTTTAGGGTTCATCAATAAAAAACCTGTGAACTGCATCCAAAATTAAAATTTTTTCTATTTGCTTTGTTTTAAGATGTTGATCAATAGGTAAGTATAAACATCTATTATAGCTTGCAGGTAGACTGAAGGAAAAAAATAATGCAGAAGAGAAAGATAATAGAATCCTCGAAATCTAGGGTATCGATTCAAAAATTGCTCTTTCAAAAGCTAATATCGTTTCAATAAGCTATTTTAAATTGTTTAATAATCGAAAAAAGCCGAAAGCTTCGTTTGCTCAATATTTTGAGGCGTTTCGTCTTGTTCTTCTTGTTTTTGTGTTTCTATTTTCAGGTATTCCGAAAACATATCCAGGGAAATGCCTTCATTTTCCAGGCTCAGAGAAATTGTATAATACTGCATAATCTTCTCCTGCCAGTTCTCTGAAAGTAGCAGAAACTTCATTCCCCTTTTCTGCCCGTTCCATTTCCAGACCTCAGAGTGGTAAAAAATAGCTCCTAGATGGCTTGCGAGTTGAGCATAAGGAACTTCAGGCCGGAGCCTGTACAGAAATTTTCCGATGCCGTCCTTTTCAGTTCCCATATATAGTTTTGAGGCATCGTTTGCAAGATCTTTCCATTCCATATCCTGCATGAACATGCAAAGCCTCTCCAGATGGCTGCAGCTGATTTTATCTATCCTGGGAAATCGAGGTCTCCTTAGCTTCCTTTTTATGAAAAGGTTTCCGCGTCTGTCTATCCGCCAGGAAAAGGCTTTCTGTTTTATGCCAAGGGTATAGGATCGAGACCAGGAGGCGGGCATAGAGCACAACTCGGATTTCGAATATAAATAATTGTTTCTTACTCGTGTCATTTTTCGCTGCAGGGAAAAATCGAAAATCTCTTTTTAATGAATTATAGATGCTTCCCAGAGTATTCTTCATTCATTTATAGTCACATACATCACACATTTGTTTTTGAGGTGTATAGTGAGATTATCCAGAAACTAATGTTATATTGAATTAATTGCCCAGTATATGTCATTTAGGAATGATGAAACTATAATTTCAAGCATTTCTGTTACCGATATTGTCTTTGATGTTTATTTGGGGAAATGGAATTATAGAGCCATCCTCAAAGTGAAAACTTGGAGTTATTTTTTAACCATTCCTTAGTATGGATAAGCTCGATAGTTAATCGCGGAAATTTAGACATCCAGAATTTCAACAGCCAGGTCAGCATTGATAATATAATCAAAGTTGATTATCTCGTCCCATTTCTGCTGCATGAACATGGACTGAAAACAGAGTCCGATAATTTTTCTTTTTCCAGAATTTTCGAGAACCTTACTGGCTATTTCTTTTGCTTTTTCAGGGAGAATCCCAGACTTTGGCATAGAAAGCCCACCTAACAAGACAACAACGTCAGCGTGCGCATCTGTATGCTCTCCAAGCTGCATGCCCGCAGGGGTCATAGCGATTGATCTAGCTTTCTCAAAGTCCAAGTTGGGAATAAAAGCAAGCTTTCTGTCCCGGGCCACGAAACCTAGAAGTTCGGCAAAGGGAGTGCAGAAACCTGGAGTTCCTATAAAAGTGATCTTTTCTGCTCCTTCTATAAGGCCCTTGAAACTATTCAGAATGCCTCCTACTCCCTGTGAGGTGTTTATTATTGCCATAAAATTGTTCTCCTTATCTATCCTTCATTAAAATCTTGCTTTTTGAGCACTTTCTCTTCAGCATTAGATATTTCTACAATAAGATTAGGGCCGTTACCTTAAATAAGTTCTTCCACTACTGAACTTATTTTTTAAAATTAATATTAACCTTTGGCGGTTTTCCAGCTGCTGTAAAAGGAGGCAAAGAAGAGAAAAACTACTAACCCGGAATTAACCATATATGTTTATACCAAAATACCAGAAATTCGATATGTTTTTAAATATTAATTAACTCAAAAAAGTTAGCTTACCAGGCCAGTCACAACGACTTTGTCAGCCTGTGTAAGCCCATTCCCTCGACTCCTTGTTTTATCCCCGATATAGAGTCTTCCAATTGGTGCTCTTTATATCTGCCTTATTCCAAAGGACTGAAGTAGAATGTCCGGATAAAGCCCACCGCTGGAAATTGTTTTTGTGCTATTGAGGTCGTTTACCGTAAGCCTGGCAGGTGCAAACATGCCTGCATCAACCTTGAAAAAGTCAAAATCTGCCTCTTTGAATGTTTGGTAGAAGGGTTTTCCGAAGTCACGGGATGTCGTGGAAGGCACCTTCTTCACAAATTCCTCAAGTTCAGCCAGTTCTCCGTCGAAGTGAACTGTGTAGTTGGTTTCGCCGCAGTAGATCACGCAGTCGTTGGTTGAACCCATGCACTGAACGTTGTTTCCGACAACAGGAGCAATGGGGGCAACGCCGTATCCGCTTTTGATGCAGTTAATGTCAAAACCAATGGATTCAAACTTGTGGATTCCTGTTTCTACAACACGGGCTGAAATCTGCACAGAACCGGCAATAGAGGCAGTAGGAGCAACAGCAATCATCACGTTTTCAGGATCTACGCTGCAGTTTTTTGCTATATAATCGACAACTTTCTCATCAGGGAGCTTATCGGATTCCAGGACCAAAACTGCAGCTTCAAAGTCATCTTCATACCCAATCTCTTCATAGAGTTCTTTGGGTTTTAAGCCGAGTGCGCGTGCAGGACCTGATCCCATTCCAAAGTAGCTTCCTACAGAGATTCTCCAACCTGCATACTGAGAAGCCATACATGCAATGACTGGATTGTCAGTTGTTACCTGAATGGCAGGCCAGTTGAGGCCTTTAAGGTCAAAGGTGGTGTATTTTAGGTCCGCAAGATCAGCCAAACAGAGCCTGGCAAGGTACATGCCTGCTTCATATCCGCCTTCTGCTTTAACTCCACAATCAATAACTGTAGCCCCATTTTCTAGCTTGATGACTTCAGTTTTCAGGTCTTCGCTCCAGTCGAGCATCTCTTCGATGACGTATGATCCCATTTCGTTGACGCTTATCAAAGTATCACCTTTGCTTGCTCTGGGATAAACAGGAATAATGTTCTCGCTCAGTCAGGAAATTATCCTTTCACTGGCTCTTTTATCAGGAAGACTGTTTATCGGTCAGAGAATTGCTTATAAGTAAGAATTAATTTTAATCGAGAATTGTTTATCTATCAGAGGATCTGTTATTAATCGGCAGAAGTTTACCAGAATGGAGTTTTGTCCAGTCAATAAAGAGATGACAGACAAGGTCATTTATATAAAAAGGTGTCCAGCCGATAGAGATTATTTCAGGAATTCGATACACTTATTTTTTCCTGTAATTTGTTATCCGTATAGGAAGAATCCAATATATAGCTACTGTTGTATTATTTTAATTATAATATGAAAATAAGGTCATTTTTCCTGACTATGCCATCAACAGCAAGACCCACTTCGTCCCCCTTTTCAGCCCTTGCAAGGTCTTTGCCTTGTTTTTTTAGGGAGCTGACCTGCTGCCTTAGATAGGTTGTGCTTCCTTCAATTATTATTTCGTCTCCGATTGCTACCCCTTCTTCGAGAAGCCTGACTGCTGCAGCCTGCTGTTTTGGGTAATAGTTCTCAATCACCCCCACAACCCGGCGCTTATTTTTGGACGCATTCATGTCTTTTTCATGAGAAAATCCATCGAGACCCGGAATCCCAAAGTAAAAACCAGTGGAAAATCCCCTGTTGTAAACAGAGGCAAGTTGGCATTTCCAAGCCTCTACTTTTTCTGGAGTATAGTTTCCTTCTTTGCAGGCATCGATCGCCTCCCTGTAGCAGCGGGAAACAATTTCAAGATAACCGGGATCTCGCAACCTCCCTTCCACCTTAAAAGAATTTATTCCGGCTTCAATGAGTTCTGGAATATGCTCTATCATGCAGAGGTCTTTTGCACTAAGGAGGTATTTCCCCAGGCTTTTTGCAACAATTCCATTTTCCCCATGAAGCTCCCACTCCCAGCGGCAGGGCTGGGTACACTCTCCACAGTTCCCGGATTTCCCAAGGGTGTAAGCCGAGAGATGGCACCTGCCCGAAACTGCCATGCACATTGCCCCGTGGACAAAAGTTTCGATCTCTACTTCAGTATTCTGATTTATTTTCTTTATCTCTTCAAGGGAAAGTTCTCTCGAAAGTACAATGCGCTCTGCTCCTTGAGTTCTGTAAAATTCCGCAGCTTCGTGGTTTGTAACATTTGCCTGCGTAGAAATATGAACTCGTAGACCAGCTTTTCGCGCCTTCAGGATCACAGCCGGATCCCAGGCGATAACTGCGTTTACACCTGCCTTTGCTGCTGCACTTACTACATCTGGTACGTCCCCAAGTCTGTCCTCGCTTACTGCAGAGTTTACAGCAAGATAAGCTTTGAGCCCTCTAGCCTTCACTTCAGACACAAAATAATCTAGTGCTTCCAGAGTGATCTCTTTTGCTTTTGCCCTCAAGTTGAGCCTGTCGGTTGAAAAATAGACAGCGTCCGCATAGCGGTAACAGGCTTCAAGCCCTGCAAGGTTCCTGACACCCAGGACGAGTTCAGGTTTTGAATTTTCACGCATGAAAACAAAAAATGTCACAACTTTCATTTAAAAATATCCTATCGTTCTCAAACAGTATCATAAATAATAGTAAGAAATGTCAACTTTCATTACTGAGTTTTAAGGTATACTGGTTGACAGCAACATTTATATAAGTTAACATCATTTTCCAAAATGGGGATTAAGATAAATTAAATTAAAAACTTCCTATAAATAAACAACGAAAAAAATAAATTACTGTTATCATAATTAGAATGGGGGTATAAAATGGAATACGAGCTCGAAGAAGTCGAGAGGGATTATATAGAATTCAGAAAAGAAATGGGAGAGGAATAAAACACAGAAAAGAAATAGAGGAGGAATAAAACACAGAAAAGAAATGGGGAGGAATAAAGCACAGAAAAAGTAAAAACAGCATAATTTGAAAATGGAATCTAGTTCTTCCAAATATGAAATTACAACCACACTAATATTGAAAATACATTTTTTTTTTGAAGAAAAGATATGTAGTCTTTTCTATTGCTTCAATTTTTTAATTTACGCCAACAGGATCCGGGTTATATTGGAATGGGTTGCCTGTAAACTTTATAGTCAGTACATAAAATAGTTACACTTTATATATTTTGTTCAATTCTAAGAATGGTGTTCAAATGTGTAATAAATTCATCCATTGACTCATCAATTTAAACAGCAAAGTTGCGGCTCCCGAGTTTCGCTTCCCGAGTTTCGCTTCCCGAGTTTCGCTTCGGGATCACAGAAAATCGAAGATTTTCTGGGAGTTGCACTGCAAGTGCAACAGCACGAGGTCCTTTTCGCTTCGCTCAAGAAGACTCATTGAGAAACTACGTTGCAAAATTACAGTTTTTTTTCCGCGTTTTTCGCGTTTTCCGCGGTTCAACTTTACATTTAAGATGAGTGGCGAAATTTTGGTACTTGATTATAAATTTACCTTCCTGGTTTGTGAAGTGTTGATTTTTACTGTGAGAACTATAATTCAAATCTTTCAGCCTGCTATTGATAGCCGCAAGGCAAGGTACCTGTAAAATAATTGTCTTATTTTACCCTTTATAATATATGTTGGTTGCAAAAGATGGCTCGGAACTGATTGAAGAAGTTTTGCAATTTTATTGATTTCAATCCATATTTTGTTGGAGTTTGCAAGAGAATTGGAGCAAATTACATAAAACTATTCTTGAAGTTTTTGGCAGGATCCCAAATCAAAGCTTTGTGTAGTGGCATATTTTTAACGACCTTGCTTTTTGTCCAATATATACCCAAAGCCAATGGTGACTGCAGGGATTAGTATATAGGTCAATTCTATGTCTTTTATATATTCAATTAATGGCATTGCCATTGGTCCTTTGCTGAACATTAAAAGATCAATCAGTATGCTTAAAGCAAAAAAATAAGCCCTAATGAAATACCTTCTTTAAAATAATCATTATCTACTTTTTGATATTCTCTTTTTTGTCCTGTTCTCTGATCTATTTTTAACTTAGCAATGATGAAACTATAATTTCAATTATTTCTGTTACCGATATTGTCTTTGATGTTTATTTGGGGAAATGGAATTATAGAACCATTCCCAAAGTGAAAACTTGGAGTTATTTTTTAACCATTCCTTAGTTCTATTTATCTTATCTGCATATCTTTGTATCTTATCTGCATATCTTTGAGGCCTGGTTTCAATCCTTGTTTTAGTAAATCTGGCGATTCAAAGAAACAAATTATGGGTTTTAAGATCAGTTCGTGAAGTTGGAAAAAGATTTCGACTATAGTTTTAGTGTTCAATATTTGAGACTAATTTTTGCTCCTAAACAGAGAATGTACAGGCAAAAAACTTCTTTAATCGATAACCAGCTATTCCCGTTTTGAACAAAAACACATGCAAACGAAGGTTTAATATTTTTATAGTTCGTAATCATTTTATTTATACTGATTTATTCTATTTTGGGAGCGTCGGAAAAGTACATAATTATCTAAATTTTGACTCGTTTTTTCATCGTTAATAAATTTATTAATTTCATATAATGCCGATTTATGGAGTTGAGTTCAATGACTGTGTGAGGTTTATAGATTCCAGACCTTTCCGACGCTCTCACTTACAAGAAAAACCAACAAATAATGGCCTTATAATTTCAAACCTTCTGGATTGAGATAATAAAATAAGAGACAGTTTCGGTAAATTTTTTCATATGTTAAGTCGCTTTTTAAAGAATTTGATGTTATAATTCCTCTCATTCTTTGCAGTCAATGTTCAAAACATGCCTTCAGATTCGTATTCTGTAAATGTTTACAGTGAATTAAAATTATTACGAAATATTATAATATTTAACCATCTCTCGCAAGTGTTTTTGTTCAAAACGGGAATTGCTGATCGATAACCAATGGTTTAATATTATATCAAAATTAATAAACAGCTTGTTATGGATCAATACTGTATTATTCAGACAAAACTGTGAATGCAAAAAGACTTATTTAACGAGCGTTTTTCTGATAATGAGAGCAATTCGGGATGCAATTCTTTTAGAATTTAAATAGCAAGGACAATTCACATTTGTGACATCTGACTTATGACTTTTCTTAATATAAAAAACCGTATTCAGTTGTAAGAGGGATGGAGTCAAGTAAAACAATTTTTTGAAGCAACTTATGGGAACCATGGCTATATAATTTTCAAATAGCCAGGTTGAATGTAAAAACATTGAGGTGAGGTTGTATGGCGCCGATGGATATGGTAATTTTTTTCCTGGAGATTGCTCTGATGCTATCTATGGCGCTATTGTGCGGCCAATTGATGAGTAGGCTTCACTTTCCTACGGTATTTGGCGAGCTCTTTGGCGGCATCATTATCGGCCCAACTGTCTGGGGATGGCTCAGTCCCAGCACTTACAATTGGTTATTTCCAGTATCAGGGGCCGTATTTCAGGGCAGAGACGCTCTTATTCAGATTTGTATGCTTTTCTTTTTATTCGCCGCAGGACTGGAAATGAACCTGAGCCTTGTTAAGAAAAGAGGCATTAACATAGCCTGGGCCAGCTTAACGGGTATAGTGGTGCCGTTTATACTGGGCTTCGGCATGGTCGTCCTGTTTCCAGACCTGTTGGGGGAGCATTTTCAGGGTAAAACACTATTTTTCGCGATGTTCATGGGAACGGCGCTGTCAATATCGGCCCTTCCGGTTATCGCTAGAACTCTCATGGACCTGGATTTGATGAATACGGATATGGGGATGATAATTATCGGGGCAGCAACCATCAATGACCTGGTAGGATGGTCGTTATTCGCCTTTATTTTGAGTAATTTCGCACATGAGAGCATCATTAATATTTCGCCGTACATTACTTTCTTCCTGGTGTTTCTGCTATTTGCTTTTATGCTTACGATAGGCCGGGCCTTGGCGCAGAGAGCTCTAAGATGGCTTAAGTCATATATGCCCTGGCCAGGGGCGTTCCTCGGAATAACGACGGTCCTTATATTGTTGGCCGCAGCTTGTGCTGAAGCTATCGGGATACATGCCGTTTTTGGCGCCTTTTTGGTGGGCCTGGCGTTCTCTCAGAACCTGGAGAAGCGCGATGAGGCGCATGAGATGGTCTATCAGTTCGTTATGTATTTTTTTGCCCCTCTCTATTTTGTTTCAATCGGACTAAAGGCGAATTTCGTGGCATCATTTGACCTTGTCCTTGTGCTGGCAGTTCTTTTAGTTGCATGTATAGGTAAGGTACTCGGTGTGATGCTTGGCCTGAGGATAAGTAAGATGTCGTGGAGGCAGTCTGCAGTCATAGGTTTTGCTTTGAACTCAAGGGGCGCAATGGAGATGATACTGGCTACTGTCGCCAGGGATGCGGGACTTATCGATGACCGCTTGTTTGTGGCTTTAGTCATCATGGCACTGGTTACGTCCGTTTTAAGCGGCCCGATAATGAGCCGGTTAAATGGTTTCACGCTCTCGATGGCATGATTTTAAACTATCAATCTCTATGGGATCAGGGATACGTCCATTTTATTTCCTGTTTTAATGTGCTTCGTTTTAAACGATTTAGAAATAAGGCAGCGTGTTCCTGATTATAGAGTTTCAGTCCTGGTTTTAGTGGATATTGCTTTCGAGTATGATCATTTCCAGGCCGGTTTAGCAGGCACATTTCATCCTTTTTTTAGTGGATCTTGATCTGGAATCTTGGATTTTAAAATGAGTTTTTACGAGCACGACGGCATATTTTACGCGTGTATCGATATTGAAGGATGGAAATTGTGAAGTTTTTTCGATATAGATAACAAATACAGGGAAAAAAATAGATGGACAGTCCCCCCATTTCCAGATTTAAGCCGCAACTTAAGTTAACTATATTTATTGCTGTCACTGGGAAATTTGGAGGTACACCAAATTTAGTTTTAAAAATTTGTGATTGACCCAAAGTTATATCCTGCTTTCGGCAGCAAATACTCTCAACATATATAAAGTTTTGATTGAATTTTTTAGTGATAAATCTGAAAATCAGTGTCATTCGGAATAAGTATTTAACGTGATTTGTTATTTCTCCCACTTACAACACATATAAATTTACGAGTATATTATCAACATTTACACAAAATTTAAAAGTAACTATATAAATATTATTTTGAAAGTTTTGAGAAAACCGATATCAGTAAAAAAAGTAAAATGAATTTTTACGCTCACCTGCCGAAAGCAGGTGATCTGAATTTCTGAATAATTGCCTACCTGAATTTAAAGTCAATATTACCCATTATCCAATTGTAGCTTACCCATTATCCAATTGTAGCATCAAATGCATTTTTGAGACAGCCCGTAATCAGTACATCTTTCTCCGCTTTCAATGCCCCTGGAAATTACATGTCTTATCCCCTGATAATAGTTAATAAATAATATACTGAATAATATATCCCGCTGAGACACTTATCCCAAACAGTAGAAGCAATATCCTTAACACATGCTTCTTGTCTTTTTCCTCTTTAAACAAGACTAATAATCCTAGACCGCCACTAGTGCAGAGTCCAGCAATCACTGAGCCATAAGTAATGGCACCTTTAAGATACAACGTCGTTATCGCGACAGAAGAAGCACAATTTGGAATAAGTCCGAATAACGCCACTAAAAAAGGTTGGAAAATACTATCCCCTAAGAACAGTTTTGCGAACGCTTCTTCACCCATTTGAGCAATAGCAAAATTAATTGCAAACGAAACAATAAAAATAAAAATAAAAACCTTGGCTGTGTGGATTATTGGGTGAAGGATAATCTCCCTAGGATTAAATTCTACTGAGGAAGGGCTTGCGCTGTGACCACAGCAAGCTTTTTCCTCAAGTATTTTTTCATGATTATGATGTTTGCTATCGGAACCTTCTGCATATGCCTTGATATGGGCTAAGGTCTCTTTGTTCGATTTTCTAAAAGCAAAATCAACAGCATATCCACCTATTAGAGCGATAATAATCTTTGTTATGATCAAAGGCACAATAATTTTAGTGCTTTCTGGTTGAGAAAGAATTACTGGAATTGCTTCATCTGAAGTGGACAGATAAACAGCAAGCAAAGTGCCAATAGTGGCTAACCTTTGTGTATACAGAGCCGAAGCGACAACGGATATGCCGCACTGAGGGAAACTGCCTGTCAAAGCTCCTACAGCAGGTCCAGCTGCTCCCGCCTTTTGTACCGCTTCCCTGATCTTGTTTGCATATTTATATTCAACTAACTCAATTCCAACATAAATAATAAGAAGTAGTGGAATCATTTTTGCGCTGTCTGTTAAAGCTTCTAAGAAAATATTAAACAAATAATCCGTTTCCATCTAATGTCCTCTGCTTGGATTAGTTTTTCATTTTTTAGGGCTTTCTGGGGCGTTATGCACCAAAAGGATCTCATCCCTGGTCTCTCCCTCCTCAAGTTGTCGGCGATATAATCTCAGTGAGAAAGCTGTTTGTTAATATGCTTTCAGGCTGTGTTACGGGTTGCTGGGCTTCAGAGGAGTTCAAAGTGGAATTTTGTTTCAATCCTTTTAAGGTCTGATTATAACTAGTACTGAGATTCCCAAATAAATCTGTTATTTAGTGGGAAATCCATTGATCGATGAACGTATTCAAAAATCCAAGTTTGTGAATATGCTCTGAAATCAATGCACTAGTTTTAAAGTTGGTATAATACCAAACTATTTGATATTATGCCAATATTAAATTTTGTGGTTACAATGAGAGAAGTAGTCTAAAAATGTTGCGCATATGTAAAAATATAAATGATCAGGAAATTCAGCCATGGCTTATATGCATCTAAAATATGGTGCTTTCACCCTGCAAGGGATCTCATATAGCACATTCCAACCTGCCAAGATGGGAAATAATTCCTTACCAAAGGTCATCTTGGTAATTCCAAATCAACAAAATGGTTTTTGTACAGTATATTGACACAAAGGCGTCAGGGTTTGGAGTGTTAGCTATATAGTGGATTATCTCGATATTTTTGATCTATGTATTTATCTATTGGATGAGAAAAGAGAATCTACCGACAGCATTTTGGCAATAACCATAGCTGGAACGTGTAATGCTGCTTCATTTGCGATTTTTTAAAATATTCCTCTGTTCAGAGGCTTCCACGTAAATCTCACGCCTCTTATATATATCTGTGGAGGAACTGCGGTTAGAGGAATAGTCGTGTTCATAGTGGACATATTATCTACCGCGATAAGACACGGCTGTGGGTAATAATAGACGCGAATACTCTGGTCAATATAGCTGAAGTTTCAACTGCCTATGGCACATATTATTGGCTTGGCAAATCCAAATTGAGCTCATTCTCAAGAGCCGGCATTGCTACCCTGGCAGAACTTTCGCTTGGCAATATTACTATACGAATCATAATTTGATCTGGTCATCCAGGAAGTCACTCAGAGCCGTACTTAAATTCTCTACGGGCTTATTTCCTGCCAGGCGTCAACGTGGGGGGGAGTTGCCGCAGTAGAGGCTGTAATTACAGAATACGTAGTGTCATAATACATAGAGGGTAAGTCAAGATATGTTTCAGGAATCTAAGCCCTCGTATGAGATAGACAGAAGAAAAGGTATGATCCCATTTTGGAGGATTGATTCTAATTGTTGTCGGATTAAGCTTAAATGCATATTTAATCTCAGGCCATATGTGTATAGAAGAGAGGTTAAATTTCTAATTTGACAGAAGCACAAATTGTATACTCTATAAATAGGCTTCAAGCACCTGTTTTCTTCATATATTTGAAATTTATATCTTATGTTTTTTGATGTTTGACATTTTTTATGGTTCTAACAACATTGCGTCAATACAATGCGTTTTTTGTAATGAACTACTATATAATCAGTAAGATCTGTCAAAATTGGGTTAAATAGTGCCGCAGGGATTGACAGGGGCCCAGATGAGAAAGGCTCACTATTTATACTTAGATTTAATATTGGGGGCAATCCGTTGTATTATGCAGTCATCCTGGAAGCCCTGATAATACTTGCCTGATTATTTACTTAAAGAATAAGAACCAGTGATACCATAATTTTATATAAGGAACACACCTTGGCCGCAATTCATTTAATATCAATTTCTGGCGTGGTCATTTCAGTATAACGCCGATACAATCTGTTATTTGTGAAATTACACGCTTTCTTACATGAATAAATGCTGTGCAACGCTCTCAGATAATCATCATTGGGCTTTGTGATCCATTTATATAATCTAGTACAGAGCTTAAATAATAAGCTTTCATTGTCTTATCATGAGGATGAGCTCGCGATTCCTGCGAAAAAAATTGATTTTACTCGCAAATTTAGTAATGATAGTAAATTTTTAACTTGTATGTACAACTAAAGCAATAGATAATAATAATATAGTCAGTTAAGTGAATCTATAAAAGGTGGAAACGCATTGATTTATATGTAAAAGCGGTATCATGGCTTAAGGAACATAAAGACATTATGATTGGGCGGATATAATGCAGAGTAATGATCTTATCAAAGAGCAGGTACTACAATTAAAAATAGAAATCGAGCAGTTGGAAGTGGAGGTTAATAAATTAGAAGTTATGATACATGAAAAAAAATACGCTTTGAATAGATTGTGTGAACTTTTAGAAATACGGGATATATCTTTAAATGACGACAGATAAACATATTAATAACTGTGTGTTTGAGAGCAAAATCAAGAACATGTAGGTTTGTAGAAATCAACATATTTTGAACAGTTTGAGTTTTTATTCCGTAATTGCGGATTTCAACCGCGTATGCCCTATAACTATATCTAGAGTAGTTTTAACTCTTTTTTAGTAGATCTATTTTGTCTGATCGCGATATCACTTCACAGCACGATGTTTAAGTCTGGCAATAAATATAGTGTATAATACCATGCTTATCGCTCTGCTTCATAAGCAATTTCACTATCTGCTAAAATCATATCATTAGTTGAACCCCGGAAAATGCGGAAAACGCGGAAAAAAATGTGCCCTTGCTGACTTTCTTCCGTGATGCGCAACACCACTGTTATAAATTAGTCCGCTTGAGGGAGCGAAGCGAGCGAAACGGACCTCGTGCTGTTGCACTTGCAGTGCAACTCCCAGAAAATCTCCGATTTTCTGTGATCCCGAAGCGAAACTCGGGAGCCGCAACTCTGCTGTTTAAACTTTAGTCGATGGATAAGTCAAGTATATTTTTGAACATCATTCTTGGAATTGAACAAGATTTATAAAGTGTAAATATTTTCTGTGTTGACTATAACTTTAACAAGACTCGGGTACAAAATATAGTGATATAAATAAATGTAATCAGTTGCAGTAAATTTATAATTTTACAATTACGTAATGACTTCTGAAACAAACAATAGTAGATATAGTCTGATTCCTAATAACTTTTCGAAGCTGCCCACTCGTCCAAGCTTTTTTAGAAGTTAATGTTGAAGAGTTCCACAATTTATATACGACCGAAAAACTAAATGGCCTTGGATATATTTCTCCCAAAAGAAATTTAAACACATGGCGCAAAATATATATCACAAAAGGATACGAATTATATAGTTCTCTCAGCCTATATTTAAAGGGGGCCCATTGACGAAATTAAAAACTAGTTTATATTGGAGAGGAGCTTTCTGGGCGGGAATTCGCTTCTTGAAAAACCGCACTTTCAGTGTATTTTACCAGAGATATGAGAGAAGGCTCGAAAAGAAAATTCAAAGTTCTGAAATTCCTCATCACATAGCTGTGATTATGGACGGGAACCGCAGATTTGCAGGGCAGCTGGGAAAGACTAGGAGTTTCGGGCATGCGATGGGGGCAGAAGTTACCGAAAAGGTTATCGAGTGGTGTTATGAAATAGGAGTGAAACAGCTTACTCTTTATGCTCTTTCTACAGAAAATTTCCAGCGATCCGAAGAGGAAGTTGACGGCCTCTTTAACCTTATCAACCAAAAATTTCTTAAACTTTATTCCGATCCAAAGACGCATGAAAATGAGATGCAGGTCCGGGTTATAGGCGATAGGTCAAAATTGCCTGTTTTTCTAAATGAGTCAATTGAAATAATAGAAAAATCTACGGAACATTACAGGAAATTTCACCTGAACGTGGCCATTGCTTACGGAGGCAGGCAAGAAATCATTCAGGCTGTCCGGGACATTGCAGGCTGTGTTTCCAGCGGCAAGCTTTTCCTTGAAGAAGTAGATGAAAACCTTATTTCAAAATACCTCTATCCTGCTCCAGGAGTTTCCGTCCCAAATGTGGATCTAATTATTCGCACAGGTGGTGATGAGAGAGTCTCTAATTTCCTCCCCTGGCAGGCTAACGGAAGTGAATGTGCAACATACTTTTGTGCTCCTTTCTGGCCCGAATTCCGAAAAATCGACCTTCTTCGCTCAATTAGAGTATATCAGGCTCGAAAAGCCGAAAAGAGGCAGGAGCACTCATATAGAGTTTCAAGAGTGGTAAACGTCCTTAAGATACGGAAATATGGGGAAAAAATGAAGACTTTGGAAAACTTCAGCCAGTAGAAAAGCAGGGAATCTCCTGATATATCCAATAATTGCAATTATAAAGTAAACACTACACGAATAATAATGCCATGCGAATAAGAATACCTATTTAAATAAATTTATTATAATTTTCTTTTATGAAAAATAAGCTTTCAAAACAAAAGATAATAATTGATTATATAAGAGGAACTTTCAAGTTAAACCTTTAATTAAAAAGATAAACATTGGCAGCAAAAAGCCGATATTGAGTTTCTGGAGAGAGAAATAAAATATTCATCTGTAATTAAGCTCACACTCTTATACGTTTTATTTCTTTTTATGGAACTTTCGGATACATTTATCAACATCTCAGGTATTTTACGGTTTGATTATACATCTATTATTTTCGATTAAGAAACTAAAGCTGATCATCATTTTTAAAGGCAACAAAATATGAATTCAGAAAAAACTTCCATTCAGATGTTTGGGATTAAAACCCCTATTATCAGGGAAGGGGACGACATCGTGCAGATTCTGGAAACTTCACTGGAGGACGCAGGCGTTGTTCCAATTGAAGGAGATATTTTCGTGCTGGCCGAATCTGCAGTTGGCACGGCGGAAAAAAGAGTTGTTGAGCTTGCAAGCATTATTCCAGGGGAAAAGGCACAACTTCTTGGGGAAAAATACGGGATAGATCCCAGAGAAATGGAACTCGTGCTTCAGGAATGCGATGAGATTTTTGGGGGGGTGCCTGGAGCTGCGCTTACCATCACGAAAGGTGTTCTAGCCCCTAATGCAGGAATCGATTCATCCAATGCTCCTGAAGGTCATGTAGTCCTTCTTCCGAAAGACCCACGGAAAAGTTCGGAATATATTCGGGCCAGACTTGAACAGTTTTATTCCTGCAAGCTCGGAGTAATTATCGGGGACAGCAGGACTCAGCCTCTCAGGCTTGGGTGTACAGGAATTGCACTTGGAGTTTCAGGATTTGTACCTGTGGAGGATGCACGGGGAACTTGCGATATCTACGGCAAACCCCTCCGTATAACATATAAAGCAGTGGCAGATAACCTTGTTTCTGCTGCGGAACTTCTTATGGGAGAGGCCGGAGAAAGGATCCCCTGTGTGCTGATCCGGGGTGCCCCGGTCAATATGGTAAATGAGTCTCCGGACATGCCAACGATCTCAATGGAAGGCTGTATGTACTTTGGTAATATTATTAAAGGCCGGACAGAAGGCAAGGATCTCGGAAGTCAGAAAAATGCGTGAATGTTTACTCTTCAGAAATACCCTCAAGGGAAGCTTCATGTAGGTTATGCCTGTGAGATAATAGTCTAGAAGGGCTTTCGGAAGCACCTGTTTCCAGTGAAGTTTTCGAATATTGAGACAAAAGCTTGCTAGTGCTTTCTTTAGTTTTCTTAATAATGTGTTTAAAATAAAACCCATAGGATGAGATAAGCGTTATATATTCTCGAAGATAATATATACAATAAATTGAGTACCGACCCGTATTTGGTAATTCCATCTTTCAGGTCGCCTATCATTCAGGATTGGGTTTCCGGTAGCTTTGTCGTACAGGCAGTATATGTACGATTCTTGGTACGCTTTCCGGAGTGGATCAAATAAGAACAAAGAAAGTCTCAGACATTTCAAAGTATTATAGGTGATTTTATGAAACCGATCTTAATGGACTTTTCCGCAACATGGTGTGGACCTTGCAGGATGCAAAAACCGATTCTAGAAGAGCTCGAAAAAAAGTACAAGGATAAGGTTGAGTTCAAAGTTATCGATGTGGATGAAAACCAGCAGCTTGCCTCAAAATATAGCATACATGCTGTTCCGACATTGATCATCGAGAAAGATGGGGTCGAAGTAAAGCGCTTTATGGGAGTAACCCAGGGAAGTGTATTATCATCGGAACTCGATAAAATTCTCTAATTCCATGTTTTTCAGACAAAGACTGCCCGGGGTTCCAGGAACCTCGGGCCATTCTTTTCTCAGATCATTCTTTTCTGATCTCTTTCTATAACTCTTAGCTGTAATTTTACGATTTTTAAACCTTTAACAGTCTGCAGTTCACTTATATGGAACTGTTACATTTAGCGGAGGGAGTTATAGTGGGGTGAGTTATTGGTCAAATCTGACAAAAAGAGTCTGCTTTCTGCTTTTGGCGAGGTTCAGTAGTTCCGATTGGGTGTAGTTCCGAATGGCTGAAATAGCTAATTCGTCTTTTTTCTTCATCTATGATAAAATGTTACGAATCATCAGCAGAAATTATGATTCTTGAACGATTCCTCGTACAACATAATTCAAAAACAACATCTGTTCCAAAAAACTTCATTAGTTTCCGCTATTAAACCATTGTATATTTTAGGCTACTGTTTGGTTTACTGTTTGGTTACTACACTTCAGTTAACTGGATGTGTAGTAGTCTATCTCTTTCTCTAATGTATTTTTTAATTGACGCAGAAATAACCTAATCGGTATTCCACCTAGTGATTTTATCCTCAATTTTACAGACTTTCCAATGTCTTCATCAATTATTGATTTCATTTCATGAGCTGTAATTTGCAAGACCGACTTCAACATATTCAAAATGTTATATAATGTACACTGAATTATGAAGAATAACGTTCT
>MCHG01000193.1_pt1 | contig 30940 bp, 32 predicted proteins | sample 787351 | NCBI WGS metagenome assembly MCHG01 (sample SAMN05430296, study PRJNA330682) | permafrost metagenome | biome: Cold desert; feature: permafrost; material: soil; isolation source: enrichment culture inoculated with soil incubated with H2/CO2 at 20 degrees... ... | reverse complement strand
TGGAAGTTTACAAAGAAGACTGCAGATGAGAAGCTGTCCAAATATTATGTTTCATAATTAAATTGTCAAGGTACTAGCAAGGGCTCCAAATAAGAAATACCTTACAAAAAGAAGATAACTACATAACTGATTTTGGATCTTAGGGCCGGGTGACGATATGTGAAAAGTTATATATAATAAAATATAGTAAAAGCTAGTACCAAAAAATAAGTCAAATGATAGCGATTTAGTGTTCAAAAAATAGATAACTGTCAACCTGCGCGAAACTGAAAAAATATAATCAATGGCCAACAATTAATGACAATTGACCCCCAAAAATTTGCCCATAAAATCTTAAAGAAGATAACTGTTGATGTTGTTTTTCCCAGGCTGAATAATCACGAAATTTTTGTTTACTTACCGATAAGGAAATACTATAAATGAAAATTTTAGCTAAACCGGTAGAAATTCTTTTAGTGGAAGACAACGAAGGCGATGTTGGGTTAATCGAAGAAGTCTTAGAAGAGGCAAAAATTAGGAACAGTCTTCATATTGCAGAAGATGGAGAAGAGGCAATTCTTTTTTTACATGGTGAAGGGAAGTTCTCAGGTTCCCCACGACCAGATATAATTCTTCTTGATTTGAATTTACCAAAAAAAGATGGACGGGAAGTTCTTAGAGAAATAAAAGAAGATAATAACCTTAAAAATATACCGGTAGTTGTTTTAACTACTTCTGGAGCTGAAAAGGACATACTTAGATCTTATGCTCTTCACTCTAATGCTTATGTCACTAAACCTCTTGACTTTGATCAGTTCATAATGGTAGTTAAATCCATAGAAAACTTCTGGCTTGAAGTTGTAAAATTGCCAGCGAAATAAACCAGAATATTATTAATATCTTCTGGGAGCGTCAAAAGTTGGCAATGATTCCGCTGGTAGTCAACTGCCATCAATCAAAAACCAGGAAAAATAGTAAAAAGTCTTACGTTCAGATTTCCTTTTTTACTAAAAGAATACTTTACATAAAACCGTAAATTCGGAACTGCAGCACATTCTTTAGAGTTAATTAATTAGCATTGTAAAAAACTGCGTTTGAAAATAAAGACAAGGATACAGTACTCCTTAGTGTTAACGAATCATTCTCCAGAGGAACTCAGGGCTCCCTGAAAAGAGACAATCAGATATTTTCTGCTTGAAGCGATAAACAAATAAGTTCTTGATGATCGGAGAGATGCGGTATGAATCAAAACTTGAGGAATTCAGGTATTGATATTATTGGAGATGTGCCCTGGGGAACTCATTGCTGCCAGTTCTATCAGACAAAAGAAGATTTGATGGATTTACTGGTACCTTACTTCAAAGCAGGGCTGGAAAAGAACGAATTTTGTATATGGGTCACATCAAACCCTCTCGACGTAGAAGAGGCAAAAGAAGCCCTTAGAGGGGCTGTTCCTGATCCTGATGTTTACCTTGATAAAGGGCAAATCGAAATTATTCCCTACACTGATTGGTATGTAAAAGAGGGTGTTTTCGATTCAGATAGAATATTGAACGGGTGGGTTGAAAAACTTAATAAGGCTCTGGCACATGGCTATGATGGGTTAAGGTTGTCAGGGAACACTTTTTGGCTTGAAAAAGAAGATTGGAGTGATTTCGTTGATTACGAGGAAGAAGTGGATAGAGTCCTCGGCAACTATCAGATGATGGCTCTCTGCACCTATTGTCTCTACAGGTGCAACGCAACCGAAATCATCGATGTGGTCGTCAACCACCAATTTGCTCTGACCAAAAGGGAAGGAAAATGGGTTAAATAGGACATTAAAAGACATTTTTTTGGGTGGTTGTTTTGTGGAAAGTAAAAAAGATTGGTATAATACTATTTACAGTAGCTCTTGCAATTAACATAGCTATTGGAAGCAGTGGAACGGCTGCAACTGAGCTTATTGTGCACAATGGTGAGTCGATACAGGCTGCGGTGAATAATTCAAGATCCGGTGATACAATTGTTGTAGAGCCTGGCACCTATAAAGAGAAAATCTCTATACATAAAGATAATCTTGTAATCAGGTCTAAGTCCGGAAATCCTGATAATACCTTGGTGCAGGCATCCGAAGGTTTTGATATCTACGCAAATAAAATCACTATTAAGGGGTTTAGCATAAAAGGTACCGGCACCTCCGATGCAATCATTATCAGTGATTGGATGAGCAATTGCAGGATTGAAAATAATAAATTATCAGATCATCAGAATGGTGTTGACATAGGTCTCGCATTTGGAAACATAATATATAATAATAAAATTACAAACTGCCGGGAAGGAATCAGGCTTGCAGACTGTCGAGATACTGCTATAAATGACAATTATATCTCACAATGTAATAATGGACTTACAATGTCTGATTCACCATCTAATACGATTGAAAATAACACAATTACAGGAAATAATATAGCCATTGTTTTTGGTGGGGCGTCTGATGGGAACATCCTAATTAATAATAAAATAACATTGAACAAACAAGGCCTGGATGTAAGTGTAGGTGGCAATAAAAACCACATTTATAACAATAATTTCAATAACACAGTAAACGTGAATTTTGGAAGTAATGTAGAATCGAACAACTGGAACACTACCAAAACTTCAAGAACAAATATTATAGGTGGGCCTTATATTGGTGGAAACTACTGGGCAACACCTGCAGGAAATGGCTTCTCTCAGACAAACTCCGATGCCAATGGGGATGGCATATCCGAAAAGCAGTATTCTCTCAATGGAGTAAATGTTGACTACTTACCTCTTTCAAAACCTCTGAAATTTCCAGTTGCTGCTCTGTCTGCATCTCCAACCTCAGGAAATGTGCCGCTGAAAGTGCAGTTTACTGACAAGAGTACAGGGTCATCTACTTCATGGAAATGGAGTTTTGGTGACGGGACATCTTCAACAGTCAAGAACCCTGCACACACATACAGTAAGGCCGGAAAATATACCGTTACCTTAACAGTAAAGAATGCAGCTGGCAGTAATATGGTAACAAAATCGAATCATATTATTGTAACTGTTTTAAAATCTCCTGTTGCTGCTTTTTCTGCAGTACCCACTTCAGGAAAATCTCCATCGAAGGTGCAGTTTACTGACAAGAGTACAGGATCACCAAGCTCATGGAAATGGAGTTTTGGAGATGGAATATATTCAACAGCCAAGAACCCTGTACATACATACAGTAAAGCAGGAAAATACACAGTTGGCTTAACAGTTAAAAACGCTAAATGTAGCAATACTAAAACCGTGTCTGGATATATAACAGTCTCCAAAAAATAAGCATATGAAATTGAAAAGACAACAAAAAGGTCAAGGTTAAAGAGGAGTGGGGTTATTGATTAAATCCTTATGTGGACTACTGAATTCTCCTCTGGATCTTGGGAATGTTCCCCGGACCTGCTGCTGTTCAGTTGCTTGATTGGTGGAGATCGAATCGATGTTGGGAAAAAATTCAAGAACTTATACAAGTTGAGAATCTGCAAAATTAACTTGAAGCTGATAAATATCACATTATCGAAAGCTGATGACGCATTCTTTAGCAGGTGGGTCATAAAAGAGTTCCGAGCTAATGGAATTTTGATTGTTCCTGTGAATTATTGATCAAATCTGACAAAAAAGTACGTCCACCTTGTTTTGTCGGATTTGAAAATCATTCTTTCTTTGTTTTCCAGTAACCGATCAAATACCGATTTTCCTTTTACTTTGAGGTATGGAAAAGCCTCATTAAAATCCCAAGATGAAAAATACCAGGGATCAGAATAATTCGATTAGTTTTTAGAAAAAACTGTAGAAAATAAAATCCTAAAAATCGAAACAAAATTGGAAAAACAACTTGTGGAATGAAAATTTTAGTCCTTTTAAGCTTTTAAGGTTAATTTTAGGAACGTAATGAGGCGGAAAATCCAGAATAATATCTAAATAATGTTAGTTCATTATGGGAAATATTTATAGTAAGTATGTCGTAGTTATATTAAAACAAAAAACGTAAAAAAACATTACACTGGGGAAAAAACAGGAGAAACTTACTAATTATATTTAGAATAGTCTAAATTTTTGGGTAGGCATCGAAACCCGTTTAACAGAATGAAGAATGGCTTAACAATTAAAATGCTAATAAGGAAATGACAGCATAAGAATTGTCTGAAATGCCTTTACATTCAATTAATTTACAGAATATTATAATGCATCTGAAAAATTAGGCTTTGTAGAAAAATCCGTAGGTTGAGGGGAAATGAAAATAAATAAACAAAAAGCAATAGCAGCATTCCTTGTAGTTATCCTAATAGCGTTCATACCCCTGGGAGCAGCAGCTCCTATAGGGGCATCGGAATCCGCAACAGTAAAAGCAGCAAAAAGCTGGATTGGAGTTAAAGTCGTACATGGAGGCAACGACAGATCGAGCATTGATTGCTCTCACTTAGTATATCGAGTATACAAACAAGTCGGAGCCAAAAGCATAGTGTTCCAAACTGTGGCCAATATGAAAAAAAATAAATATTATGTTACCACTACCTCTCCCAGACCCGGAGACGTAATCTTTTGGAAAAAGGACGTCACTAAAAACGGCAAAAAATACTGGCTTGCCGCTCATGTGGGAATATACATAGGAAATGGCAAGTTTATACATGCGTCTGATGAAACAAGAAAAGTTACCACAGACAGTATTAGTGGTATGTATAAAGATGGAATGCCGTACTATGCAAGATGGTCGCATACTTAATAGCCCATACAAATGACATAAAATTAAAAGAGCAACTTTATTTTAGTTGCTCTACTTTTTATAAAAAATAATATCTTTTGGAAGATTTTACGTCTGAGTTTTTTAGACTTCTTTCGTCCGTGCAAGGTGTGTATTTTCTCTGAACTCGAATCCAAATTCCAATCCTTGTTTTAATGGATCTTGCTCGCGAATTTGAATACAAAATGTTTTGATGCATATTCAATTAGTTTCAATCCTTGTTTTAGTGGATCTTTCTCGCAGGAAATATTCGTGAGTTATTGAGAATCATATGCACAAGAATCTATATCCATTTCTCGCAAGAATTAAAGTAGTGCAGAAACACTATGAATACGCCCACTAAGGAAGACCGAAAAAAGCCTGTAAGTTTTTCTCAGTGGTTTCTAAAGGTAATCAGACATTACGAAGAAAAGGGTGTAGAATTTGATCGGATCAAATCCGGATTAGTTAAAATTCAGTTGCCTGGGCACCCTGCAATCCTTAGAACATTTGATGACTTTGAGAGGGAATATCTCTCTAAATTTTCACTTTAATCCTTTTCTGTCTTTTCTGAAAAGCTCTAATACATTGCGCTTCAAATGCTTGATTAAAAAGGATTTGCAGAAATGTGTTGAGTTGTAGAAATGTGGTTGAGTAGGTTTATCCTTTCGGGTTGCTGAGGCATGTTACGCCGAGATTTCACCCTGTTAGGAACGTTATTATACGGAATATGAGAATCCCCATGGTTTCCGAAGGCTTCAAACTGCGCAGGGTTGCCAAAATTGCAAGCGGGAAAGACACTAAAAGAATGTACACAATAGAGTTAAGGAGAATGCTCAGAGGCAGGTTATAAATTATGATGAGATACACGATTTATTCAATCGATATAGAAGGAAAAACTCACGAAATTGCTGTAATAGATGCTGAGAAATTAAATAATGTCGCAGGAAATGGGAACTATTTTTACGATGAAGATGGGAATTTAATTTTTTATGCTCCTGCGAATTTGATGTTTATAGCTAATATCGAAGACACAGAAAACGTAGAGTGAAGTTACTAACTTTGGGGAAGTGAAAGGATGTCAAAGATTGGAATAATATTCAAAACTGGAGGTCATATAGCCCCTGAAGATTATGGGATAAGTCAAATTATAATTCTAGATGAAACTGATCTACCCGAATATGAAAGTATCATGGAAGAAATTATGGAAGAGTTGCCTGAATACGAAAAATTTGATAAGTGGGAAAGGTTGGAAAATAAGTTGAAGGAAACAGGAATTCAGTATGAGCTTTTAAGGAATTTGCAGGAAGAGTACAGGTTTCAGCAGGTTTGAGAATGTTCAGGGAAGGCTTTAACGCTGACGAGGGAGTTGCAAAAAATGAGTTCAAGGCCTTCAAACAAAGCATAACAGAGCCCTGCTCGAAACCGCGTGGAAGACTTGTCATGTACCTGCAATCCTCTGATAAAATCTTTTTCATGTCTGTAAATTCCCCGGGTATTCCGGAAGTTGTGGGAAGTGGAAACTCTGTTAAACATTGTACTGTGATAATAGGACACCAGGAAAATAGAAGGTACTCAGAAAATTAAAGAATTCAGGGATATGGAAGAGTACACAGGTTTTTCTGTAGAGATATTCCCAGAGGATGACTTATTTACTTGCCTTATTAATTCTATTGGGGTTCCGTCTTCGGTAATTGTCGGGAACGCTGGAAAGGATGTTACTATGAGAGAAAATTCGGCGTCTTTATTTTTGGTGAGAGAATGCCGGAAACTGTATAACTATATTGAGAAAAATATAGAAATTCGGATCGAATACCTGGATACTATTGAAGACGTACTGAATTATGAGAAGTAGAGCCCAGAAAAAAAATCTCTACTCAACTTATGCTGCGAAGCTAATAGTTTTTCCGGGGATCCTTTATCACCCCGAAAATGGCTTCTGCCGCCAAAGACCGGCTACTGAGTGTTTTGAGAGAGCTGGCGTTTTTTGTATGGCTAATGGAACTTTTGCAAATCAGACAGGGAAATCTTCGATTTTCTCAAACAACTGAATTTCAGGCTTACCGGAGACCCCTGCTTCTTGCATTCTCTTTTTCAGATCCGCGGATTCTACGAATTTGCTTGCTTTATCTTTTGTATCCCATTCAAAAAGGATAAAGATTTCGTTTGGGTTGTCCAAGCTGCGGAAGAGCTGTCCGCCTTTGCAGCCTGCGTTATCTCGTGTTGATCCATGTTCATCAAAAAAAGGTTTCCATCTGGAATAGTCTTCGACTCGGTGCTTTATAGCTACATGTACTATAATTATACCCCTATTTTTACATGGGCGTTTTTATAAAAAAATCTTTCTTCGTACTGTATAAGTTCTGCTTATCCGGCTCCAATAATCTGTATAATTTTGAACGTAAAAAGGAAACAAAATGATATTATGGGAAATTGAATTTATGCGCCTAAAAAGGCGGAGGTCAGGTAAAAGATAGGTTGGTTGGCTTTGAATATCTTGTATTCAGGACAGCACGATTATCCGACTACATGAAAAATTAGCTGATAAATGGCCAGCTTCGAGGACGAGAATAATTGCTGCAGGTGTTAAGTTAAGTCTTCTCGTAAGTGCTGTAGCAGATGGCCCAAAATGTATAGCGTTATGTGGAGAACGTACCCATGAGGTGAAGACGCTTAGAATCGGTCTCTGGATAAAGGACCGAATAAAGCTAGTTGATCTTGGTTTTTACAGCGTAGATAAGTTGTTGGTTTATAAAGTAGGAGTTTAATCAGAATTCTTTAATGGTATCCCTCTATTGGGGAATTATCCTGTGAACATGTTTTTGGTACTCCTGGTATTCGTCACCAAACTGTGCCACCAGCCTTCTTTCCCAGTGCAGGGATCCCAGATACAGGTATACAGTGGTCAAAAGGTATATAACAAGCAGATTAACGGTCATAAAGGGAGTGAACCACTATGATCAGTCCCGAAAACAGGAAGGTGGCCCGTACCCATCGGTAAATGCTCGGATATTTAGAGGAGTTGCTTCAGGAGTCTTTGGTGCAGATAGCGGTGAGCGTATCTCGAATCTATGGGGTGCATCCAGCAAACCTTTAGGGGAAATGATTGCAGCAATCAACTGTCCACCAACCATCAGCCAGCGCCAGGGAGAAGGTACTATGTAGAGAAACGGTCCTGGATTTTTGTAGAGCAGATAGGCGAGTGGCAATATCGTTAGCAATGCAATGAGTTTGTATACTGGCATATACAAGGTTTCTGCCCTGGGACCTAAGACCCGCATGGTGAGGCGTTTGAAGGGCAGGCTTGCGGTAAGGCTGTGAATAGCTGCGAATGTCACCAGACAAAAAAAGGATAAGTGTGGACGAAACCAATTTCAATAGTCTCCATTTTTTTTATTTGAATAACTTGTATTTAGCATTTGTGACTTGTTGGGGCTGTCAAATCTTTTGGTGTTAATCGATTTTCGAAATATTTCCTCACCAATATCTAAAAATCTTACTTTATGAGTGCCTGATAAACATTGGTCGTTCACTGTTAGCTGGTTGAATTTTGTTTTTGAGTACTTTTGCTTAGGAATGCCGAAAATATAATTTCAAGCATTTCTGTAACCGATATTGTCTTTGATGATTATTTTGGGAAATGGAATACAGAGCCATTCACAAATGGAAACTTGAAATTATTTTTAAACCATTCCTTAACTGTATCTATTCTCTAAACTTACACATGGGCAGGAAATTGAAATGTATACAAGGCGGAAAATGATATGCGGAGCTCAAGTATGTGAGATTTCTGGATAAATATCAAACTATTATAGATCGACGAGCTGATGACAAAATTAAACAAAAATAAAAATTGAAATGGATAGTATCCAATTGTAGAATTCAAAATGGTTATGAGACAGCCTGTTTTCTGATCGCTTTCAGATCGAAAACCTCTCTTCTCCCTTGTTTGTAGCCTTCTGATCTTGCTTTACCTGAGTGATTAGCTTTTCAAGCTGTTCCCTGGAGATACTTTTATGCTTCTCTTCTGTGCAGACCTTTACCTTTTCTATCAGGGCACAGAGTTCCTCGCGCTCAAGGCAGAAACCGATGCTGTTAATGATGCCTTTTAGAGCTTTTGTGCCGGTATGTTTTCCGACAATAAGGTTTCGCTTTCCGCCAACCATCTCAGGAAGGAAGAGTTCGTAGGTGCGCGGCTCTTCCAGGATTGCAGCTACATGGATTCCGGATTCGTGAGTGAAGGCATTTTGCCCGACAACGGCTTTGTTTGCCGAGGGTGTGATGCCCGAGTATTCCGCGATCATTTCAGAAAGCGCAGTCAGCTTTGTTGTATCATAACGGTCAATCCCATACTGCACTCTGAGAGCTACCATCACTTCTTCAAGGGAAGCATTTCCTGCCCGTTCTCCTATTCCGTTGACTGTTGTATGGAGTTGTTTTGCCCCGGCTTCGGCAGCTGCAAGGGTGTTTGCTGTGGCCATGCCAAGGTCGTCGTGGCAGTGAATACAGATGGAAGCATTAACTGATTTGTAAATCTCGCTTACAAGGTAGTGAGTTGTGGTCGGATTCAGGATGCCTATGGTATCCGCAAGGCTTAAATACTGCACCTTGCACTCAGTTTCAACTTCCTTGAAAGCTTGCTTTAGGCGATCAATTGGAGTCCGGCTTGAATCTTCGGCTGCAAAACGCACTTTTAACCCGTGGTCAGTTGCGTATTCAATAGCTTCTTTGGCGCAACCGAGCATTTCCTCAAGACTCCGGTGGTATTTGTATTTGAGGTGCATGTCTGACATTGCAATGAAAATGCTTACAATGTCAACATCACAATCAAGGGCAGCATCAACGTCCCCTTTTACTGCTCTAGAGAGGCAGCAGATCCTTGAATTGAAGCCCTGATTTGCAATTTCCTTTACAGTCTCCTTTTCATTTGCGGAAACTACTGGAAATCCAGCCTCTATAACCTCAATACCCATTGAATCAAGCTCACTGGCAACTGCCAGCTTCTGTTCTTTCGTGAATACAACGCCTGGAGTCTGTTCCCCATCGCGGAGTGTCACGTCACAGATTTCGATATCAAGGGGGCGATGTTCGATAAAATCCATCAATGTATTTCGTGAATACTGCTCGCTCTCTGACATTGGTACTGCTTCCCGTGATTTCTATTATTTTGAGGTATTTTTGATTATTTTTAATGATAGATAGACAGATCAGCTGCCTGGTAAATAAATTAAAGGATTAAATGGTGATGTCTCAGGATTCAAAGGTTCCTAAAAGTCAGAAAATATTGTGTATTGTCTAAACTAAGTCAAAATTAAGCATAGCTTTACCTATATATGTATAAATGTTTTCCTTGAAGGAAAATGGTTTCCGCCGGTAACATATTCACACTTTTGAGCATTATAAGTTAATCTCAAATAAATTGATTTTCATTCGGAAATTTAGCTAAAAATGCTCTTAAGATAGAGAGTTCTAAAAAGTTCAAGCTTACAAGAAAAGTTCGAGCTTACAAGAAAAGTTCAAGCTTACGAGAAAAATTAAAGTTTACAAGAAAAGTTCAAGCTTGTAAGAAAAATTCAAGCTTACAAGAAAATTTAAAGGTTATAAGAAAACTTAAATTTTGGATGAAGAATTTATATCAGGTAAGTTTTTTCTGGACTCTTTCATAAAAACAAGTATCCGAAATCTTCACAAAGCGTGCCGGATATTTTGATTTCTTAAGTTTGACGATATCATCATGCCTGATTCTGTAGGATTTCTGCCCGTCAATTGCAATAACAGCTTCTTTTGGGATCGACAGTCTAATTGTAATCTCACTGTCAGACGGGATAACCCAGGGCCTTGAGGAGAGCTTGAAAGGGGCAACAGGGACGACTACTATCGCATTTACCCTGGGGTCCACGATCGGGCCGCCTGCGCTCATCGCATAGGCCGTCGAGCCTGTCGGGGTTGCAAAAACCACACCATCCGCACGCATATCATCAAGAAGGCAACCACTAACATTGACCTGGAACTGGATAATTTTCGCGGGCTTTGCTGACATTATCGCAATCTCATTGGTAGCGGTCTCAAGCATTTCTCCGTTAAGGAAAACATCTACTCGCATCCTCTCGCTATACGAAAAACCGTAAAGAACTTCCTCTATAGTCTCAATGGCATCTTCGGGCTCCACATCAACGAGAAAACCGAGAGTCCCCATATTAATCCCGAGTACAGGAAGAGGGTCTTTCATCTTGGCAATATTCCGGAGGACAGTGCCGTCACCTCCGATACTGATAATCAGTTCTACCCCTTCCTCCCGCATTCTTTCAACTGGAGTGCCCTCTATTTCGAGTACATCAGCTGTGGGAGTGGCAACAAAGATTTGCACCTTCGAGCTGAAATGGGCAAGAATTGTCCTGACCATTTCAATTACTTCAGGCCTGTCGCAGCGTGAGGAGATTCCTATCTTTTGTATCGCCAATTTATCCTCCTGAGAGTAATTTTAAAAGTTTTTCGTGCACGAGCCCATTAGACGCGACCATTTCAACCCTAGCGGTAACATTATCAGGAAGTCTTAAAGAGTTCCCATATCCATCCGTAACAAGCCCGCCGGCTTCTGCCAAAATGAGTTGCCCTGCTGCCACGTCAGTCACACGCAGGGTTTGTCGAACATCCACAAAAGCATCAAGCCTACCTGAGGCTACATAGCACAGTTCGAGTGCTACACTGCCAAACAACCTTATCCGCCGGACATTTTTGTATATCCTTCGGGTTCTCTCCACATTTTGCCGGTAGCCGTATACACTGACACACAGTTCCCTCAACTCCGAGTTCAGGGAAGTTTTGACTTTTTTTCCGTTGAGGTAAGCCCCTTTTCCGGCCTCTGCATAGTATTCCTCACACAATGCAAGGTTACTCACATACCCGAATTTCAGATCTAAGAGGTCGTAAGAGGCAAAAGCTATTGAAACGCTGTAAAAGGGAATGCCTACAGAAGAATTATAGGTTCCATCAAGAGGGTCAAGAACAATAGAAAATTCGGGGGAATTTCCTAAAATAAGCTCCCCCAGTTCCTCACTGATAATCCTCATGGACCTGCCATCGGCTTTAAGAACCTCGATGATAGCGTCCTCTGCTGCCACATCTATTCTGCTAGTCGGTGTCCCGTCGGCTCCCATACAGACAAAACTGCCTGCATCATCAGTGCCTGCCAGGTCAGAGATGGAATCTGATGCGGCTTTAAAAGCTTCCCGGGATAATTTCAAAAAGCTTGAGTCTGCTGAATTCATAGCTGGACCAGTTTTTCTAATTTAAGATTCCAAATTCCTTTATCCGCATGCGGAATCTGAAGATTCGAAATTTTCGGTTATATATTAATGAAAAGATCCTAATGAAAAGATCTTAATGAAGAGATCCTAATGAAAAGATCTTAATGAGAAGATCCGGATGAATAATTCCTTATTTTGGATGTAGATCTCCGAATTTCAAAATAGGACTCCGGACATTCAGACCGAACACCCGGAATCCTCAAAAGCCGGAGTCTCCACAGAAACTTACAGCCCAATGGCTTTATTTGTTTTCTCAATTGACTTTGCGCCGTCACTTTCCAGTTCCATCATGGCTCTAATAGCATCCACGTTTTCGGGAACTACGATAGACTCCTGATGGATTGCCTGGAAGAAGTAGAGTTCCTTCTCATTCACTGTTATGGACTCAGGCCAGATACAGTTTTCCCACATGTCATTTCTGGGGCGTTTTATATCTCTGGCAACCTCCATGATTTCGGCTGTTGAAGTAATACCCTGTCCTACGAAACGAATTCTGGACTGGGAAGAGAAAATTTTCTTGATGGTCTCTGCAGTACAATCAGTGTTAACTTCCATATTTACTACATGCATGTGCATGAGGGTTGTCGGGATCTTCAGGGCTGTAGATGTGATATTGATCTGCGGGAGCACACTCATTACGTCAGGCCCATGATGGGACGGAAGTTTCACCGGGTCAAGTACGATTGCATTAATAGGTCCCTTCTTTATATCGTTGGGGTCGGCTGCCCTCCTTGCAATAGTTACCCTCACTTTCTTTACCCCGAGTTCCCTGTCTATAGGGGAGATGACCCTGCAAAGCCCTGTAGTGTTGCAGGAGACAACCCTTACAAGGTCACGGCCCAGAGCCTTATCGTAATTACTGGCCGCATTAAAGGAGAAACCTGTAAGCGTATGACTCTCGCCGCCCTGCCAGATTGCCTTTACCCCGGCTTTCTGATATAAAGGCTTGTTTCCTTCCCCAATTCCCCCTGGAGTACAGTCAACAACCAGGTCAGCCTTTTCTATCATTTCCTCAATAGTCCCGGCTGCTGGCATTCCTGCCTTCTCAAAAGCTCCTACATTCTCAGCAGGGCAATATATATCATATCCCAGTTCATGGCCCACTGCAGCTTCATAGTTCGGCTTTGTCTTGGAAATTCCAATAACTTCCATGTCGTCCTGAGCCCGAACGGCGTCTGCAACTCTTTTTCCTATGGTTCCGTAACCGTTTACTGCAATTTTTGCTTTAACCATTTGTTATCCTGTCCTGTTTAATTTTTTTTCTACTCAATTCAGGATATAATCTAAATTATAGCTAAATTATAGCCCAAACAGCCTAGAACTCAATTTTTATCCGGATTTGTAACTTCCGGGTAGTAGAATATAAAAGTCCAAAGTGTAGGCATAAATTTAAGGTGTATTCAGGGATTTCTAATTTATTTTATAAGTCAATTTTATAAGTTAAATAGTTATGCTGCAACTGCCCCCTATACCTCTAATCCAAGATACAGATTCGTAGATCATATTTTAGGATGTTTTGACTTTGCGCTTGATCCTGATATCTTAGATTACATTGAGATTATAGATAAGAATAGATAAATGCTTTTCCCGGCCAGTTCTTCCCGGCCAGTTCTTATCAATTAAAGAAAGTAGAAGAGATTTAGAACTTCCAGAGCTTCCGGCTCGTTTTCCAGAGATAAAAGATTACAAACCTGTATATTCTGTAAACCTGATGTACCTGAAAATCCAGAAAGTAAGCTGTCATTAGGAAAAAGCTGCTAGGAAATCGAGATACGGAAAAAGAGGTAAATGTAAAATGCAAAATACAAATAATTCAGTTCGCAAGAATTAGGGCTTCTCCGCGTGACAGATTAATCTCTTTTATTGAGCCTCCGATAGTCATTTTATCCCCGAGAATCCCTGTAAGCTGGATTGAATCTCCTTCAACCAGTATCTTTGCCACTGAATCCATAACCCTTTCACGCCTGTCTCCGTGAAGCAGGACAACATTAAGCTCGCACATCTTTAATTTCTCCCAAAAATCCTTTCTTTTTGTTCAATTTATTAATTTAATCCTATTCAGGCTAGGTCTTAGTTTCACTCATCTATATAAAGAATTTAGTTATAATAATTATATTTTTCACTATCTATAAGTCATTTAGTAGCCCGGATCAATAAAAAGCTGCCGAAAAAATCTATCCTGATAAAAATTTCAAGGATAATTCACCAGTTTTGCAACAACTAGACCCTGTTCGAGCCCGAGATCCTCAGCTACACATTCACATTTTGTAAGGAGCATATAAGCAACAGGTCCAAAGTTATGTTCTGAGAGAGTCTCATAGTTAGCCATGCCCTTGCTGATGATAAGGGTTGCGTCCTTCATGGCTTTGAGCAGTTCTGCCGGAGCTTCCTCAATCAGGACACCAACTGCGTTGGAACCAGTAGTCAGGATCCTGTCAACCTTTTTGTCGATTTCAAACTCTTTTACCTCTTCTAAGGTCACATCTGTGAGAATTGGCCCTCCGCGAACTACAAGTGTAATTTTCCCTCCTAGCTTTTTGATAATATCAAAAACAAGCATATCAAAAAGAATCTCTCCGCAGTTATCGGCAATGTAAACAACATCCTGCAGGAGCCCGAGCATTTTAGGAGTGTCGTCAACATCAAGTCCACGTTCGAAAAAATTCAGAAAAGCAGCCTCAAATTTGTCTTCACTTGCATCAAAGCCCATGATCCCAAAATCAAAGTAATTCGCAATCACAGATGCCAGTACTGCCCGCCTGAAAAGTTCCCTGTTATCCGGGGAATTTTCATATATTTTTTCTTTTGCCACGGGCAGGACTTTAAGTGCAGCCTGGCTAATGAGCTTCTTTGTTACCGCATAAGGATCATTGTCTTCCAGAACTTCATAACATTTCCTGTGGACTTTAGTGGCTACAGAGGCAGATACGGCTTCAGGACTATAATATTTATTTACAACTCCAAGGCATTCCTTGATGGTCTTGCTTATAAGATCTTCATCATCCGTCGAAAGCTTAGACTGGAAGTGTACTCTTGAAAGCAGGCAATAGGTACAGCGTGGGTTCATCTTCATGGAAATAGTTCCTGTTTTCTGATCCGGCATAGATTTTTTCAGAATGCTACTGATATTCTGGGGCAAATATTATAGAATTTACTCTTCTGAGACCACATAGGTTTAAAAATGTAACCTGTAATCTAAAGAAATAAAAAAAGTCCAGCATAGAGATGCTTCGTAAATGTAATAAATTGGATGAAGAGAAGTAGAATAGAGTCATCAAGTTATCTGCAGCGAGATAACTTTGCAATGAGCTAAGCTGATAAGACAAATTCTTTATAGTTTGTTGTAAAATTATTTACAATGTTTCTCAGAACTAGAAATTTAAAGCTTTTTTCAGCTCTGTTTTTTCTTGCACTACTCTTCACCTTTTCCGTTTTTCCAGCTCCTGCATCTGCACTTACCGAAGTTGAGGTAAACCCTGTAAATACACCTGAAGGTGCAGTCGTATTGATCGTTGACGGCTTGAGTGCTTCTTTTATCTATCCCGAGCTTATGCCACATGCTCTAGACGGCACAGCTCTTGAGAAAGCAAGGCTTGAAAATATTCCTAAAATAAATGAAAACAGCGCTCGATTTCTCGAATTCCGTGCCCCACAAACCTTTACCGAAGGAGGGCATTCAGTACTGGTCACAGGAAATCCGGGTGCTGACAGCGAACTTGCAAGTTTCAAAGATGCAACCGTTTTTGACGTTTTACATAAAGAGGGCTATCTCTGTATTGCGTTGATGGAAAAAGGGGATTTTGGGTCTATATGCGCCGAGCAGGATGTTATCCTGAGGGACGAAAACAACTCGATGAATGACCTGAAAATTGCGCTTGAAAAGTACGATCATTCTCCTGATGCCCCTGAGATACCTGAAGGACTTTTAAAGGTTCTCAAGGATGCAGCTGATAAAGCGCCTGAATATGTCACATCAAAGGAGACACGCGATAAATATAATGGATATAACAGGTGGGGCATCGAGACTGCATCTGCTGTTGTAAAGTATATGGCCACAAACAGGCCAGCGCAGAAATACCTGCTCACTGTCAATGCAGGAGCTGTAGATGCAAGCGGGCATCACAGGAATAACTATGGGTATATAGACTGCATCGAATGCCTTGATGCCGAACTTTCCCCACTCTATGAGCTCTGTAAGAAAAATAACCTGGCCTTCGTCCTGACAGCAGACCACGGGATGGCCTTTTCTAAAGATGGTTCCAAAGGAGGACATCAATCCGAAAAACTCTCGGTTTCAGAAGAAGCGCAGTTGGTCCCCCTGATAGTGCATGCACAGGATGTAAAAAGCGGAGTTATCGAGGGAAAACATGGACAGGAAGACTTTACTCCAACGCTTTTAGGCATCCTTGATACTCCTGACAGACCAAGGTTCGCAGAAGGAAAACAGATCATCCTAACAGGCCATGCAAACCTGAAAGTTAAACTTCCGGGTAAAGGGTCTGCAGAACTAATGAAGGAAGGAAAAATTATCGCATCCCCGAAAAACGACGACCAGTTCCTTTTCCTCGGACTTGAACCTGAAAGCACCTATACAATCAGGGCTGCTCTTGATTCAGGAAATAGCCTTGAAGAGCAGGAAAAAGAAATTATTCTTGAAAAAGACTCAGTGATCGAATTCGTGGAAAAAGGACATAAAGACCTGAAAACTACACGATCTGATAGTGGTTCCGAAGGAAACTCCACTTCTGCGGCAGGTTTTTTGAAAGGAAATTCCGCGACTTCCGGCTCAAGTTCCGGACATCTGCTAGCATATCTTCTGATAGGATTGATCAATCTTGTGGGACTTGTTGTTATTGCAAAGATACTGAAAAAGAACTAGCAGCTCAAAAGAAGCTAGAACGAAATCAAGATCTGATAGAAAGGTCGTACACGTTTCCAGAGGCTTTTTTGAACGTAGCCTCAACGTCTTCCACATGAGCAAACGTGGGTCCTTTCCGGAGTTCATTTATCAGAAGTTCAACAGCTTCAGGCTTGCCTTCTGTAACTACTAAAACTCTTCCGTCCCTGAGGTTTATGGGGTTACAGTCCACACCAAGATTTTCGGCAGCGCTTCTTGCAAATCTTCGAAAACCCACGCCCTGTACCCTGCCTGATACATAAATTTCCGCCCGCACAGTTTCTCCAGAGTTCACATCTGGCTATTTTGAATAAAAACTTATAAAAGCGTTTGCCCTTTTGCTTCTCAGCCTCTCAACTTCTACCTGCTGCCTTCAAACTCCTATTCCGGAGCAGAGATTTAGCTGCCGGGCAGCCCAAAGAAGTTATCTCCGGCCTTGCAGACCTTGACCAGTCCTGACGCGAGGTTCTCGGATCTGATCGCCCGAGAGCACATAGGCGAAGACACTTCCGGCGTAATGTTGCTCGCCTGATTTGTCACCCGGTGCATAGTTCACGGTGATGACCTTGAGAGTCTTGCCGAGCACGTTAGCGAGCTTCCCAACGCGTACCGGCTTTACCTGGACTCCTATCCCTTGGCCATTTTCTCCAGACAATGTTTTAGCCAACAATGCACCGACCGCCAGTTACTCGATTCCAGCAGCGATTCACTGAAACTTTGTGAATGAAGTGTTCATAGTTTATCCTTTAGTGACTTCCGCTTTTCCACTGTGTCATTGATGGCGGCGCCCGTATGAGACAATATAGGCAGCGCTGCGAGCCTGGATCATCGGGTCGGCCGGCTCGATGCCCCCGGGCAATTCGGCGGGCAGGAAGATCAGAACGCGTTCAACTGCATCACTATCGGGGACGACTTCCGTGATCTCAATGACGCCGATCTCGACGGTCTTGCGTGTGTCCGGCCACGCCATCGAGGGGTCGTCTATTTTGTCGCCCGGTTCCGACAGCTGGACGCGAAAATTGAACCGGACGGGTGCGCGCGCCACTCGCTGACGAATCTCATCGGCGAGGTAGCCGGGGGCGGCTTTCGCAAGCTCCTCCGCAGACAGAAACTGGTTTCCTGTCTGGGGCTCGATTCGGTAGCGACCGAAACTGACCTGGCCCTGTGCATTGGTGAACTTGAAACTGTTGACGCCGTAATAGGAAAGCGTTGCATAGCTGACCGGCGGTGGCTGTTGTGAATCCAGAAACGACTTCGCAATCGGATGTGTCAGCAGGTATGTGTCAGCAGGTATGTGTCAGCCGGCGTCGGCGCAGTAACCCCAGGACCACTCGAGCCGAGCGCGATCAAGAATCGTCGGAACTCATCAGCTGTGGCTGCGGGAAAGCCGTTAAACGAATGCGTCACAAGATCCATTTTTGACCCATCCGGCAGGTGGAACTTCAATGCCAGACCGCGTGGGTTTGCAAGAGCGTCGGTGTCTGAAACCGTGGGTATGCCGGCAAAGTCGGAAAACCGGACTGTCACGGGAACTGCGACCTTCTGAAAGTGCAGTGCCTTGCTCAAGGTCTCCCCTGAGGGGCTGGGGAGAAACCTTCCCTCCAACACGATGCCCTTCGCATGGACTGCCCGACCGTAGGTTTGCTTGCCGAAAACGAGATTGAGCGCGTCGACCAGCTCAGCCGGCGTCGAGCTCTGCGACGGGGAAGAAGTCCCCATCTCTCCCTCGGCACGGTTTTTTCCTGTTTTGTCATTCAAAAATGTACGATTCATGTTTTCCTGTGACATTACAATCTCCTTTCAATTTGTTGCGCGGATGAACCTCATTGTGTTGAACATTTGTCAATTTCCTGCATCTTCCCGGCCCGCAATTCAAAAAACTGGTGGTATCCCGACCCACTCACTGAGAACACGTCGAGTAGCTCCCTGCCTTATGCCTTGAAGAACGCGAGCAAATCCTCATTCACCTGGTCCTTGAGGGTTGTGCACATGCCGTGCGGCGCGCCCTTGTACACCTTTAGTATGGCGCCCTTGACAATCTTAGACGAAAGAAGGGCCGAGTCACCGATTGGCACGATCTGGTCGTCGTCGCCGTGGAGGATGAGCGTCGGTACATCGATCTTCTTGAGATCCTCCGTAAGGTCCGTTTCGGAAAACGCCTTGATGCAGAAGTAGGACGCTGGCAAGCCGGCCATCATTCCCTGGAGCCAGAACGACTCGCGTACGCCTTCCGAGATCTTTGCTCCCGGCCGGTTGTAGCCGTAGAACTGCATGCTTAGATCCTTCCAGAACTGCGAACGGTCCGCAAGAACGGCGGCGCGGATCTGATCGAATGCCTCGATCGGCGTCCCTCCGGGATTGGCGGCTGTCTTCAGCATCAGCGGCGGGATAGCGCCAATCAGCACGGCCTTAGCCACGCGCTTCGTGCCGTGGCGGCCGATGTAGCGGGCGACTTCGCCGCCCCCGGTAGAGTGGCCGACATGGATCACGTTCTCCAGGTCGAGAGTCTCGACAAGCTCGGCGAGGTCGTCGGCGTAGGTGTCCATGTCGTTGCCATTCCAGGGCTGGCTTGATCGCCCATGGCCGCGGCGGTCATGGGCGATACAGCGGTATCCACGGGAGGCCAGAAAGAACATCTGGTCTTCAAACGCATCCGCGGAGAGCGGCCATCCGTGGCTGAAGACTACGGGCTGTCCGCTGCCCCAGTCCTTGTAATATATCTGCGTACCGTCTTTGGTCGTGATCATGTTCATATTATGCATTCCTTTTTCTGCTTACCAATAGTGCACTTCCAATTCAATTTGTTTAATTCTTCTACAAATTCTCTGGTCGTTTGTTTGAGCAAGTTGATTGCTTGATTCATGTACAAATCCTCCTGTGATAATCTGACAACCAAACTATAGTTCCTACGTGATTGTTGTGTTACTCAGTTGCCGTGGCATGTGCTGCGTCCATTACCAGCTTGGCGACCTCATTTGAGTGTGAGACTAACGAGGCATGATCGGAAGGTATCAAGACAATTTCCCTGGCACCCATGCGTTTCGCCATAAAGCGCTCCAGGTTGGGATTTATTATCCTATCGTCCTCCGATAACAGATACCAGGAGGGCTTGGACTTCCAGGCAGCCTTGGTGATTTTATCGCCGAAAATACTTGCAGAAAGCGGCTTCTGTACGGCGGCCATGACGCAGGCCTCAACATGATCGACATCCTGAGAAAACGATTCCGGAAATGCCTTGGAATCGATCCACAAGAAGCCTTCAGCATCAGGATGAATGTTTGCCTGGCCGGATACAGCCGGCATTCGCTCATTGAGCTAACTAAGGACTTCTCCTTCGTCAGGTGCATATGCAGAAATATAAACCAGTCCGATAACACTGGATGCATTAGCTTCCGCAGCAGTTAGCAGTTATTACTACACCACCGTATGAGTGACCTGCGAGTATTGTGGGACCATTTTGCATAGCTAATACGCGATTTGTTACTGCAACGTCATCAGCTAACGAGGTCAAAGGGATCTGAACAGCAGACATTGTAGCCTCTTTCCTGAAGCAGAGGTATGATCTTGCTTCACTTGACCCATCGGCCCACGCACCGTGCAATAGTTTTTATGTATTTATTTGTCATCAAACCCCACTCCAATTCCACTAGCTACAAGTGAGCGATCATGATATAATTGGAGGTAATAGACGAACTGGTCAATCCCCATATTGAATTGTGTGCCCTTTATCCCCTGGATCATCCACTATTACTTGGTTAATGTTTTAAAATACCTGAATGTGATTATATTAGGACTTACTCAGTTGAATGAAAAACCAATAGCATGAAACCTTCAACTGTCTAAAATACAAATTTGACCACACTGCCTATTGCACTTGATTTTATACTTCAAGTGTGTAAGTCCTATATATGTTTGGTAATCACAGCAATTAATTCTCTTAATTATTTTGGTTACGTGTCTTTATTTTTGATCAACAGATCTAAATTTTGATTACCGTAGTGAATATATAATTAAGAGATATGTGAACTACCGCTTAGCTAAAGACTAACCGGCTTCGAGGGTCATCCCTCCCTCTATCGAGGACAAGTCACACGCGCTCAACCCTGCGTTCCGCAGGTGGAAAATTATGTTAACCTTTTAATGTTCCTTACTATGCCCTGTTAACCAACTTGCTTTCGCATTGTGGTGACAGCATTTTAAGTAATATATAATAGGTTTGAAAGTATTAATAAGATTACGGAATCAATAACAGTAGAACGTGAGGAAGTTGACGCTTATATCCCACGAAGCTAAAGACTTCGGGGTTTTACGCTTCGTCCTATAAATTTGATAGAATAAATTCTCCTTACGATTAATAATTCTAGAAAATACGAGCTCGAGCTTATCTCAAAGTACCTGCGCAAAGCCGTTTCTCATGGGGAGGATATGAAGACAAGGGACATGATGGCCAATGAGGAATATCTTGCAGGTATTGCTTTCAATAATGCCAGCCTTGGCTACGTACATTCCATGGCCCACCAGCTCGGAGGCTTTTATAACCTTCCTCACGGAGTTTGCAACGCCATTCTCCTTCCCTATGTGGAAATGTATAACAAGTAGGTCTACCCCGAGCGTTTTGCCGAGATCGCAAAGGCAATGGGAGAAAAAAATAGAGGGATGGAGCCCGGAAGAAGCCGCAGATAAATCCATAGCTGCTATCAAGAAGCTTGCAGCAGACATTGGAATTCCTTCAGGCTTAAAAGATCTCGGGGCTAAGGAAGAAGATCTTGAACTCCTGGCTGAAAATGCCATGAGGGATGTTTGCAGGCTCACAAATCCCAGAGAACTTTCAAAAGAAGATATTATTGAGATTTACAGGAAAGCAATGTTACCGGAAAGAGCACTTTAAACTGAGAATCCACACTGCTGTGGACAAAAGATGATGTAATAAGGCAGCAGCTCAGTGATTTAGCCAATAATTTACTCTCCCTTAAGTCTCATACATACATGAGATAATATTATAATCAACTTTGAATATATATTATATGCATTTATGTACTCATGTGGGGGATATATCTGGAACAATTCGAAGACTCATCAGTCAAGACCATCATGGGGAACAGATTAGAGTATTACTACGCTTTCCCGGAAAGGAAAACTAACCATTATTATCCTTCCCTATTCTATGACAGGATAAATAGACTACCCGCAAGGAGAGGTACATGGAATGCAATTAAACGAAGGAGTGATTATTGATGCGAAGAGTCTTGGGCGGTCTCAGGGGCCGTGGAGCAGAAAGCATACAACGCTACAAAATGCACGAAAAACTCATTTCCATAGGAGATGACTACTGGATAGAAAACGAAGCTGGGGAGAGGGCATTCTATGTTGACGGCAAAGCTCTCCGTGTGCGTGACACCCTGATTATCAAGGATGTGCAGGGAAACGAGCTGTATAAACTCAAAGAGAAGCTTCTCCGGGTCAGGGATACGATGGACATCCTGGATGCGGAAGGCAAAACGGCCGCAACAATCAAACAAGCCCTGATCACACCTCTCCGCGATCGCTGGAAAGTTGAAGTAGCAAATGGACCTGAAATGGATATCCAGGGCAATATCCTGAACCACGAATACAAGATTGAAGCAGGAAAGGAAAAAGTTGCAGAGGTCTCCAAAAAGTGGTTCCGTATAAGGGATACCTATGGAGTGGAGATTGAGACTGGACAGGACAATGCGCTTATCCTTGCTATTACGGCAGCAATGGATCAGATGACACACGATTGATGGGAAGTAAGGGAGAAGAATGGTTGAGACAGTTCCCTTTTTGACCTTCCTTGAAACCATAGGTGTCCTTGCTTATACTGATCTTTGTGCTCACCAGTATGCTTGGCATGGGCTTCTCCCTTAAAGTTCCGCAGATACTCTCCCCGCTGCACAATGTAAGGCTTGTAATTCTCTCGCTAGCGGCAAATTTTATACTCGTCCCTTTGCTTGCAATCGGGATACTGATGGTCTTCCCACTTTCAGAAGGATTGTCCATCGGGCTTTTTCTTCTTGGGACTGCGCTGCAGGAGCCCCGTTCCTGCCGAAGCTCGCCAGGTGGCAAAAGGGGGCACTGCTTTTGCTGTAGGGCTAATGGTTCTCCTGATGTTGCCTGGACGACGTTCCTGCATAAAAAGAAGATTTTGAAAGAGAAACTAATGAAACTTAGAGTGTGTCTGAAAATTCAACCTGATCTCACAATTGGGATAGGATTACACATTTGATTTAAAAAACTGTAGCATTAAACCGTTTACTGCCTATAAAGTAGATTTAAAACGTAATGTCTATTGAATTTGATTTTGTGAATTAAGCTCACAGGTCTATAGGATAAAGTGATATCCTTAAAGTTAACATAAAACATACTTGTTATCCCATTGTAGAATTGATTTGAATTTTAAGACAGCCTCTTAGAGAAAAGTCTTTTGGAAAGATGCCCTAAGACCTGCAGGATCTTACCCTGAAAGCGGCTGCCCTTATCCGGCTTGCCGATGCCCTTGATTATAGCAGAATGGAAAGCAGACTTGGAAAGGTCACTGTAGATAAAAAATAGTCAAGTTTGAAATAAAGGGGCAGGGTGCTGTAATTGATACTGAAAGGATGGCCAAAAAAGGCGACCTCTGGCATCTGCTCTACGATACCAGGCTGGAGTTCAGGCCTGTAACGAAGCGATAATCCTTCAATTTAAAAGTCTTATAAGTACAAAACCAAAGTGAAACCAAAGTGTTTACTGGCACTTGTTTATTGGTGTATTTCTATGGGGTGTAAATCTATGGGTTATCTTATACTTGTCAGGCATGGAGAACCCGGTTTGAAGCCTGATGACAGGCTTGCCGGTTGGATGGACGTTCCTCTCAGCAGGGAAGGAATTGAAGAAGCTCTTGATTGCGCAGTCAAACTTGAAAATACTGAATTCGACCTTGCTTTTGCCTCAAACCTTATCCGGACGCAAGAAACCCTTTTCATCATATTATCCGGGCAGAAAAAGACAGGGGTTCTTGTTCATGAAAGGACAGGCGATGAAAGCGGGATAGGAGAGGTTGAATGGTATTCCTACCCAGAAAAGCTCGGCAAAAATCTTATTCCTGTATACTCTGCAGTCGCTTTAAACGAACGTTACTACGGGAAGCTCCAGGGAAGGAAAAAGCAGAAAATGGAAGAAAAATACGGGGCAGAAAAGCTTGCCTCCTGGCGGTGGGACTTTGAGCCAGGCCCTCCTGAAGGGGAAAGTCTCAAAGCTGTCTATGAGCGTGCAGTGCCCTATTTCGAGCAAAAAGTCCTGCCTGCAGTAAAAGAAGGGAAAAATGTGATCGTCTGCGCCCACCAGAGTAGCCTTAGAGCTCTGGCCAAATATATAGAAGGCATTTCTGACGAGGGCATCAGGGAAGTCAGGTTCTCCACAGGTGAGCTTGCGATATATCGTTTTTCGGAAGGAAGGCTGGTTAGGGAGAATGCTGAAATGAGCCCTCAAACGAAAAAAAATATTTAAGTTATCCTTCCTTATTCTAAGTTCTCACCTGTTCAAAGTTTTCCTTATTGACATATTGGAAAGGGTTCACATGTAGCCCAGAGGCAGGATATATAGAGGCTCCTCATTTGCTGGCAGTTTAAGCACCTTTCTCACCTCTACGTCTTTAAAAGCTCCGACTGCACAGGTTCCGATCTCAAGTTCAACTCCTAGAAGGTAAACTTTCTGGGTAGCCTGTCCTGCTCCTATATGTGTTTAGCGAAGACTCTTTTTACCATTTTGCCTGTTCTGCAAAACTGGCACAGCTCTGCATGTATGAAGAATTAGACAGGCATAATGAAACATTAATTAGAGATCTGAGAAGGTCAGCGAGGATAGCGAGGATAAAGAGGACCTTAAGAATATGCATAGCAATTCATGCTACAGCCCACTTTCCGCAGATGTCCTTTCAATTTTCCCAATTTTTTCTGCTATCGTTTTTTCTGGAAACTGCCCTGCTTATTCAGGCATATGTTTTTGAAATATCTTACACTTTTGATTTTGTGCCTTCATTGAAAGCTTCTAATCTCTATTCCGGAAGCTTCAGTTGAGATAATAATTGTAAATTAGTGAGCAAATACCCAAAAACGATAGCAAGAAAAATGTTATTTTCTTGACACATCTGCGAAGGCTGGTTATACCTGATGGAGAGAAGGGCACTTTTGCAATTGAGGTACTAGACAAGTTAATTTGTAGCTAATAGATTCATCCACATCTGTAGAAGATTATTTATATTATAAAATTAATTAATAAGTAACAAGTTTTATATTAGCTTGGAAAAACGGAAAAACGGAAAAACGGAGCTTCAAATATTCAAAATCAAGAGTCGGGCAGGAGCCTTTAACCTCTCAATAATTTCTTTTATTATTATCTCAGTTTTTTCCTTCCCTCTTACTTTCTAATATAATTTTAGCTACCCTGCTTAAAAATTGCGATCATACTCGATTCTATCTACTTCGGCAACTCCGTTGATTTCAGGAAGGTCTTTACCGATATATGAATTTTTCAGTTATGGATATACTTAGGTTGAGCAATCTTTAAAAAAGATATACAGATGTGAATGAGCTTAATTTTTTAAAAATATTAAATCACTTCTTTTGCCTGTAACATGCCTTTTATCTGCGTTTTTTACTTTCGGTTGGTTCTTCTTCTATGTTTATTTGTTCTGCAGAATCTTCTTTTTGTTCTTCTATTGATTCTAGTTTTTCCATTAATTCTTTTTCTTTATTATCATTCTTTACTTTTCTTGCTGGCATTTGTTCACCTCAATAGTTTGATGTCTGCTGAGGTAATAAAATTATTGAAATGCCCACTGATGCTGAACTGTTTTTTTGGTTAATACAAACCCGCTTTTATGTTAAATGTAAAATCAAGAGCATTAAACACTACTATATTTTTGTAATTTGCCACTTTATGATGCCGCAACTTGCAAATAAGGCATTACTACTGAGATTTTGCCATTTTCCACAATATTCCTCATTTTCAAATAATATTTGATAATAAAGCTTATTTTGCAAAAAATTTTTCTTAAAACAACTTAAAATCGATTTAATGCATTATTATGCCAATAATTTCAAAAGAAGAGAGTTTTAATCGTTTAAAAACGAGAAAGTAAACCACGGAAAGCCGGAAATAAAGGAAACAATCTTTCCGCGTTTTCCGCGGTTATCGTTTCTTTATTGAGTTATTCATGCCCTTTAGTGTTTTTATGTTATGAATAGAGATTTTAAATATAATATTTTGGAAAAATAAGCATTTATTATCTATTTTTTAGCTTCAAAAGCATTTTTGTTAATTTTGGCAAAACTTCTACTAAGGAGTCGTCACATAACAAACTATGCACAGGTTTCTAGTGGATGCCTTGATTTTCAATATCATAACCATCAATTAAAAAGTAACTTTATGAAAAATCTGCCTAATATATATTGTGACAGTTACTAAGTTATTATATGGGTTGTTTTCCCTGATTAAGATGTTAGTATGTTTAGAAGTCTGTCACAAATAAGCTAAGAAACATATTGGTGAAAGTTTGATAATATCCGATACTCGCAAAAATGTGTGAGTTTCATTAGATATTAAGACCTTATCATCACATTAGTGAGAGTTGCCATAAATATGCCCAACATGATCCAACCAAGCAATCCTTCCAATGTGACCCATTTCCTGAAGTTGTCTCTCGGATACCAATCTCCAGAGCCAACAGTGGTGAATGTGATAATGCTAAAATAAAAAGCATCCCAAAAAGATATGATCGACTTTTTTTCAGATACATCTGATAATCTGCAAATACCTTGACCCTTTGCATAGATAATGGAGAAAAATACTACAACAATACCTCCAAAGTAGAGTGTACGTGAAGGTCTTAGACCATAGCCACAGGTAATCCAGCTAATAATATCCATCCACTTTGAAATTGATATTAAACTTTTATCACCCTGAGAGTATCTTCGATAGTTATAGTAGATATTATCAGCATCTTCATATCGTGCTTCATTCTTGTAGTATTTCCTAAATAATTCGCACGTTTTCCCGTCAGTTATTATATTTTCAGATGTATCTGGCCCAACGAATATGATAGTATCTTTAAAATTTACCCTACTGAAATAAGCATAATTCCCAAAATTCGCCCCAAAGAAATCGGCAATATTACCAAAATGCACTCCAATGAAGATAATATCATCACCAAAATGCGCATTCGCGAAATTAGCAGAATTACCAAAATTCGCCCCAAGGAAATTAGCAGAGTTACCAAAATTTGTTCCAAAGAAACTGGCTGAGTGACCAATCCCCAATCTGATGGCGGAAGCATAATCTATAAAACCAGCATTATCACCAAAATTCGCATAAGAGAAGTCCGCATAATTGCCAAAATTCGCTTCTCCGAAGTTAGAAGTATTACTAAAATTCGCCTCATAGAAATCTGCATCATTACCAAAATTCGCATTATAGAAGATGGCAGAATAACGAAAATATGCATTCCGGAAATTGGCAGAATTGCCAAAATTCACCCCAACGAAATTGGCAGAACCGCCAAAACTCGCCTTATAGAAGTTGGCAGAGTTGCTATAACTTGCACCTATGAAGTTAACATCTTTAAAACTTGTTCCTTGGAATGAGACCGATTTTTTAAATAGTATATTTGATAAATTAATAGAATTTTCAAAATCTGAATTTGTTATTGATATCTTGGTTTTAACAACATTCAAATTTTCATTAATTCCTTTCTTTTTGATCATGTCTGTTTTCCATTCTGCGCCCCATCCTCTTTCCAATAATTTATTAAAAAAGGGATTTGGAACAGTTCCAAGTTTTATATTACTTACGTTTAATTCCCCAACGATACGACAATTTGTAAGATTAACGTCTTCACCATTCTCTATATGTTTTAAGATATCTTCTGCTTTAACTTCTGTATTAACTTCTCTATATTCAGTTGCCTGAGTTGCCGTAGACAACAAGATAAATACAAAGGTTGACAACAGGATATAAGAGACTAAAGCTCTGGCTTTCATTTCTACACCTTTCTAGTGGATCTCATGCGATCGTTATCTTTTTTTCGATTTTGTCTAAATTTAATCCAGGAAAATAGCAGATTAAACTTAAATCTGCTGCCAGAGAACACGGAAAGTAGTAAATCTTGGTAAAATGTTGGTAATTCCTGGACTTCTGATTCTTTCGTAAATACATTTAAATTATTCTTAATTGATGGATATGTGGAAAAAATATGGAGGAAAGTGTTTTGTCTGAATCCAGTACTTCACCAACTGGATCGAGAAATCATTTAGCTTCATTCCGATTTCAAAATACTTTCGGTTAAATGTTTGAAATCGTAATGAGGATAGATGATTTTCTGATCCAGTTGGTGAAGTACTGGAATCGGATGAATTGGATTTGATGCCTAAAATAAGGGATTTACAAAGGAAAACGGTTCTTGTGCTTAAAGAAGCTAGGGGCAAAATTTTGGAATTAGAAGATTTGGAAGTTCTTGCTGTTGAATTTGGGATGACGGATGATGCTGATTTAATACGTAAGTACATAACGAGGCTTCAAAACTTGAGGGATGATTTCAGGAGTGTCCTTTCGATAAGGGTAAATAATTTGTCTGATGAAATTGAAGAAAAAGATGTGCTTAATATGGAATCGAAAGCATTATGTATGCAGGAACATTTAAAATCAACACTGAAATATGTGCCTGGTTTTATTGATGACATGAATGCTTCGTATGATGAATGTTACCATGATTTGGAAGCTATATGTGAAATGAGGAATAGAAATAAATTGTGATTTTGGTTCTATAGAGGCTTCCTGATGTCATAAAATAAGTGCTTGCACTTGCCGCGGGTATGCCGGCTTTCTGCCATGCCTTTAAGTTGTTTGCCTTAAATGTATACGAGCGTGTTATTAGAGATGGATATATCTGATGTGTGAATATATGTCGTGGGTGTGAGTTATTGAAAACCGTAAGCACAAAAATCTCTCTACATTTTCCTCAAATACAGGAGATGTACTCGCTTTTTCGGAATTGATCAATAACTTGCGGACACGACCATCGATGTCAACTCAGCAGAAAGTTTCGATGCTGTCACTAATGTCTCCCATATTCAGATTATAGTCAGCACAGAAAATATTTACACTTTATAAATCTGGTTCGGTTTTAAAAATGATGTTCAAATGTGTAATTAACTCGTGAGATCACTATAATTTTCCCCATAAATAAATGGCTATTTCCCTTAACTTAAAGCCTGTGCGTTACTTTTTAAGGAAAATTTATTATCTAAGGAATGAAAGTTCAAATCGGGAGGAAGAGAGCAGGAAAATGATCAGCAGAATTAGTACAGGTGATCTCATCTCATCTCCTAAGCTTCAAAGCTGAAAAAGAAGGCTTTATTGAGTTTGAAAGGAGTGAAATAACCAGATTTGTAATTCAGTTTAACAATTCAATACGAAAGATTAAAACGTAACAAAATTCTCGAGACATCTTAGTCTTTAACTCTTATAATAAAGTTAACTTTCTCTAATAAATTCAAAGATTTAGTTTTTTTTCTATAATGGGTCTCTGGATAAGAGTTAATCGAATTGGATTTAGTGTATACTGTAAAGGTCTCTAAAAGATTAAAAAGCGACATCAGATAAAATAAAAGAGTATCATATTTAATGAACTAATAAAAATTAAAAAGTATTAAAAATGAAAAGCAATAAAATGTATAATAAATTTATAATGTTAACAAACGGCGAAGATTAAGAAACTATAAAATCAGCAAAAAAACAAAAATAAAAAAGAAATAAATTGAGGAAAGAAAACTGAAAAAGCTTGAAACTATCTTTTCAGCGCCTCATGCAATAACATCTTTTCTCAGGATGTAAGCAACCATCTCAGGATTAAGTTTACTCTCCCTTGATACTTTTTCCTCAATAGCCTCAGTGGATTTCCCTTCAATTTTCAGTTCTTTTATTTCTTCAATAATTGACGAAGGGATGCGGTAGTACTCGTTTATATCTTTCCTGTGGCCCCATACATCTCCTTCGATGAGCTGGATTCTCTGCATCTCAAGGAACATTTCTATGGACTTTGAGACCGTTCGCCTGTAAGACTTTGGAAGCTGTATAACCTCAATCTTCGGACAGTTCTCAACCAATGAAAAAATATCCTTGTTTGAAGGCCTGAAGGCCAGGTGAACTATTCTTTCGTTCGGATTCAGTGTAAATATTTCTTCTCTTGAACTCACAACCCTTATTTTCAAAGTACATCCTCCCGATCTACTTATTTTTTTCATTTGATGGTAATAAATTCTTCATCAAATATTTATCTATAATTGCAAGAATTATTTAGAAAGAACTGATATTTAAATTCTTTCTTTTATTTGAGAGCGTCGCAAAAGTCAAAGAAATTCTACAATTGGATAATCTGAACGTTGACTTTAAATATGGATATAAAATTTTTACATAAAATTCAGGCAATTGCTACCTTATTAAGGATAAATTTATCCTTTTTGTAGAATCAAATAGACTTTTACGACGCTCTCTTATTTAAGAAGGATTCCAACTCAAACAACAAAAAAACATTGTGCTTCGCAGTATTTTTAGTAAAATTGAGGGAACCTTTAAAGCCGCTTCCTAAAAAACATGATCGATAAAATTGAAAAAAAACTAGAATTTTGTTAGACATCACTCATTTTTTCTCAGGTTAGGGCATTTTAGATATTGGGGATGTGACGTTTTGAAGTTCACAAATTTCCAAATTTTATGGAAATTATCAATTATTTTTTTCACATTCTTTAGAATAGCTTCCACTAAAATGAAAGTCTTGGTCAATTACTGACCCTCGAACTCTTTGATTTTGACATTTAATCAACAAAATCAGTATTATAAAGATGTGCATTATGCATAAATGAAAGATATATGAGGTTTTGCCATTCCCCATCAAATTCCTTTATTTTCTATAATATTTGATAAAAATGTCTATTTTGTAAAAAAATT
>MCHG01000192.1_pt1 | contig 30978 bp, 23 predicted proteins | sample 787351 | NCBI WGS metagenome assembly MCHG01 (sample SAMN05430296, study PRJNA330682) | permafrost metagenome | biome: Cold desert; feature: permafrost; material: soil; isolation source: enrichment culture inoculated with soil incubated with H2/CO2 at 20 degrees... ... | reverse complement strand
AAAAGCCAAAAGCCAAAAGCCAAAAGCCAAAAGCCAAAAGCCAAAAGCCAAAAGCCAAAAGCCAAAAGCCAAAAGCTAATAGCTAATAGCTAACAGCTAAAAAAGAGGTGAAATGATGAAAGGGTTGTTGTTCTTATTCACTTTTAGTACGACTATATTATTTGTACTAAGTTTTCATGATATGGTATTTAGTGAAAGAAAACAGGTGAAGGAAAGGTTGGACAATATGAAGAGCTTACATCCTTTATCAGAGGATGAAGAAGCCATGAGGCAGTCTATTACTGATCGTTTAATTAAACCAGCGTATCAAAAACTCTTAAATTTTATAGGGAATGCAACACCAAAGGAAATTCGAGAAAAGTATGAAAATACCATTACTTCAGCAGGATCACCTAGGAATATTACATTTGCAAGTATTCTTGCAATGCAAATTATGTTTTCTCTGTTTTTGGCACTATTTTTATATATGGTCTCATTTCAGGGAGGAAATGTAAATAGTGGTCTTGTTTTATCTGCAGCAGTACTTGGATTTCTCATTCCTTATCGTTTAATAAAGGTACAGGCAGATAAAAGACGAAATCAAATCACGAGATCATTGCCTGACTTATTAGATTTATTATATGTAAGTGTTGAAGCAGGCTTATCTTTTGATCTAGCGCTAAAAAAGACAGTAGAGAAAATACCTGGACCCTTGAGCATAGAACTAAATAGAACCTTAGATGATATAAGCCGAGGAAGAAATAGACAGGATGCTTTAAGGGCACTGGTGAAAAGGACTGGTGTGGAAGATTTATCTTCATTTGTAACTTCAGTAATACAAACAGAGCAATTAGGAAGTGACATCACAAATATGTTAAGAATTCAATCTACCACTATGAGACAAAAGAGGAGACAACGAGCAGAAGAAGCAGCAAGAAAGGTTCCTGTTAAAATGTTGATACCTCTGGTGTTTTTTATATTTCCGACTTTATTTATCGTGGTATTAGGTCCAGCAGTGATTAGAATTATGGAAACCCTCAGTGATGCATTTTGACTTTATGGAGGTGGGAGAATGCATAATAGTAGTACAAGAAAAATTTTGATTTTTATGATTATATTTATTATTACATTTGGAGGAAGTGATGCTTTTGCCGAACCTGCCACTCAAGGGAACCCTGAAAATTTGGCTGTTACTTTAGTTATTGATACCTCTGGGAGTATGGCTGTAACGGATCCACAAAAGCTTAGAGAAACAGCGGCCAATATTTTTATTGACTTATTAAGCCCAGAAGACTATCTAGGTATAATTACATTTAATTCAAATGAAGAAGTAATCCTTCCCGTACAGAAAGTACAGGGAAGTGAAAATAAAAGCAAGGTGAAAAAAATATTATCAACAAAACTTGAGACTACTAGTGGGGATACAGATTATCTACTTGCTTTAAATCAAGCGAGGAAGGAGCTAGACTCACTAAAAAATGGAAATGTTCGAAAAGTAATTGTATTTCTTACAGACGGAGAACCAGATCCAAACCCTTCACAAAAGACAAACACTTCTTATATGAATCAATATATGGACACACTTTGGAGTACTGTTTCAAATCTAGCATTACAAAGGTATTCTGTTTACTCTGTTGGATTTTCAACGGCAGTAGATCCTGCAATACTTGAAAGAATTTCAGGAAGTACCCAAGGTAAAGTTAAAATATCTGAAAATTCGGAAGAATTAGCACTTAGTTTTTTTGATGTTTTAGGAGATTTGAAAAATCGTCAAGGGTTCTTAGATCAACATATAGAAATTCAAGGTAAAGAGAGTCTGGAATTTGACTTGGACGAATATACCTCCCAGGCTACCATGGCTTTTACAAATCCCAGTGGGATGCCTTATGAAGTAAAAATAACTCCACCACAAGGAAAATTAAAAGAAAACTTAATTCATATCAATAAATCGGATAAATACACGATTGTTACGATAAATAAAGAAGATGAAAAGTTAATAGGTAAATGGAAGGTAAATCTAACAGGGAGTGGAAGTTTTGAAGCATTTGGCAACAAAGATTCTTTTATTAAATCATGGTTAATCGGTCCAGAGTCAGGCTCCCTACATCCATCCAATGAGCCTATAGAAATCTCCGTTCAAGTAACTGGTGAAGCTCAGAAGGGGGTTTCTGTGGAAGCAATCCTATCAAAAGAGGGGGTAATGGATCGAACACCAGTAAAATTATCTTATAAAAATGGCGTATACTCAGGGACCTACGATAATACAGATAAAACTGGAAAATACGACATAGAGACGAGACTTCTTCAAAATGGAAAAGTTATTTCTACAAATCAAACTTCGATTACCGTAAGAGCACTCCCTTCTATTATAGTTGATTATTGGCAAAAGGATGCAAAATACAGAATAGGGGAGGAGTCTACCATTACTTCTTCTTTAAATAGTGCAGGTCATAAAATAGCGAAGAGCAATGAGATTCAAATAGAGAATTACAACTTATTAATGAATTATAGTAATAGTGGCACGGAAACAATCCCACTTACAGATGATGGTTCAGCTGAAAATAGGGACATTCAAGGAAATGATGGAACCTGGACCCAGAAGGTAAACTATAAAAAACAAGATAGTGGGGAAGCATTCATTATTGTTAATGGTACCTATAAAGGGGAGAAATTTTTACTAGAAAAGTCTTTAGGCAATTTTACTGTCTACGAACCTGGAGAAATATCAATTACACATAACGATCAAAAAATATATAGAACTTCGAATAACCAACTAAAAATACCAGTAGAAATAGATAACACATCAAATTTCTCAGAAACCATAAATTTTAGTATAGACAAAAAAATGGGAATAGTTCAACAAAGTGAAATTACTATAAAACCCTTAACAAAGGGGAACGTAGAACTTCAAGTTAAATTAAATGATAGTATAGAAAAAAAGAACTATGTTCTACCAGTAAAAATAGATTTAGATCGTACACTTGTAAATGGGGCACCTAACGAATTTCATATAAAGGTTCAAGTGCTTACAAAGATATCACATTTAATGAGAAGTATAAAAGATCATAGTTACTTATCTTTTATAGTTTTGGGTAGTGTCATAATGGTACCCTTATTTATCATTTTACTTGGTTTGATATTATACAAACTCCTGGTATATAAAAATAGCATTATCTTAGGAAAGCTATTATACCACAAAGAAGATTCAGACTTACAAGATAAAGAAGTATTTGAATTTAATAAGTTCAATAAAGGCAAAATAATTATTAGTTTTAAGGAAAATAACAAGAGTGCTCAATATACAATTCCTAATAGTGGATACCAATATGATATGGAATTATATATAGATGTGAAAAAGGGTAAATTTAAATTCATGGATGGATGGAAAGCCTTGTTGCATAAAAGTAGTATAGTCGAAATCATACTTAGAACTAATGAACCAGGGATTTTTATTTATGAAGGCAAAGTATATACCAAGAAGAAAATTTACAACAAGGACAAGTTTATTTCTGGTGGTTACCTATTTGAATATTGTACTGTAGAAAGTGATACTCTAACTGGTAAACATAAGGGAAAAAATATACTGGAGGGGATCACTTGAAGATAGTTGAAGTAGTTAATCTTACGAAGAAATCCAAAGTATTATCTAAAGTGACTTTTGCAGATAACTTTTTTACGAGATTAAAAGGATTATTAGGAGTAAAACAGCTAGGTGAAGATGCAGGGTTAATCATAAAACCTTGCAATAGTGTACACACTTTCTTTATGAAATTTCTTATCGATATTGCCTTCGTGGATAGAAATAGGAAGGTATGTTACATTATTCACACCATGAAAACAAATAAAATAAGCCCAGTTGTAAAGAATACCTCTTTTGTAATAGAAGCTCCTGCAGGTACTTTTAAGAGAAAATGTTTGGAAGTTGGTGATGAAATAGAAGTGAGATGACTTAAAATGTTATATAATGCTACTTGTTACTAATTGACAAAACTATGATATAATTTGATTACTATTAACGAAAAATGACGAAGGTGAGAAAAATGAGAAATACGAAAAGAATGGGAGATTTATTGCTAGAGAATGAGATTATCACTCAAGAACAATTGTCAAGAGCAATTTCACTTCAAGTTGTTACGAAGAAAAAGATAGGTGAAATCTTAATAGAAGAAGGTTTCGTAGAAGAAGAAAATATACTAGATATGTTAACAAAACAAATAGGCGTTAATCGTGTTGATTTCGATAATGTATATGTAGATAAGGAAGCGGTAAAATCTTTACCCAATATCTTAGCGAAAAAGCATATTACTGTCCCTCTATACTACGATAGTAAGGATAATTTAGTTGTTGCTATTAATGATCCACTGGATATCATAGCGCTTGACAACTTAAAGCTTGTGACTAAAAGAAATATTGTACCTATGATTGCCACCAAAAAAGAGATAATAAATCTAATTGAAAGATTTTATAATTCAGATGATTCGGAAAAGGCAGTAGAAGAATTTAATAGATCTCAAACCCTCGTAGAAATGGAAGTTAAAGAAAACCAAGACGAAATAAATAATGCCCCTGTTGTAAGGTTGGTAAATAATATTATAGAAGCAGGAGTTCGTGGGGCTGCAAGTGATATTCATATAGAGCCCTTTGAGGATAGGACTAGAGTGCGCATGAGGGTAGATGGTGGTCTCCTAGAAATTATGAAACTAGACATTAGAACCCATAATGCCATTATCAGCAGGATTAAAATACTTAGTGATTTAAACATAGCGGAGAGAAGACTTCCACAAGATGGTGCTATACTCATGAAGGTAGACAATAGGGATATCGATTTCCGGGTCTCTATATTGCCAACGATTTATGGAGAAAAAGTCGTCATCCGTATTTTAGATCAAAGCCAGTTTAAACTAGACATCAATGATCTAGGTTTTACTGACCAAGAGATGACCATGGTACAAGAATTTATCACTGCACCCCATGGAATTATCCTGGTAACAGGTCCTACTGGAAGTGGTAAATCCACAACATTATATACCATTTTAAGAGAATTAAATAAAACAGGAGATAATATTATTACTATAGAAGATCCTGTAGAATTAAAACTAGATGGAGTTAATCAGGTTCAGGTAAATGCGAAGTCAGGTCTTACCTTTGTAACAGGCTTAAGGTCTATCCTGAGACAAGATCCAGATGTTGTCATGATCGGAGAAATAAGGGATTCAGAAACCGCAGAAATAGCTATCCGCGCATCTATTACTGGTCACTTAGTCCTAAGTACCATTCATACCAATGATGCTGTATCTACCATTAATAGACTTGTGGATATGGGTATTGCACCCTACCTAGTATCGTCGTCACTATATGGGATTATCTCACAGAGATTAATCCGTAAACTATGTACAAGGTGTAAAATAGCATATGAAGCGACCCAACAAGAAAAAGAGCTGCTCAAGCTCCCAGAAGAAGAACAGTTAACCTTATACAAAGCAAAAGGATGTTCAAAATGCAACAATACTGGTTATAAGGGTCGAAAGGGAGTCCACGAAGTCGTAAAAATCAACAAAGAACTGAGAGAAGGCATTGTACAAGGGTTAAGTTATGATAATTTAACCCAGATTGCCACAAATAATGGAATGGTATCACTACTAGAAAACTCAAAAGTGCTAATACTTAAAGGAATAACCACAATAGATGAAATTTTAGAGATTGCATTCTTTAGTGAATCATAAAATAATTAATCATTTCTTATCTACCATTATCAAAGAAATGAAGTGAAAGGGCGTTAGTAGGTTGAAAGATAATTTATACACACTACTAGATGAGACAACAAAAAGGGGTGCCTCTGATTTACATATCACTGTTGGCGTTCCCCCCATTATACGAGTAAACGGAAATTTAGAAACTTTATGTGATGAAAGATACACAGCAGAAGACACTAAGGCCGTGGTAAGTTCTATAATGAGCCAAAACCAATTGAAAGTTTTGGAGGAAAAAGGGCAGGTTGATTATTCATATTCAATTCCTGGAAAAGGTCGATTTAGGGTGAATGCGTATAAGCAACGGGGAAGCTACTCTATGGCATGTAGGGTGGTAGGAACACAAATTCCTTCGTTACAAGAATTACATTTACCAGAAATTGTTCATAGTCTAACTCAACTTAATAAAGGGTTGGTTTTGATTACAGGACCAACAGGTAGTGGTAAAACCACTACTCTTGCTTCCATGATTGATATCATAAATCATCAAAGAAGTTGCCACATCCTTACATTAGAAGATCCAATAGAGTACCTTCATAAACACAATAAAAGTATGGTGAATCAAAGGGAGATAGGATACGATACTAAGGACTACGGAGCAGGGCTACGTGCTGCCCTTAGGCAGGATCCAGATGTAATTCTCATTGGAGAGATGAGAGATCTAGAGACAATCTCCATTGCGTTAACAGCAGCTGAAACAGGTCATTTAGTTTTCTCCACCCTTCATACGGTAGGTACTGCTAAGACCATTGACCGAATCATAGATGTATTTCCACCTCATCAACAACAACAAGTTAGGGTGCAATTATCTACCGTGTTGCAAGGTGTGATTTCTCAACAATTAATCCCTAGAGAAGATCAAAAGGGACGAATTGTGGCGTTAGAAGTAATGCTAGCAAATCCTGCAATTCGGAATTTAATACGAGAAGGTAAAACCCATCAAATCAACTCAATCATTCAAATGAGTGGGAAAATAGGTATGGTGTCAATGGATTCTTATTTAATAGATTTACTGAACAAAGGAAAGATATCTAAAGAAAATGCTCTGTTTTATAGTTTAGATCAAGAAAATATGAAGAATAAATTTATATGGTAGAAAGGTGGAACTACTTTGACCACGTACGAGTATACAGCTAAGGATAAAAACGGAGATAGTGTCAACGGGACTCATGATGCAGAGTCAAGAGAAGAAGTGTTAAACTTTATTCGTGGAAAACAATTGTTTCCCTTAAAAATCGATATAAAAAAGGCCTCCTGGAATTTTGATGTAAATATAGATATCCAAAAAGTAAAGGTTAGAGATCTCGCCTTATTTTGCAGACAATTCGCCACAACGTTACGTTCAGGTATTACAGTTGTAGACAGCATAAGTATTCTGCGTAAGCAAACAACCAGCAAGAAGCTATCTCAGGTACTTGATATGGTATACGATGAGATTCTCAAAGGAAATTCTCTATCAGCATCTATGGCAAAAGAACCTAAGGTTTTTCCTTTCTTATTGATTAATATGATAGAGACAGGAGAGGTAAGTGGTAATTTAGACAATGTCATGGAGGATATGGCAGATCACTTTGAGAAAGAATATAGATTAGGTCAAAAAGTAAAAGGCGCACTAACCTATCCCATTGTAGTTTCTATCGTAGCAGTATTAATGGTGGCCCTGCTACTTACCTTCGTTATGCCTACATTTGTGAGCATGTTCGATTCCTTTGGAGCAGAATTACCAGGCCCAACAAAACTACTCATGGGAATTAGTGATAGTTTAAAATACTTTTGGTATTTGTATATACTTATCATTGGGACAAGTACTTACCTAATAAAAAAATACATAAATACACCACAAGGAAGGCATCGCTATGATAAGTTTCTGTTAAAAATGCCAATCTTTGGTGCACTAAATACAAAAGTCGTCATGGAGCGGTTTGCCAGTACCATATCTGTTCTCTTATCTAGTGGCGTAGATATCTTGCAAGCCATAGAAATCGTGCAAAGAGTAGTAGGTAATGAGCATATCAAAGAGAGTCTAGAGCAAGTAAGAGAAGGCGTGCGAAAAGGATTTGGCCTAGGCAAAACCATGGAAGCCACGGGAAGTTTCCCCCCATTAGTCTATCAAATGGTAGACGTAGGAGAAAACTCAGGAACACTAGATTTCGTATTACAAAAAGTAGCAGATTTCTACGAATCAGAAGTAGAAACCGCCATTGGCCAGTTAACCACAATGATAGAACCACTGATTATTATCGTTTTAGGAGGAGTCGTAGGATTTATTGTGATATCAATGATTCTACCGATATTTGATTTGTACGATGTAATTGGATAATACGACACGAAAAGATATTTTTCAGTAAATTGTAATTGCTTTTTACAAATCGTGAATATATAATAAAAATATACATAATAAAGGGGATGAACTAATGATTAAAATAAGAAAAATTTTGACAAAGAATCAAAAAGGTTTTACATTGGTAGAATTAATAGTTGTTATTGCGATTATTGGTATTTTAGTAGCGGTTGCTGTGCCTAGGTTGATTGGGTTTACTGATAATGCGGATGCAGCAGCAGCAGCAGCGACCGCAAGAACATTAAATACCGCAACAACAGTTTTTGAAGCAGATGGGGGAACTATACCTGTAGGTGCAACTGAAACTTCGTTGCTTGCATTATTAGAAGGCGATGAATTAATTCAACCTGGAACAGATTTGGCTACTGTGAGTTGGACCGCAACTGACGGTTGGACTGCAGACTAGTAGGAATTTATAGTTACAACCAAACACTAGTGACGGCAGGACACTGTCATAAAGCTTAACTGTAATAAATTTCAAATATTATGCCGTAAACAAACACTAGTGACGGAACTTTCTGTTTGGTGACAGGTAGGTAAGTAACACAATATTAAAAATAAAGTAGAATAAGGAACGGATTTCATATAAACATATGGATTCGTTCTTTTTTTACTGAATAGGAAACGCTCATGGAATGCATACACAAGGTATGATGAAAATAAAAGATTTTGACTCATAATGCTCCCCTATACAAGGGGATCCTTCCCCGATAAATGGGCACAGCGACTTAGCTCAGGATGACAGGTGTGAAATGTTTATTTTCGTGAAAAAATGCTACTTTTCACATTGTCATCCTGAACGTAACGCAGTGGAGTTGAAGGATCCCCCTAGGTAGAAGTAGTTACCAAGTCCATTAGATCGTCAAGGGGATATTTGCCCGATAAACGGGGCACAGCGACTTAGCTCAGGATGACCTGTATCAAAGGATTACATAAAATCGAATAAAAGTTCCAACATTCCAACCAACTAAATCAACTAACATAAAAGTTGATTTTTACTCTAACTACCTATATCATTAACAGTAGCAAATAGAGTTGTAGAACAATCCATAAATTCTGCATGATCTCGGAGGAAAATACTTGAAAATAATCTTTAAAGATGTAGAAAATTTATACGACCAATTAACCCTCTCCCATGAATCAGAAGTTAAAATCTGCTTTATTATTAAAGGGGTATTACTGAAGTATCTCGTAGACAATCACTACGTAGATGAGTGTAATCCTAATCTTAAAGAGGATTTTACCATAAACAAAGTAATAGAAAATTGGGCGGGAAAACCGGTTGATTATTTTCAGGAAGAAAATTTGTGTGTTCCTAAGGAATCTTGGGAAAAATTATTGGTGTATATAAACAGTGGGTCCTCTCTACAGGGACAAAATAGCAATGTTCTGGGGTATATCTATGAATATTTACATCATGTCACGGTAAAGAAGAAGAGTGGAATGTTTTATACGCCAAAAGAGATTATTCAACATATGATTTCGTTACTAAACATAGAAGAAGAGAAAAGATTTCGCATTATTGACCCAGCTTGTGGAAGTGGGTTTTTCTTAAGTGAAATTTACGATAAGATGGTAAAAGCAAAAAGTGATGAAACAGCTAAGGATACATTTATTCTACATAAGAGAATCATCCAGGACCAGTTGTATGGTATCGAAAAAGATCCTATGGCTGCATTGATTGCAAAGCTTGTTTTAAGTCTCAAACATGCCACCTTTGTTCCTGTAATCAATATCTATAATAAAGATGCACTACTATGTGACAGTAAAGAAATGAATGGATTACTCTTTGATTATGTCATAGGAAATCCACCCTATATAGGTCACAAGTTATTAGATAAAGAATATTCTATTGCCCTAAAAGAACAGTACGGTGAAGTATTTTACGACAAGGGAGATATATCTTACTGTTTCTTTAAAAGAGGAGTAGATTTACTGAAACAGAAAGGTCAGCTAATTTTTATTACTTCTCGATATTTTTTAGAATCACTAAGTGGAAAGGGTTTACGAAAATACATAAAAGAAAATACGAAAATAGATGAAATAATCGATTTCAATGGAAACCGAGTGATTAAAGGAGCAAAGGTTGATTTAGCTATTATGAACATAATAAAAACGTCCAAAGAGCCCTATTCCACGAAAGTATTCAAGTTAAGCAAAGATGTAAGCTCCCAAGAGTACAAAGAAATATTTAAAGATGAATCCAATTATCATGCCTTCACCATAGATCAGGCAGAATTACGAGATGATGGATGGATTTTGATTGATGAAGTTTCTACAAATATTCTGACCAAAATTGGTTTACATACTTGCTTATCCTTACAGGATATTTCCACCAGCTACCAAGGGATTATAACGGGTTGTGACAAAGCCTTTGTCTTGGAAAGAAAGGATATCCATAAATTTAATCAAGGTCTATTAAGGACTTGGATTAAAAGTACAAATATCGAGCAATACCATATTCATCGTGGAGAGAAGTATTTGCTTTACACAGATGATGCAGAAGATATCAAAACTTTTCCCTATGACCACGAATATTTACTGCCCTTTAGAGAACGTTTAAGTAATAGGCGAGAATGTAAAAATGGAATCAGAAAGTGGTACATGCTACAGTGGGGGAGAAAAAAAGAAAATTTTGAAAAGAATAAAATTATTTTCCCCTACAAAGCAGCAAAAAACAAATTTGCCATAGACACCCAAGGATGTTTTTTTAGTGCGGACATATATTCCCTTGTTTTAAATGACAATTTATTGAACAACTACACCTATGAATTTTTAGTCTGCCTCCTCAATAGTCGACTATATGAGTTTTACTTTAAGAGCTACGGCAAAAAATTAGGTGGCAAACTATACGAATACTACCCCAATACTATAATGAGGCTAAGACTTCCTAAAGTAGATATAGAGATTAATACTGCGTTTAAAGAGTATTATAATCAAATTATTTATTGGAAAGAGTTGGGTCAAACAGAAAAATTAGATATAATACTAAATGAAGTAGATGAGTACTTTTATGATTTTTTTGGTTTGAGTGAAGAAGAAAAGCTTAAGATAATTGACAATTTACAATTGACAAATTACAATTGCTAAAGCCAAAAGCCAAAAGCCAAAAGCCAAAAGCTAAAAAAAGCGGGTAGCGTTAAGCCGTAAGTGGGTGGAGCAGAGCCCCACCCCTACACAAAATTCATACTACGTTCATTATTCATTGATATCTTTTAATCTTAATAAATATTAATTATTAATTGTATACAACAAAGGAGACCAACAGATGAAACATATAGATTATCGAAGTGATACCATTACCCAACCCACGGATAAAATGAGACATGCTATGGCCAATGCTATAGTAGGGGATGATGTTTATGAGGAAGACCCAACGGTAAGGGCTTTGGAAGAAAAGGCCGCTGATATGATGGGGAAGGAAACTGGTTTGTTTGTGCCAAGTGGTACTATGGGTAATCAACTGGCAGTAAAGACTCATACCAAGCATGGAGACGAAATTATCTTAGAAAAAGATAGCCATATCTATTACTACGAAGCAGGTGGAATGGGTGCAATCTCTGGAGTACAAGGTCGTACGCTAGAGTCAAATCTAGGTGTAATGGATCCTGAAATGATTCGTGACGCCATCCGAGGTGATGATATACACTTTCCAACTACGAGTTTGATTTGTCTAGAAAATACACATAACAAATCAGGGGGGACAGTGATTCCATTAGAAAATATGGAAGCTATTTACGAAATTGCAAAGGAAAATCAAATCCCTCTCCACCTAGATGGCGCAAGGATATTTAATGCAAGCACTTATTTAAAAACCGATGTCAAAAACATCGCAAAATATACAGATACAATTATGTTCTGCCTATCCAAAGGTCTATGTGCTCCTATAGGATCTATGTTAGTAGGCAGCAAAGAATTTATAGGTAAAGCCAGAAAAAATAGAAAGATGCTTGGTGGTGGGATGAGGCAAGCAGGAATCATAGCAGCAGCTGGAATTATCGCTCTAGAAGACATGGTAGAACGTTTAGAAGAAGACCATACTCATGCAAGAGCCTTAGGAGAAGGTTTAAATGATATCTCAGGACTTTCAGTAAACCCTGAAACCCTACAAACAAACATTGTTATGTGTGATATTACAAAAGAAAATCTAACTGCAATAGAGTTAGTAACATCATTAAAAAAAGAAGGAATCCTATCCTCCGTAATATCGTCAAAACGTATTCGATTTGTAACGAATATTCACATAAGTAAAGAGGACGTTGAACAAACAGTGGAGAGCATAAGTGGTTTAATTAACAATTAAAGTGTAAAGTGTAAAGTGTAAAATGCAAGATGCAAGATGCAAGATGCAAGATGCAAGATGCAAGATGCAAGATGCAAGATGTAAGATGCAAGATGCAAGATGCAGTGAACAATGAACATTGAATAACGTGGCGTCAAAACAGCATATGATACTTATGCTATGACTGCGTCTGCCATCTTGAGGATCGTAAATTATCGGTTAGATGGTAGCAATTAGTCACTAGCAAAACACATTAGTGAAATAGGAGTTACCACTCTTAAGCTACAGACTATTGGTTAACTGCTTATTGCTGTATTTTCATGCCCTGTTTATCGGGGAAAGATTTCCGTACTTCGTGAAGGCACTCACACAGTTACCAACCGCAACAACCTTAAAACCTCAAGCATTATGCCTTAAGCCCAACAGCCAACAGCTAACAGCCAATCGCTATCTAAGGAGTTGATAAATATGCAGCAAAGTTTTTTTGAAAAGAACATTGATGATACCATGAAAAGAGAAGCTCCTTTATCTGTGCGGATGAGACCGGACTCTTTGGAAGAGTTTTTTGGACAAGAGCATCTAGTTGGGGTGGGGAAGTTGTTGTATCGATCTATTCAGGCGGATAAAATTAGCTCTTTAATATTGTATGGTCCTCCAGGGACAGGGAAAACTACCTTGGCAAAGATTATTGCCCAAAAGACTAAATCGGTATTTAGCCAAATCAATGCAGTTACTTCAGGGATAAAAGATATTCGAGAAGTTATTGACAAGGCAAGAGAAAATTTGGGTATGTATAATAAGAGAACTATACTTTTTATTGATGAAATTCATCGTTTTAATAAATCACAACAGGATGCACTCCTTCCAGCAGTAGAAGAAGGGATTGTTATACTTATCGGCGCAACTACTGAAAACCCTTTTTTTGAAGTTAATTCTCCTTTGATATCAAGATCGAGAGTTTTTCAACTGAATAAGTTATCTGGTGATGATATTAAGCATATCATAGAAAATGCCTTACAGGATAAGAACCGTGGTCTTGGAAGTCTTCCAGTAGTCATGAGTTCCGAGGCCTTAGACCAGTTATCTCTTTTAAGCGAGGGTGACGCCCGAAGTGCTTTAAATGCACTGGAACTGGCTGTCCTTACTACAGCTCAAGATAAAAGTGGAAATATTCAGATTACACTGGGTAGCATAGAAGAGTGTATTCAAAAAAAAACTGTATATTATGATAAAAATGGAGATAATCATTACGATACGAGTTCTGCCTTTATTAAAAGTATTAGAGGTTCCGATCCAGATGGGGCCATATACTGGATGGCAAAAATGATTGCAGGGGGAGAAGATCCAAAATTTATTGCTAGAAGGCTAGTCATATCTGCTAGTGAAGATATAGGCAATGCAGATCCACAGGCCTTAATTGTCGCAGTAGCTGCCTTTAAAGCAGTAGAAATTATTGGACTCCCAGAAGCCCGAATTAATCTAGCACAAGCAGTAATCTACTTGGCCAGTGCACCAAAGAGTAATGCATCCTATGTTGCTATCACGAAAGCTTTAGATCACATAAATAATCATCCCCTAGGAGAAGTTCCTATACACCTAAAAGATAGCCATTATAAAGGAGCAAAAAAACTAGGTCACGGAAAAGGATACAAATATCCTCATAGTTATGAAGGAAATCATATAAAACAAGATTATTTACCCGAACAAATGGTAAATATAAAGTATTATGAACCAACTGAGAATGGATATGAGAAAATAATTAAAGAGAGACTGGAAAATCTTGAATAAAGATTTTCAAGTGTAGAGTTAAAAGTGTAAAATGATAATTTAAAAGATTAAAGAAAAGCAAAGCCTAATGCAGAATTCAAAATGCAGAATGCAGAATAATGAATAAACAAATGCAGAATGCAGAATGCAAAATGCAGAATTGAAAAGCCAAAAGCAAAAGCCAAAAGCAAAAGCCAAAAGCAAAAGCCAAAAGCAAAAGCAAAAGCCAAAAGCAAAAGCCAAAAGCAAAAGCCAAAAGCAAAAGCAAAAGCCAAAAGCAAAAGCCAAAAGCAAAAGCCAAGAGCAAAAGCAAAAAGCAAATGAGAATGAAAATGTATAGTTGGAAAGCAAATATGCCCAACAGCCAACAGCTAATAGCTAACAGCTAACATCCAAAATAAAAGGAGTGATTATATGAATTTCAAAACTGGTGAAATTTATAATGGATTTAAATTGATAGAAATGAAAACTGTGAAAGAGATTGATTCTCTTGGACTACTATTTGAGCATGACAAGACTGGGGCAAAATTATATTATATTACTAATGATGATACGAATAAGGTTTTTTCAATTTCCTTTAGGACTCCTCCTAAAGATAGTACGGGACTACCGCATATATTAGAGCATTCTGTTTTGTGTGGCTCAGATAAATACCCTATTAAGGAGCCTTTTGTAGAGTTGATTAAGGGGTCGTTAAATACTTTTCTTAACGCCATGACTTTTCCCGATAAGACTATGTATCCTATTGCAAGTATGAACGATAAAGATTTCATGAACTTAATGGATGTGTACTTAGATGCTGTATTCCATCCTAGAATACACACTGAAAAAGAAATATTTTTACAAGAAGGATGGCATTATCATTTAGAAAATGTAGAAGACGATATTCATTACGTTGGGGTAGTATATAACGAAATGAAAGGTGCGTTTTCTAATCCCGAAGAGGTAGTTGGTAGAAAAATTCAAGAATCTCTTTTCCCGGATACACCTTATGGAAAAGAGTCTGGTGGAGATCCTGAATTCATAACTGATCTTACTTATAAGGACTTTATTGATTTTCATAAAAAGTATTACCATCCCTCAAATAGTTATATTTATCTCTACGGAGATGGAGATGTGTTAGAACACTTAGCTTATGTAAATGATGAATATCTGAGTAAATACGAGAAGATAGAGATAGATTCATCTATTCCCTTACAAAAAAGCTTTGATGAGCCAAGAGAAAGCGTATATCATTATCCAATTTCTGAAAAGGAATCTATTGAAGGAAAAACTTTCCTAACCATAAATTTTGTAACAGGCACTTCTTTAGAACCACAGACTCATCTAGGCTTAGAAATATTGACTCACATTTTATTAAACTCTCCTTCTGCTCCACTAAAAAAAGCATTACTTGAAGCCCAGTTGGGTAAAGATGTGTCAGGGTCCTTCGATGGAGGGATACTCCAACCTGTACTGAGCATTATGATTAAAAATTCTGAAGAGTCTAAGAAAGATGCCTTAAAAGATACGGTAATAAGTACACTTCAGTCCCTAGTGGAAAATGGACTGGATAAGGATCAAATAAAAGCAGCGATTAATATTACAGAATTTAAATTAAGAGAATCAGATTATGGCTCTTATCCAAAAGGTCTTATGTATGGAATTGCTATCATGGATAGCTGGCTTTATGATGCAGATCCTACCATGCATTTAGAGTACGAACAACATATTTCAGACATTAGAGATGGCTTGAAGGATAATTATTTTGAAAAATTAATACAAAAGTATTTATTAGATAACAATCATCGTAGTGTATTAATTGTAAAGCCAGAGCAAGGGTTAGTAGATAAACATGACGAAGAAGTCATACAGAAATTGAAAAAGTATAAAGAAACATTAGACGAAAAAGACTTACAAGAATTAGTGCAGCAAACAAAGAATCTAATTAAGAACCAAAATACTCCAGATGCAGATGAAGATATTGAAAAGATACCCATATTGCCTTTAGAGGATATCTCAACAGAAAGTGAAGAGTTACCATTAAGAGTTCGTAAGTATGAGAAAAATCAGATGCTATACCATCCCATCAATACCAATGGCATTGTTTACGCAGACTTACTGTTTAATATAAAGAATGTAAAAACAGAATTGATCCCTTATGTGGCTTTATTAGCTAGGTATTTAGGTGAAGTTAGTACAGGAAAATACTCTTTTGAGCAATTGACTAATGAGGTTGAAATCAACACTGGAGGTATTGACTACGACATAGACGTATATGGGGATGTCAATAATCTAGGTGTATATAATCCGAAATTTATTATCAAAGGAAGAGCACTGACCATTAACCTTGAGAAGATGTTTGAAATATTTCAAGAAGTCATTTGTAACACCAAATACGATGAAAAACAAAGGTTAAAAGAAATTATTCAGAGTTCTAAAGCAAGAACTGAAATGATCTTTATGAGTGTTGGTCATAAAATTGTAGCAAATAGAGTAAATTCCTATTACTCTAATTCAGCAAAGTTTTTAGAATTGATTAACGGCGTAGATTATTACTATTTTATCAAGGATTTGGAAGCAAATTTTGAGACGAAGTTTGAAGAAATATTTGCTAATCTAAAACAAGCAAGTGAACTATTGTTTAACAAAAATGACATGATTATTAGCTTAACTTGTACAGAAGATGATTACAGCAGTTTTACGGAGGCTTTTCATGGTTTATACAATGGATTAACAGATAATAAGATTGAAGAAAATGAATTTGAATTTGATTTACAAAAATTAAATGAAGGATTAATGACTTCAAGTAAGGTACAATATGTAGGAAAAGCCTACAATATCAAAAAACTAGATTATGATTACAACGGTGTATTACAAGTATTAAAATCTATTGTTAGTACAGATTACCTTTGGAATAAGGTAAGGGTACAAGGTGGTGCTTATGGTGCATTCTTTAGTATTGGAAGAGCTGGTTCTTTGTTTATTGGTTCATACCGAGATCCAAATCTTAAAATCACAGTAGATACAATCAATAAAATCTCTGAATACGTAGAAAACTTTACCACATCAGAAAGAGAAATGAGTAAATACATTATTGGTACCATAAGTAATCTAGACGTACCTATGACCCCTTATACAAAAGGAAATATAGCCACTGGAAATTACCTTAGAAATATAACTCATGAATCCATACAAAAAGAGAGAAATGAAATACTAAACTGTAAGGTAAGAGATATCGTAAGTACAGCAAAACTCCTAAAAGATTGTCTAGAACAAAACTATCTATGTGTATTAGGTAATGAGAAGAAAATCAAAGGAGATAAAGATCTGTTTGAAAATTTGGTTGATCTTTTTGAATAGGCTAAAAAGTGTGAAGTTTAAAGTGTAAAGTTTAAAGTGAGAAGTGGGAAGTGGGAAGTGGGAAGTGGGAAGTGGAAAGTGGAAAGTGTAAAATGAAAAGTGTAAAATGAAAAGTGTAAAATGAGAAGTGGATAGATGCAGAGAAGTAGAGAGTGAGAGTAATTAATAGAAATGTCCTCACTTTCTACCTATTCCTCATATGTCGTCGATGTCGTCTCCGTAAAGCTTAGATATGCGTTACTACTCAGTCAAAGTCTTAATACTAATGGCTTTTCACTTTAAATTTATAATTTTACATTTTACATTTATATTTTTCTAAAGACTTATTGCTGATAGACAACAACAATAGAGAAGGAAAAACCTAATGAAAAAAAAACTAATTAATATATTGCCACTACTACTTATTTTTGTTATATGTGTTAATACCAATACAGTATTTGCAAGCACGCCTGAATTTCCAGATGATAGAGGTATTCTTTTGTATGAAGAAAAGAGCAATACTGTCTTATACGAAAAAAAATCTGAGAAAAGATTTTACCCTGCTAGTACCACAAAAATTATGACGGCGTTATTGGTGTTGGAACACTACGACCTAAAGGATAAAATCACTGTTGGAAATGAAATAACCCTCATTACAGAAGATAGTAGCACTGCAGGTCTACAACAGAGAGAAGAATTAACTGTAGAGGATTTACTTTATGGCTTACTTGTGGCTTCTGGAAATGATGCAGCATATACCCTTGCAAGGAGTGTAGGTAGCAAGGTTGGAGGCAAGACTGAGGAAACCGAAGCTATTAACTACTTTGTTAATATGATGAATGATCGTGCAAAAAAGTTAGGTGCCAATCATACTCATTTTGTAAACCCCAATGGACTTCCTGATGCAAATCACTATAGTACGCCAAAAGATATATTGACCATAACAAAAGAACTATTAACACACGATGAAGTAAAAAAAATTGTAAGTACGAAAATATACATAACTCAAAATAATATATCCCCACATAAGTGGGTAAATACAAATGTTTTTTTACATGAAAATTGGAATGTATTCCCTAATGGAGAGTCTAAGGGGGTAAATGAGTATTATAGACCAGAGGTTACTGGTATAAAGACTGGTTTCACTGACCAAGCGGGGAGATGTGTTGTGTTTTCTGCGCGAAAAGGCGAGTTGGATCTGATAGGCTTGATTTATCATAGTAATTATGAGGATATATGGCCAGAAGGCATTAAGCTAATGGATTATGCTGCTAATGATTACAAATACATTGATTCAGTGAAAAAGAATGCTGAAATAGATAATTTGGTTGTCTCTAATCCTAGAGATGTTTCATCAGGTAATGTTTCTGTAATCACCAAGAAAGATATTCCTTTGGTAGTAAAAACAGAAGACAGCAAAAATATTACAAAAACTATTGAATTTGATAAGCATATCCTATTGGTTAATAAGGATAAAACAGTTAAATTGAAAAAAAGTATTAAATCAGACCAGAAAATAGGACAAGTAACCTTCTCGCTAAAAGGTAAAGTACTCTTAGAAAGTGATGTTTATTCTGCCCAGGACGTAAATAAGAGTAAGTTTTTAGATTCCCTATTCCAATGGCTAATTCTCTTATTATCTATAGTACTTGTGCTCTTGTTCTTTAGAATAAGAAGTGTCAAGAAACGAAGACAAATGAAAAGAAAACTAAAGAAAAAAATAAAATAAGAAAACATATAAGGTGTAAAGATGATAAAACCAGAATTATTAGCCCCAGTAGGGCATATGGAAGCGTTAAAGGCAGCAGTTTTTGCAGGAGCTGATGGAGTATACCTAGGAGGTAAGGAGTTTAATGCTAGGATCAATGCTGCAAATTTTTCAAGAGATGAATTAGTTGAAGCGGTAGAGTATTGCCATATTTTCGGGGTGCATGTATATATCACCATCAATATTTTAGTAAAAGATAAAGAAATAAAGCAGGTGTTAGAATATATTCACTTCTTATATAAAAGTGGTGTGGATGCACTGATTATCCAAGATACCGGTCTTTTCTATCTCATAAAGAAAGTCTTTCCAGACCTTCCTCTCCATAGCAGCACACAGATGTTTATCCATGGACTTCATGGAGTGAAATTACTAGAGGAATTAGGCTTTGAAAGAATTGTTTTGGCTAGAGAGTTGACGGCTAAAGAAATAAAGCATATTGTAGACAATACTCAAGCTGAAATTAAGATCTTTAATCACGGTGCCATGTGTGTTTGTTATTCTGGTCAATGTTTAATGAGTTCTATGATCGGTGGTAGAAGTGGCAATAGGGGAAGCTGCGCCCAACCATGTAGGAAACCCTATGAACTTTGGCAAGGTGGTAAACTCGTGGATACAGGACATGTATTAAGTCCAAAAGATTTAAATTCACTAGATATTATCTCTAACTTAATTGAAACAGGGGCTCATTCCTTTAAAATAGAAGGTCGAAAAAAAAGCGCCCAGTACGTCTTCACTGTAGTGTCGGCTTATCGAAAATTAATAGATGCATATTGCCAAGGAAATGAACTAAACCTAACAGAAAAGGAAAACCTAGATATTGAGCAAGTATTTAATCGAAAGTTTACCCAAGGGTACTTTCCACAAGAAAAGCTAACACAAGATGAATTTATTGCCAAAGATAATCCCAAAAAAAGAGGTGTACTTCTAGGAGAAGTTTCTGCTGTGAAGAATAATTGTGCAGTTGTGAAATTAGAAAACCATGTAACTATAGGGGATGGATTGTTGATTTTAGGTGATCGAACAGAATTTGGTGAAGTGTTAAATTCCATCACTGACGAATTAGGGAATGATATAGAATGTGGCAGTATCGGTCAAAAGGTCTGCTTTTCTTTGAAGAAAAAAGTGGCAAAAGGTGATAAACTGTATAAGACATCAGACAGTGAACTAGCTACTAATTTAAAAACACTTCTAAAAACAGAATACCCCCGAAAACTCCCTGTTTTTGTTGAGGTAGTTCTTAAAATAAACGAACCATTAGTCGCAAAAGTAGTGTATGAGGATATCGTCATTGAATTCCAAAGCAAACGAATTGTTGAGGAAGCAATAAACAAACCAATAGATAAGGCCAGGATCAAGGAGCAATTTTCAAAGCTTGGAAATACACCATTTGCCTTAACAGAAATATCAATAAATATGGATGAAAATAGCATAGTACCAATATCAGAAATAAACGAAGCGAGAAGGGTAATGATCAGTGAACTCACACAGAGAATCACTAAAGTTGTACGACCGTCTATAGAGGTAAAATCAATAGATGAGGCCCTTCATATCAGTACCCACATCAATCAGTTTGATCAGAGTAAATTGGTAGTAAAAACTTCTCGGATTGAATTATTACCTGAAATAGCAAAATCAAAGGTTGACGAGATCATCTTCGGTGGGGATATAGAGTTTAAACTATGTGAATATATCAAAGCAGTGGAGTTGTGTCAAAAACACGGTAAGGATATACGATTGGCATTTCCAAGTGTAACAAGATATGCATATATTCAGAATTTGATTAAGAATATAGATAAGATTCAAGAGCTCAAGCCAAAGGGTATACTCTTATCTAATTATGAGCTTATTTCACTATTTAAAGAAACTGAATTGCCATTAGAGGCTGATTATAAATTTAATGCCTTTAATAGGTATTCACTACTAAAATTACAAGAATTAGGATTTTCATCTGCGTATTTGGCTTTAGAATTAAATCAGAGTGAGATAGGGACTATCGCAAAGAATAGTCAAATGGAACTAGGATTATATGTTCATGGAAATACAGAACTAATGGTTAGTGAATACAGCTTGTTTAATGAACCAAGACAATTTGGATATCTGAAAGACAAGTTAGGCTATGAATTTCCCGTTAAAACAGATGATCAAAATAGAACCCATGTTTACAATGGAAAAAAGTTAAGCCTATACGATGAATTAAATCATATAAAAAACATAAACAAATATAGAATTGATATCACTGATGAAGATGTAGATGAGATACTATATACCATTGAAGGATATAAGGAAAAATTAAAAGGCAATTCTAAAGTATACGATAAATTAACTGCAAGTAATCCTGAAATTACGAAAGGTCATTATAAACGAGGAGTATAGTCTAAGGGTAATCCACTTGGGTCAGACCTTAGTCGTTAGCACTAGGGTATTCCTCTTTAGGTAGTGAAAATGAGGAAAGTGATCTACGTTAACATGACAGAATTGAGAACAATCTAACGATTATTTAATGACGAGGTAAACGTCAAACAATGTTACAAAGGAGTACTTACATGAACGATAAAACATTAAAAACATTAGAATATGATAAAATAATTCAAATTCTTAAGGGATTTGCTGTTTCTGATAAGGGGGCTGAGTTAATTGAGAACCTTAAACCAATTTCTTCTCGAGTTAGGGTAGAACTTCTCTTAAAAGAAACAGATGAATCGGTTAGAATGCTTCTAGGCAATGGATCTATTCCTTTAGAAGGATTTTATGATCTCACCTATATTCTTAATAAGGCAAAAATAAATTCTATACTCACCTTAAGAGATCTGATCCATATAGGAGCTACACTCCGTGTAGTAAGACAGGTAAAGAAATACTGCGATGAAATTAAAACAATGGAAGAGTATACGGTTATAGATACTCTCGTTACATCTCTTGAAGATCTTGTAGACTTAGAAAAAGAAATATCAAGAAGTGTACTATCTGAGGAAGAGTTATCGGATAATGCAAGTAAAGAGTTATACTCTATTCGAAGGCAAATGAACAGGAAAAATCAAAGTATCAAAGAAAAGTTAAGCACTATGATTACATCTACTACTTATCAAAAATATTTACAAGATCAAATCATTACCATTAGGCAAGGGCGATATGTGCTCCCTATAAAACAAGAATACAGGAGCAATGTACCAGGAATCATTCACGATCAATCTTCTACAGGTGCCACCCTATTTATAGAGCCAATGGCAGTAGTAGAGATGAATAATGACTTGAAGAAGTTAAAACTCGAAGAAGCAGCTGAAGTTGAACGGATATTACGGGAATTTACCCTCCAAGTTGCTCTTTACTACGAAGAATTGACGAATGATTATCATACGTTGCTTCGTCTAGATGTTATATTTGCCAAGGGAAAGTATGCGTTAAAATTAAATGCAGTGCGACCAAAAATTAATGACGACTTGCAGTTTAACTTAAGAAAAGCAAGGCATCCTCTTATCGATCCACAAGATGTTGTCTCATCTGACATCTACCTAGGGGGAAGGTATAATACTTTGGTTATTACAGGTCCAAATACTGGAGGTAAAACTGTAGTTCTAAAGACAGTAGGGCTTATGTGTCTTATGGTTCAAACAGGAATGTTTATTCCTGTAAACGAGGAAAGTAGTATTTGCATATATGAAAATATATACGCAGATATAGGAGATGAACAGAGTATAGAGCAAAGTCTAAGTACTTTTTCCTCACATATGACCAACATCGTTGATATTATTAAAAATATAAAAGAGAAAACACTGGTATTACTTGATGAACTTGGAGCAGGTACGGATCCCACAGAAGGGGCTGCTCTAGCTATGGCTATTTTAGATTATTTACAAAAAGGCAAGGTGAGTACAATCGTCACCACACACTATAGCGAATTAAAGCAATACGCTATAGCTCAAGATCGTGTTGAAAATGCAAGTGTGGAGTTTAATGTTGAGACTCTAAGGCCAACATATAAACTGCTTATCGGCATACCAGGAAAGAGTAACGCCTTTGAAATATCTAAAAGCTTAGGTCTTATTGATGAGATAATTCAAAACTCAAAAAAGTATTTAACGAATGAAAATATACAATTCGAAGATATTCTAAGAGATATTGAAAAAAGAAACAAAGAGACAGAGCAAAACTATCAGGAAGTCTTGGTAAATAAAAAGCGATCTGAGAACCTAGTAGAAGAACTGGAAGTAGAGAAACAAAATATAGTTGAAGCTCAAAAAGAAGCAGAGGTAAAATCAAAACAAGAGGCACTAAAGATTATTGAAGAAGCCAATGAACAAGCACTGCAAATCATAAGAGAAATGAACGCTATTAAGACTAGAGCGAAAACCAGCGCTACAGGTGAGTTAGAGGGATTAAAAAGAGAATTAAAAGAAAAGGCAAATAAACTAACAGAGGAAATATCAAAGAATTCATCCTATCAGACAAAATCTACAAAGACATTTAAGTCAGGCGACAGGGTTTTGGTAAATTCCTTGAACCAAAAAGGGTATGTACTAAAAGTAAATCAAGATTATACGGCGTTAGTCCAAATCGGTATAATGAAAACAAAAGTGAACATCAAGGAATTGGTTCATATAGAGGAAGAGCTAACCAAGAAAAATGCCTATAGTAGAAAAGGTGTACAAAGCAAAGCAAAACATATTCAATCAAGTATAGATCTAAGGGGAATGACATCTGAAGAAGTGATTATGGATGTGGAAAAATACATTGACGACGCAGTTTTGTCTAACTTAGGGCAAATAACCATCATTCATGGCAAAGGTACAGGAGTCCTACGTCAAACTATTCACAATCTTTTAAAATCACATAAGTACGTAAGTGATTTTAGAATAGGTGAATATAATGAAGGTGGAAACGGGGCGACTATAGTGACGCTTAAGTAGGTTGGAAGGTTGGTTAGTTGGTTAGTTGGTTAGTTGGTTAGTTAGTTAGTTAGTTAGTTAGTTAGTTAGTTAGTTAGTTAGTTAGTTAGTTCGCAGTTGTTAGGGCAGGGGGAGTTTTTGAGGGCTTTCCTTTTGTGTCATCTCGAGCGTAGTCGCTGTGCCCCGTTTATCGGGGAGAGATCTCCGTTTTTCAACGCTTTCACAAAAATAGTTGTAAGTTCTTTGTGATTAGCCTTCTAATGATTTTTTTTATAAATTAGTGTATAATAAGTAAAATAAAACGCAATTCAGATATAAGACATAATACCTAATCAGGGGATCTGAGACCTAAAGGGAATGCAAGAGAATCATTTACTAAGAAACTAACAACTAGCAACCAAGAACTAAACTGAGTACAGATACAAACTCAAGATAACATCGCCGCAATTTATCATCTTGAGTGTAGTCTCCGTGCCCTGTATTTACCAACAACCAACAACTAATACCTAAAAAGGGGAAGTTATATGATTTTATCAGATAAAAAAATAAGAGAGCTTCTAGATAACAAGCTATTGCAGATAGATCCAATAGACGATGAACAAATACAACCTGCATCAGTTGATATTCGATTGGGGAACCACTTTTTAAAGCTTGATGAAAATAGAGTAGAGGCCATGACCATGACAGAGGAGATAAAGTATATATCTTTTGAAGCTGATGAGGTCATCATTCCACCTCACTCATTTCTATTAGCTACTACAAAAGAATATATAAAGCTCCCAAATAATTTAACTGCTTTCGTCGAAGGAAGAAGTTCAGTTGGTAGAATGGGTCTGTTTATTCAAAATGCTGGTTGGGTTGATCCTGGTTTTGAAGGACAAATAACACTTGAACTTTATAATGCAAATAGCTTGCCTATTAAATTAGAGTCGGGGCGTAGAATCTGCCAATTGGTATTTGCTCAAATGGATCAAGCTGCGGCTGCTCCTTATTGCGGCAAATATCAAGGACAAAAAAATTCTGTGGGAAGTAAAATATTCATGGACGAAGATAAGTAGGTGCTCATATGATAAGAATAGTCGGACTACTCATACTTTTTATTTTTTCGCTATTTGCCCTATGGGTATTAGCTAAAATAGTTATTGAAGCAAATCACATTATTAACAAAAAGTTGAAAAAAACAGGACATAATGGAAGTTATAAGCAATACAAGAAATCCATGGAAAAGAAAAAGAAGAAAATTAGGTGATCACTGTGAAAAGAAAGATGTATATATTCGTGATAATCATGGGTATGCTGTTGATTTCTAGCTGTAATAACACAAAGGATTCTAATGAAACAACTGATCCCAGGTTAGCGGAGCAAGCCACAGATTATAACACGATATTTGAAAGTGTATCTCTTCAAGATGAAGAAAATTATCAATTGAAAAGAATAACTACTAATGGAGAAATTATTGAAACTCTAGATAAGGACAGAATTCTTTTGAACAAAGATTCTGATTTGATTGTTTATGATGGAAAGGAAGATAAGGAAACAATTTTAATAAAAAATATGTGGAATCCAGTAGTTTCAAGGGATAAGACGATTATCGCCTATGAAAATAGTGAGGGTATTCAACTATTGAATATGAAAGACAAAACAAGTAAATTACTTTACAAATTTAAAGATGAAATATCTAGAAATCTTATTATATCAAGTGACAACAGGAATATCTTACTACAAACCATAAAGGATGAAAAATTCCATACTATATTACTGAATTTAAAAGGAAAAACAAAAGCAAAGCAAGTAAACCTACAAGAAAATGATAATTTTATCATAACAAATCTAATTTATCTCGCAGGGAATAAGCTCTTCGCAACTGCTGAAATAAAAAAGGAAAAAAACACTGTAGATGAAGAAGAATTAATAAAAACTACAGATATTGTCATGATAAATCTTGGGAATAAACAAGTTAAAAATATTACAAATATGAAACCAGAGGATCAAACTTATTTTTTAGATCGCTATGAAGACAAGCTGATCATAGAGATTGTAGAAAATACTGTTAATGAGGAAGAGCTAATCACATCACATACCATAAAAAGAATTAATACGAGCAATGGAGCCCTCTATAGTACAAATATTAAGGTAGAGAATAGCACTGTCCTAAAATTGGTATCTAATGAAAAAGAATATGTTTCGTTAGAACAACCTGAAGAAAGGGATAGTAAATTTCCCAAAAAGAAAGAGATTAAGCGAACAACAAGTGGCGGTGGTACAGATATTATAGGGACAATATATACGGGTATCCCAACCAATATTTTTATTCAAGATAATAAAATTGTATTTAAATCCAATGGAGATATTTATATAATAACCATAATTAATGGATGATGAGTTAAAAAAAGGAGTAGTAAAATTGATTTACTTAGATAATAGTGCAACTACTCGTGTAGATGAAGAGGTACTAGCTAGTATGAACAATTACCATAGGACGCAATATGGTAATCCTTCATCTCTTCACAGAATGGGAATGGTTGCAGAACAAGCAATTGATAAGGCAAGAAGCAGTTTAGCAGCGATGTTAGGAGTAGAAGATAAGACCATATTTTTTCTATCTGGTGGTACAGAAGGAAATAACCTAGCGATCACTAGCGCCATAAACAAGAATAAACGAATTGGAAATAAATTGATAACTAGTAAAATTGAGCACCCTTCTGTATTAGAGGTATTTAAGTACTTTGAAACTTGTGGTTATGAGGTGTGTTACTTAGATGTTGATTGTAAAGGAATTGTGGATACTCAGCAACTGGAAAGGGAGATGACCACCGCGACAATCCTTGTTAGCATCATGAAAGTAAATAATGAAGTTGGCACAATACAAGACATGAAATCCATCAGTGATATAGTGAAGAATAAAGCTCCTAATTGTATCGTTCACTCTGATTGTGTACAAGCTTTTGGTAAAGTACCTGTTCATCCTCTAATTGAAGGTATAGATATTTTAACTTTTAGTGGGCATAAATTTCATGGGCCAAAGGGCATAGGTGGAATATACATTGATAAAAAATGTGTGTTAAAACCTATGATATACGGGGGTGGTCAAGAAAAAGGTCTTAGATCTGGTACCGAAAATGTACCAGCTATCGTTGGTATGGGAATGGCAGCTCAACTATTAGTAGATGATTTTACTAAGATCACAGAGCATATAAATAATCTCAAAGGTGTTACTATAGATTTCATGAGTCGAGAAATTGAAGGGATCCACTTCAATAGTATGATAAATGATGATTTTGCACCACATATTTTAAATATTTCTATAGAAGATGTGAAAAGTGAGATTGTGCTACATCTATTAGAAAAAGACGATATTTTCATTTCTTCTGGCTCTGCCTGTTCTTCTAATAAAAGATCCACAAGCCATGTTTTAAAGAGTATGAATTTATCATCTAAAATTATTAATGGTTCTCTGCGAATTAGCTTTTCAAAGTATAATACGATTGAAGAGATTGAATATATGGTAAAAGTGCTAAAAGAAGCAGTGGCTAATTTAAGAAAATATACTAGGAGGTAGTAAGTGGAAAGAGTTATTTTAGTTAGATATGGAGAAATAGCCTTAAAAGGTTTAAATAAATCGTTTTTTATTGACATGCTCTTAAAAAATATGAAGTCAGCGTTAAAAGGGACTTCGGGGCTAAAACTAGAGAAGATCCAAGGTAGATTCATTGTTCGTGTTGCACCCGAGGAGTTTGAAAAATCTTTGGAATCACTTACAAAAGTATTTGGTATAGTGTCCATAAGTGAAGCAGTCTGCTTTGCAAATGATTTAGAAGAAATAAAACATACAGCGATATCTATGATGGAACAGGTAAAGGAAGAAACTACATTTAAAGTCAAAACCCGTAGACCTAATAAGGGATTTCAGGTATCTTCAATGGAGATGAATAATCTTATTGGAGGTTATCTTTTAGAAAATAATCATAACTTAAAAGTAGATGTAAAAAACCCTCAAATCATGTTATATATTGAGATTAGAGAAAAGACCTATATGTACAACTCTATCTTGCCTGGTTTATGTGGTTTGCCCGTAGGTTGTAGCGGAAAAGGTGCGCTAATGCTATCAGGAGGTATTGACAGTCCAGTTGCAGGATATATGATGGCAAAGCGTGGAGTATCCATAATCGGTGTGCATTTTCATAGTTATCCTTATACAAGTGACAGAGCACGTGAAAAAGTCATCAAGCTAACAGAACTTATGACTAAGTATACAGGACCCATTAAATTATATATTGTATCATTTACAAAAATTCAGCAGGAACTATTACTTAAATGTAATGAACGAAATACTACCTTACTCATGAGACGAATCATGATGAAAATAACCGAGACTATAGCCACTACAGAAGGTGCATTGGCATTAATATCAGGTGAAAGTCTAGCCCAAGTTGCCAGTCAAACTATGGAAAGTTTACTTGTGACCGATAATGCTGTAGATTTACCTGTCTACAGACCACTAATTGGAATGGATAAAAATGAGATCATAGACATATCTATGAAAATAGACACTTTTGAAACATCAATACTTCCCTTTGAAGATTGTTGTACAGTATTTGTGCCGGAACATCCTGAAACGAAGCCAAGATTAGAAAAGATTCTAATAGATGAAGAAAAGGCAGATCTTGAAGACTTAATTGAAGAAGCGATAAGTAGTGCTGAAGTATTATGTTTTTAACCATTAAGAAAATCTCTGTGTCAATATAATTGGAAAATCGTAAGGAAATAAAATAAGGAATGACCTCTGTGTCATTCCTTACTTTTATTTAATAGTAAATCTTCGCCTGTAGACCGTAGGGGTGAACTGTGTACCCTCAATTAATTGGGGCATATAAACCCTCCCTAGTCAGAAAAAGATACATCTAATCGCTAATTTCGCTACTTAATCATCAATTTAGCAGCTAGTTTCATTAACAGAAATAGCTAATGACTAATTGATAGTATCCAATTACTATCCTAAATATAACATTTACTAAATTTAACCAATTAATACGCATTTATTGTATAAAATCATCGTTTTTTAAGAGTTTGGATAAAAGAATCCAGACTTTTTTTGCATTCGACAAAACTATACCTTTTTCTTTGAAGGAAATATGAGATAAATAGAGAATAAGTATATATAGTGAAGGAGGTCATTGATATGAAACTACAGACAAAAATAATTGAAGATTCACTTTTAGTGAATATTTTAGGAGAATTAGATCATCACACTTCTGAGGATATTCGTAATCAGCTAGATTCTCTACTTGGTTCAACTAGTATAAAGAATATTATTTTCGATTTATCTCAGATGAATTTTATGGATAGTTCAGGAGTAGGTATGTTCATGGGAAGATACAAAAAAATAAAAGCTAAAAATGGAATGCCGATTATGATTGCTATTCAAAATTCTAATAGAAGATTGTTAAAAATGTCAGGCTTATTTAATATTTATCAAGAGTATACTGATCTTGATGAAGCCATGTTGGTCATAAGGGGAGGAAAAAATGAACAATAAGATGAAATTAGAAATATTAAGTAGATCTGAGAATGAAAGCTTTGCAAGAGTTGTCGTATCAGCATTTGTTGCAAAACTGGATCCTACAATAGAAGAGATAACTGATATAAAAACAGCAGTATCTGAAGCCGTGACCAACTCAATTATTCATGGTTATAATAAAAATGATGAAACGATACATATCACTTGTGAGATTAATGGAGATGAAGTAACCGTCCAAATTATTGACTACGGCATAGGTATAGAAAATATAGAACAGGCAAGAGAACCATTATACACGTCTAAACCCCACTTAGAAAGATCTGGACTGGGATTTACTGTTATGGAGAGCTTTATGGATGAAATAGAGATACGATCCATACCCGGAGTAGAAACAAGAGTAATTATGAAAAAAACAATAAAAAGCCATAAAAGTAATTGAGGTATTTTATATGATTAGCGAAGAGTATTCATATAATAATCATGAGCAAACCATTGAATTAATTATTGAAGCGCAAAAGGGAGACAAGGTTGCCAAGGAATTATTGATCACATCAAATATGGGGTTAGTAAACAGTATTGTCAATAAATTTTCTAATCGAGGGCACGAAAGGGAAGACCTTTTTCAGATTGGCAGTATAGGACTGATCAAAGCCGTAGATAACTTTAATACGTCTTTCGGGGTTAAATTTTCTACCTATGCAGTCCCTATGATTATGGGAGAGATAAAGAGATTTTTAAGAGATGACGGCCTTATTAAAGTAAATAGAAATTTGAAAAGCATCTATAAGAAAGTTTATTACATTAAAGAAAAATTCTTTAATGAAAATAATAGGGAACCTACAGTAGAGGAAATTGCTAAAGAATTGGGCGTAGAAAAAGAAGAAGTAATTATGTCTCTAGAAGCTTGCTATACTCCAGATTATCTATATGAAGTAATCCATCACGATGATGGAAATCCAGTTATGCTTATCGATAAAATTGGATCTGATGAGGATGAAGAAGAAAATTTCTTAGATAAAATAACATTAAAAGAAATGATATCAAGATTACCGCCTAGAGAAAGACAAATTGTTGTCATGCGATATTTTCAAGACAAAACTCAAAATGAAATTGCAATGCATCTAAATATTTCTCAAGTTCAAGTGTCGAGAATAGAAAAAAAGATTTTAAGTAAATTAAAAGACAATTTAGACAATTAGTGGTTGGTTAGTTGGTTAGTTAGTTAGTTAGTTAGTTAGAAAAGTGTAGGGGCGAACTGTGTTCGCCCTCATTAAAGGGTCATACAGACCCTTTTTTTTTGTGTGCCAGGCATGGCAATTGACTAGGTGGTGAAAGTCCACTGTGGGGGTCTGTAGTTACCAACCACTAG
>MCHG01000191.1_pt1 | contig 31051 bp, 25 predicted proteins | sample 787351 | NCBI WGS metagenome assembly MCHG01 (sample SAMN05430296, study PRJNA330682) | permafrost metagenome | biome: Cold desert; feature: permafrost; material: soil; isolation source: enrichment culture inoculated with soil incubated with H2/CO2 at 20 degrees... ... | reverse complement strand
CGTCGCTCGGGACGCTCGCCGCCTCCGGCGCGCTCGCCCCGATCGTCACGGCCGCCGCGGTCGTCGCGGCCACGATCCGGTCGGTCGCTGCGGTCGGGCCGGTCGCGCTCGACACGTTCGTGGCGCTGCGCTCGGGCGTCCTCGGGGGTGAGGAGCAGCGGTGTCTCGCCTTGCGCGACGACCGCGAGGGCGGCGGCCACATCGGCCTCGGGCACGTCGTGGTGCTCGACGTAGTGTCCGATGATGTCGCGGAACGTCGCGATCCGGTCGGCCTGGCTCAGGGCCTCGGTGATCGCATCGTCGAAGCGGGCCAGTCGGGTGACGTTCACATCTTCGAAGCTCGGCAGCTGCATCTGCGTCAGCGGCTGGCGGGTCGCCCGCTCGATGGCGTTGAGCAGGTGACGCTCGCGCGGCGTGACGAAGCTGATCGCGGCGCCGCTGCGGCCCGCCCGGCCGGTGCGACCGATGCGGTGCACATAGGACTCGGTGTCGATGGGGATGTCGTAGTTGACGACGTGGCTGATTCGCTCGACGTCGAGGCCGCGGGCCGCGACATCCGTGGCGACCAGAATGTCGAGCTTGCCCGACTTGAGCTGGTTGACGGTGCGCTCACGCTGCACCTGGGGCACGTCGCCGTTGATCGCCATCGCCGAGTAGCCGCGCGCGCGCAGCTTCTCGGCGAGCGTCTCCGTCTCGTTCTTGGTGCGGGTGAACACGATCATGCCCTCGAAGTTCTCCACCTCGAGGATGCGGGTGAGTGCGTCGACCTTCTGCGGGTAGGACACGATCAGGTAGCGCTGGGTCGTGTTCACGGAGGTCGTGGTCTTGTTTTTGACCGTGATCTCTTCGGGGTCGTTCAGGTACTGCTTCGAGATCCGTCGGATCTGCGCGGGCATGGTGGCCGAGAACAACGCCACCTGCTTGTCATTCGGGGTGTCCTTGAGGATGGTCTCGACGTCCTCGGCGAAGCCCATCTTGAGCATCTCGTCGGCCTCGTCGAGCACCAGGTACTTGAGCTGCGAGAGGTCGAGGGTGCCCTTTTCGAGGTGGTCCATGATGCGGCCGGGCGTGCCGACGACGATGTGGACACCGCGGCGCAGGGCGGAGAGCTGCGTGCCGTAACCCTGGCCGCCGTAAACGGGCAGCACGTGCACGCCGCGCATGTGCGCCGCGTACTTCTCGAATGCCTCACAAACCTGCAGGGCGAGCTCACGGGTGGGCGCGAGGACCAGCGCCTGGGGGCTCTTCTGCGACACGTCGAGGCGCGACAGGATCGGCAACGCGAACGCGGCTGTCTTTCCCGTGCCGGTCTGGGCGAGGCCGACCACGTCGCGGCCGGAGAGGAGAGGAGGAATCGTTGCGGCCTGGATGGCCGACGGGGTCTCATAGCCGACGTCCTTGAGCGCCTTGAGCATCGCATCACTGAGCCCGAGGTCGGAGAAGGTTATCGTTTCGCGGGCAGTGTTTGCCTCGGGCGCGGTCGGGTCAGGAGACGTCATACTCTAACGGTACTCGTTAGAAGTGTGCGAACAGTGCGTGGGGCCGGATGCTCCCGCTCAACCGTGCTGTGTTCCGACGAAATAGGCGGTGACAACTCCGCGGGTGCGGAGCGGCCCGGCGCCCGATATCGGTGCGACCTCGACGGTCCACCGCGGTGAGGATCGATCGATGCCGTCGGCGCTCTCGGCCCAGATTGCCTCGCCTCCCTCGCACGAGTACGTCCCGTACCAGCCGGTGTGCTGGGCCAGGTCGTTCCAGACGCCTCCGCTGCGGATCCGGCAGCGATCGCCATCGCTCAGGAGCAGGCCCAGCGCTTGCGCCTGCGGCGGCGCGGATACCGCGGGAACGCTGCCGACGGTCGGCATCCGGACGAGACTCTTCTCCCACGGGTCGCCGTAGCAGACAACGGACGACGGGGACGGATCCGGCCAGCAGGCGACGGCGTAGGCGCTCGACGGTAAGCAGGCCAGGATGTCGTCGTCGACGGCGACCGGGGACGGCCGCGGGTTCGACGAGGTGGCGCCGCAGTCGACGGTGACGGACGTGTCCTCGGTGACGCTGAAGCCCGGGGCCGGCAGGCCGGCCGGGGTCACGGGTCGAATCACCACGCGCTCGGTTGCGGCCGTGGGCTCCGCCGACGTGAACGTGGTCGACGGCTGCGTGGCGCAGCCTTCCAGGAGCAGGAGCGGAAGGGCCAGGGTGATCGGGAGCAGGGTGATCAGGAGCAGTGAGCGCATGAGCCCTCCGTCTCCTGACGAACGCATCCATCCCATGATTCGCCGCCCGACAGCGGTATGTATCGGTGCCGCCGCGTGCTGTGGCCCGCTGAGGCGCCGCGTTCGGGCCAGGCCGGGACTCTCCGGGTCATGACGGCCCGCACCTCTTCACGCGTCATTTCTACGCGATTGGCCATACACCGGATTTTACGCCGGACCGGTCCGCGTGGTCAGTGGGAGGGGAACCCGATTTGGCCCCCCAAAAAAGCCCCTGGGGTATGGCACAAACTGCGGATAGGCATACCATCGGCACAAACCAGGTGCCGGCATCCGGGCCAAGGGAGGTCAGAATGGCTCTCAAGCGAATCAACGCCTACTTCACGGGCGTCACCGAAACGGACGACGGGGACTTCCTCACCTGGGACAGCGTCGCCGTGATCAGCACGATCGACGAGCAGGACCAGTACACGGAGGTCCTGCGGCTGCCGGCCAGCGACGTCATCCGCGCGGAGGAGTTCACCTTCGACTCGGACGAATACGACATCCTGTTCGATCGCATCGTGGACGAGTTGAACAACACCGTCGAGGAGTACGCCCAGGACAACGGCCTGACCATCACCGGCCGGGACAGCGACGACCAGTTCTTCTGGGACGTCGCACCAGCAGCCTGAGCGAAACAGTACGCGGCCCGCCTCGACCTCTCCTGCGCTGACCCTTTCGCCCCTGAAAGATGGCTGCAACTGACGATTTCATCCCCGGACGGCTAAATCGGAACGGAAAACATCCGCCGGATATCGAGTCGAGCAACGTCGACCCGCCGATACTGCGGCAGACTGTAACCACGCGAGGGTGGTGATCCACTCTCGGTTGGCGTTAACGAAGACACCTACAGGAGCGATCATGAGCAAATATGTCGTCACGAACCCCGCAACCGGCGTCAAGGGATCGAGCTTTCCCCTGACAACAGATGATGAGGTGACCGACGCCATTGGGGCGGCGGATCGTGCTCACAGTGAGCTCCGCGGCACGTCGGTTGCCGAACGGGCAGCCCTCATGCAGCGAGTCGCCGACCTGCACACCGAGCGGCGCGAGCACCTGGCCGAACTCATCGTGCGCGAGATGGGCAAGCCGCTCGAGCAGGCCCTCGGCGAAGTCGACTTCGCGGCGGACATCTACTCGTACTACGCCACCCACGGCGAGGCCTTCCTCGCCGATGAACCGATCGAGCTGCTCGGCGGCGAGGGCTCGGCCTTCATCCGCAACGCATCGCTGGGTGTGCTCCTCGGAATCATGCCGTGGAACTTCCCGTACTACCAGGTCGCCCGCTTCGCCGGCCCGAACCTGGTTCTCGGCAACACGATCCTGCTCAAGCACGCCTCGCAGTGCCCCGAATCCGCCGCCGCCATCGAGCAGATCTTCACGGATGCCGGTTTCCCCGCCGGCGCGTACCGCAACCTCTACGCATCCAACGCCCAGATCGCCGACATCATCATCCCGGACCCCCGGGTCTGCGGCGTTTCGCTGACCGGTTCTGAGGGGGCTGGGGCCGCCGTCGCGGAGGTCGCCGGCCGCAACCTCAAGAAGGTCGTGCTCGAACTGGGCGGATCCGATCCGTTCATTCTGCTCAGCACGGACAACCTCGAGGAAGCCGTCGACGCGGCCGTTGACGCTCGCCTGGACAACTCCGGCCAGTCCTGCAACGCCGCCAAGCGCTTCATCGTGATCGACGGCCTGTACGACGCCTTCCTGGAACTCTTCACGGCGAAGATCACCGGCAACGTCCCCGCCGACCCCACGTCGCCGGACACCACGCTGGGGCCGCTCTCCTCCGTCGGCGCCGCCGAGAACCTCGAGGAGCAGCTCCAGCGCGCGGAGGCCCAGGGCGCGACCGTTGCCGCGCGGGGGAGCCGTAAGGGCGCCTTCTTCTCGCCGACGGTCCTCACCGGCGTCTCCCCGCAGAGTGACGCCTACCGGGAGGAGTTCTTCGGCCCGGTCGCCGCGATCTACCGCGTGCAGAACGAGGCCGAGGCGGTGCAGGTGGCCAACGACATCCCGTACGGGCTGGGTTCCTACCTCTTCACCACCGACCCGGAGCAGGCCCTGCGCGTCGCCGACCAGATCGAGGCGGGGATGGTCTTCATCAACGGCTCGCTGCTCGACGGCGCGGAGCTTCCCTTCGGTGGAGTGAAGCGGTCCGGGTTCGGCCGCGAGCTGGGGCGCTTCGGCATCGCGGAGTTCGCCAACAAGAAGCTCATTCGCATTCTCAAGTAGCAGGATGCCGCGCCGCCCGGCCACGCGGGCGACGCGGCGGGGGCGTTCGCGGGATGATGGGACTATGCCGAACACCGACCAGCAGCCCTGGCTGAAGAACTACCAGCCGGGAGTCCCGGCCGAGATCGACCTGCCCACGGAGTCGCTCGTTGCGATGCTCGAGCGCTCCGTGGCCGAGGCCGGTGACCGGCCGGCCCTGGAGTTCTTCGGGCGGCGCACGACGTACACGCAGCTCGGCGACCAGATCGACCGGGCGGCCGAGGGCCTGCGCCACCTCGGGGTGCGGGCGGGCGACCGGGTCGCGATCATCCTGCCGAACTGTCCCCAGCACGTCGTCGCCTGCTACGCGGCGCTGCGCCTGGGCGCCGTGGTGGTGGAGCACAATCCGCTCTACACCTCGCGGGAGCTGCGCCACCAGTTCGAAGACCACCAGGCCCGCGTCGTGATCGCCTGGGACAAATCCGCGGCGCAGGTCAAGTCCTTCCCGGCCGACATCGAGATCGACCACGTCGTCTCGGTCAACCTCCTCGAGGCGTTCCCCACGGTCAAGCGCCTCGCGCTGCACCTGCCGGTGAAGAGCCTGCGAGAGTCGCGGGAGGCCCTGACCGGCCCCGCGCCGGGAACCATCCCCTGGAAGCAGCTGCTCGGCCACGGTCGAATCGACCCCGAGCATCCCCGCCCGTCGGTGGGCGACCTGGCGGCCATCCAGTACACCTCCGGCACCACGGGCAACCCCAAGGGCGCCATGCTCACCCACTTCAACCTCTACTCCAACGCCCTGCAGGGCGAGGCGTGGATGCAGGGGGCCGAGTACCGCAAGGAGGTTTTCTACGCGATCCTGCCGATGTTCCACGCCTTCGGCATGACCCTCTACCTCACCTACGGCATCCGCAAGCAGGCCCTGCTCGTGCTCTTCCCCAAGTTCGACCCGGACCTGGTGCTCGACGCCATGAAGAAGTCGCCGGCGACCGTCTATTGCGCCGTCCCGCCGATCTACGAGCGCACCGCGATCGCCGCGAAGGAGAAGGGGATCTCGCTGCGGTCGTGCCGGTTCTGCATCTCGGGCGCGATGAACCTGCCCGACCACGTCGTGGAGCTGTGGGAGTCGGTGTCCGGCGGGCTGCTGGTGGAGGGCTACGGGATGACGGAGTCCTCCCCGGTGGCCCTGGGCAACCCGTTCCACCCGACCAGGCGCACCGGCACGATCGGCGTGCCGTTCCCGTCGACCCTGATGAAGGTCGTCGACCTGGACGACCCCACCATCGAGGTGCCGCAGGGCCAGCCGGGGGAGTTGCTGCTGAAGGGTCCGCAGATCTTCCAGGGCTACTGGAACAACCCCGAAGAAACCGCGAAGGCCCTCCTGCCGGATGGCTGGCTGCGTACCGGGGACATCGTGACCGTGGACGAGGACGGGTTCACGACGATCGTGGACCGAGCCAAGGAGCTCGTCATCACGGGCGGATTCAACGTCTCGCCATCCGAAGTCGAGGCCGTCCTGCGGTTGCACCCGTCGGTGGCCGATGCCGCCGTTTTCGGTAAGGCGCTCGAGCGGGGCGGGGAGCTGGTCGTCGCCGCGGTCGAGCTCAGGCCGGGCTCTGAGCTCGACGAGGACGGCCTGCGGGCGCACTGCCGCGACCACCTCGCCGCCTACAAGATCCCGCGACGAATCGTGCGGGTGCAGGAGATGCCGCGCTCGATGCTCGGCAAGATCCTGCGCAAGAAGGTGCGCGAGCAGGTTCTGCCGGGACTCTGACGCCCCTCAGCGCGGATTCCCTGACTGAGTTGCGGAGAAACACCCTTCGTTTCGAACGGGAAGGTACTTTGTCCGCAACTCAGGTCGGTCCGGGGCCACAGAGGAAAAGGCCGGCTAGGTGGGCACCGTGGCCGCGACCACGGCGAGCACGTTCGCGGCGGGGTCCCTGAACCAGGCGATCGCGGCGCCGTCTTCCTCGTCGCGCATGATGCCTTTCGCGTCGTTGGGCGGCATGTCGGGGAGCTCGTCGTCGTGACGCCTCGTGCGTTGAGCTCGTCGACGGTCTTCTCGACGTCGTCGATCACGAAGTTCAGCACGGTGAAGCTCGCCGGCACGTGGTCGGGTTTCGGGTAGATGAACACCCGGCCGCCGTTTCCGAGTCGAGGCCGAGGGTGTCGCCGTAGAAACGCCTCGCCTCATCGATGTTGTCCACCGAGAACGAACTGAAGGCCTCGGATGTGGTGAACATAGTTGTCTCCTTCCAGAGGGTGTATCGATAGGGGAACGTTGTCGAGACTTGCACCCTCGGCCGGAGCCGCCTGGTGCGAGCTCCCGACGGCGCCGGGCCCTACCATGCCTTCTTCGCGAGGATTATTCTGAAGTTTTCAGGCCGTCCACGCCCGGTGGGCCGCGTGCCCGGAGCTCCTGCCAATCGGCCCTTCCAGAGTCAAAAGAGGAAGTCATGTCAGACACAATGTCCGCGTTGCAGGTCAAGTCCTTCGATGCTCCCGATGAGCGTCGCGCGCCGGAGAAGACCAACCTGGACCTCAACCATCTCGGTGAGTACACGATCGGCCGGATGACGATGGAGCCCGGGTGGGCCTGGTCGGAGTGCATCAAGCCGGTCGTGCACACCGATTCCTGCCGGCTCCTGCATGTCGGCTACTGCGTCGCGGGAACCCTTGAAACGGTGCTGGATGACGGCACCCGAGCCACCATCAAGGCCGGTGACTCTTACTTGATCCCGCCGGGCCATGACGCCCATGTCGTGGGCGATGAGGCGTTCGTCGGGATCGAGTTCGCCAGCGCCGCGCAGTACGGAGTCCCCGCCCGGTAGAGCCGGGGCCCTCGCCCGGATGCCGAGGTCCGCGGCATCCGGGCGCTTTTTCCGGGTGGGGTCAGAATGGGCGCATGCCCTTCGTACGGCACGTCGTCCGCTCGGCCATCGCGCCGCTCACCCACACGCGACTTTTCCGCTTCGTGGCGCCGCGGGCGATGCCCCCGATCGAACGGCTGCTGAAGCGCCTGAGCCGGGGCCGGGTGCAACTCAGCGGAATGCTCGTGCCGTCGCTGGTGCTCCGCTCGACCGGAGCGAAGACCGGTCTCGCGCGCGACACGGTGCTCATGTACACCCCCGACGGGCACGGGCGCGCGATCGTGGCGGGGACGAGCTTCGCCAGGGGGCGACATCCGGCGTGGACCTACAATCTGCTGGCGCACCCGGATGCGGCCATCAGCGTGCGCGGCCGGCTCCTGCTGGTGCGGGCCACGCTGATCGACGACGCCGATCGGGACGAGACGTGGCGCCGAATCGAGCGGCAGTGGCCGGGCTACCGCAACTACGAGCGGGAGTCGGGCCGGGTCGTGCGCCTGTTCCGGCTCCGGCCGGTGCGGGAGCGCCCGGGCACAGGCAAGGCATAGCCAGAGCCGTGTTTGAGCGGTAAAACTACCTCATGACGACGTCGCCGTTGGTGCTCGGGCCCATGCTGCGGTACGTCGACGATGTGTCCGCGAGCATCTGGTGCGAGACGCGGGAGTCGGCAACGGTCGTCGTCAACGCGGGGAACCGGTCCTGGGCGGCGCGCACGTTCGCCGTGCACGGGCACCACTACGCCCTGGTCGAGGTCAACGGCCTGGAACCGGGCACCGTCACGCCCTACACGGTGCAGGTGGCGTGGGCGGATGCCTGGCCCGCGGCCGGCTCGGTGTTTCCGGCATCCGTCATTGCCACCCTGAGAGAGGGCCGGCCGCTGCGGATGTCGTTCGGGTCCTGCCGCACCAGCGTGCCGCATGACGAGGGCGGCAACCGCACGCACGGGGTCGATGCCCTGAGGGCGTATGCGCTGCAGATGGCCTCGAACGACGGATCCCTGTCCTGGCCGGATCTGGTGCTCTTCCTCGGCGACCAGGTGTACGCCGACCTGACCAGCGAGGCCATGCAGGAATTCATCCGCGCCAGGCGCGACATCACGGAGCCGCCGGGCAAGGAGCTCGCGGATTACGAGGAATACGCGCACCTCTACAACCTGGCCTGGTCGGACGAGGCGAACCGGTGGCTCCTCAGCACCGTGCCCACCGCGATGATCTTCGATGACCACGATGTGCGCGACGACTGGAACGCCTCGCTCAGCTGGAAGCGCACCATGGAGGCGACATCCTGGTGGCACGGACGGATCGTGGCCGGCCTGGCCTCGTACTGGGTCTACCAGCACCTCGGCAACCTCTCGCCCCGGCAGCGAGCCGACGACGCGATCTGGCGGCGGATCGCGGCGCATGAGGGCGAGGCCGAGCTGGACCTCAGTTCCGTGCTCGACGAGTTCGCAGAGCGATGCGACCGGGAGCCGACCAGCTACCGCTGGAGCTTCTGCCGGGACTTCGGTGAGGTTCGCCTGATCGTCGTCGATTCCCGGGCGGCGCGCGAGCTCGCGCCGGATCGGCGAGCGTTGCTCGATGAGAAGGAGACTGCCTGGCTGAACAGCCGGATGCGCGGTGGTTTCCGCCACCTCCTGATCGGGACGTCGCTGCCGTTCCTGCTCCCGACCGGGTTGCACCACATGGAGTCCTGGGACGAAGCGATTTCCGAAGGGGCCTGGGGGAGGGCCGTCTCGGGCGTCGGCGAGCGGCTCCGCCAGGCGCTCGACCTCGAACACTGGGCGGTCTTCCAGGCGAGCTTCCGCCAGGTGGCGGCGATGGTCGAGGAAGTCGCCGACGGCAAGCGAGGCCGCGCCCCGGAGACCGTGACCTTCCTCTCCGGGGACGTTCACTACTCCTACGTTGCCGAGGTGGAGAGGTCGTCGGGAAGCCGCATCGTCCAGGCCGTGTGCTCGCCGATCCGCAACCCGCTGCCCGTGGCCATGCGGTCCTTCTCCGCCGTGCTCTCCTATGGGATCGCAACCCGGCTGAGCGCCGGGCTGGCCCGTGCGGCCGGGGTCGCCGATCCGCCGCTGCACTGGGCGGGGATCAAAGGCCCCTGGTTCGAAAACTGCCTGGCGACTCTTGCCGACACTCCCGAAGGTCTGAAATTGTGGTGGGTGTCGGGCGTCGCGCACGACGGTGACCAGCTGCATCCGCGGGTGGAAGAACTCGCCGCGCTCACCGTGGCCCCTCGGCGCCGTGGCTCCGCATGACCCACGAGAAGAGAAGGAAGCTCCAGATGGCATTCATCACCGTTGGCCAGGAAAACAGCACCGAGATCGAGCTCTACTACGAGGACCACGGCACCGGCCAGGCGGTTGTGCTCATCCACGGCTACCCGCTGGACGGCCATTCCTGGGAGAGGCAGTCGAGGGCGCTCCTCGACGCGGGGTACCGGGTGATCACCTACGATCGGCGTGGATTCGGCGCGTCCAGCCAGCCCACCGTCGGCTATGACTACGACACCTTCGCGGCCGACCTGAACACCCTGTTGACCACGCTCGACCTCCGTGACGTCGTGCTCGTGGGGTTCTCCATGGGCACGGGGGAGCTGGCCCGCTATGTGAGCACCTACGGCGCGGAACGCGTCGCGAAGCTCGCTTTCCTCGCCTCGCTGGAGCCGTTCCTGCTCCTGACCGATGACAACCCGTCCGGTGTGCCGAAGGAGGTCTTCGACGGCATCGCCGCCGCGGCGAAGGGCGACCGCTACGCCTGGTTCACGGGCTTCTTCCAGAACTTCTACAACCTCGACGAGAACCTCGGCAGCCGGATCAGCGAGGAGGCCGTCCGTGGCAGCTGGAGCGTTGCGGCGACAAGTGCGGCCATCGCCGCCTACGCCGTTGTGCCCACCTGGTACGAGGACTTCCGCCCCGACCTCGCGAAGATCCGCGAAGTGAACCTGCCCACCCTCATCGCGCACGGCGACAGCGACCGAATCCTGCCCATCGACTCCACGGGGCGCCCGTTCCACGCGGCCCTCCCGGACGCCGAGTACGCGGAGATCGCCGGAGCCCCGCACGGGATGCTGTGGACCCACGCGGACGAGGTAAACAGCCTGCTGCTGGCCTTCCTGGCCCGGTAGCCGCCGGCGCGTAGTCGCGACGACCACCGGTCGCGCCGACCGGAAGCGGGGTATCCTCGGCGCCATGACGGTCAAGCCGGATTCCCCAGTGACGGCGGCCGGATTGACCGACCGGAGGGTGGCGTTCTTCGCCTTCGCTGCCGGTACCGTCGGGCTGGTCTGTGTCATCGCCCGGGGGCTGGTCTACGCCCGTGAAGCGGACACGGACGGTCGGCGCATGTTCGCGCAGATCAGCGAGCTGACCGCGGCCGAGTTCAACCTGCTGATCCTTCCGGTATTGTGGCGATTCGCGCGCCTGCTGGAGTCGCCGTTGTGGTGGCGCGTCGTGTTGCTCGCGTGCCTTACGGGCATGCTCGCATCGACCCTCCTCCTGTTCGACGCCATCGACTTCGCCAGTGCCGCGGCCCTGTCGATCGTCGCCCTCACTGTGCAGGCGCTCTGGCTGATCCTCGCCCATCGGCTGCTGGGGCGCATCGACGGGTATCCGCGCGGGCTCGGCACCTTCGCGATCGCGGCGGGAGCCGCACTGCTCGGCGGACTGACCATCATCGCGATCGTACTTTTCCTGCAGCCCGGCACCGAGTCCCCGTTCTGGACCCTCGGCGTCGCCCTCGGTTTGCTCGGTTGGGTGTCCCTGCCGATCTGGTTCCTGCTCGCCGGCGTGAGCCTCCGCACCGGATTGGTCCCGGAGGCATAACCTCGAGCCATGAAACGTGCCCTCGCGATCGGCCTGGTGTCGGTGCAGCTCCTGCTTCTCGCTGCGCTCATCCTCCTGCCCCACGGGTCTCTGTGGAGCGTCAACGCCGGCGTCCTCGCCGCCGCGATCGTGCTCGGCCTGGCCGGTGCGATCCTCACAGTCCTGGGCCTGAGGGGACTGGGGCCGGCGTTGACGGCCAGTCCGATCCCCAGGGAGCACGCCCCGCTGGTCACCAGCGGTGTGTACGGCCGCATCCGGAATCCGATCTACACGGGGCTGATGACCGGCGGGCTCGGCCTCGCGCTGTTCGGCGCGTCGGTGTGGCACATCCTGGCCTGGGTTGCCCTCGTGCTGCTCCTGTCGGCCAAGACGCGCTGGGAGGAGCGGATGCTCGTGGCCGAGCATCCGGACTATCGCGACTACGGGGCTCGCGTCGGCCGCTTCGTGCCCGGCGTCGGCCGGCTGCGCCCGCCCTCTCGACCTGACCCGCGCGACAGCCGGCGCGACCAGCCAGGCTCGACTCCATGACCCCGGATGCCCTCGTCGAGTTCTGCCTGAGCCTGCCGCAGGCGATCGAAACGTTCCCGTTCGGCGAGGAAACGAGCGTGTTCAAGACGAGCGGCAACGGCAAAATCTTTGCCCTCACCGCCCTGGCCGCGGAGCCGCTCACCGTCTCGCTGAAATGCGACCCGGAGGACAGCCGCGCGCTCCGGGAGGAGTTCCCCGGGCAGATCACGCCCGGCTACCACCTCAACAAGAAGCACTGGATCACGATCGTGCTGGGCGGCGAGGGCGAGGGCGCGCCCCCGGACGAGCTGGTCGAACAGCTACTGCGCGAGAGCCACGCACTCGTGCGGCCGAAGCCACCTCGGGGCTGACTCACCTCGAGCTGAGTCGCCTCGAGCTGAGTCGCGGACAAAGCACCTTCGTTGTGGAATTGAGGTACTTTCTCCGCAACTCAGTGTGAAACGCGCAGGGCGGACTACCAGGCGTAGTGCTCGGGCGCGGCCTTTCGGCCGGGGAAGATCTCGTCGAGGCGACCGAGGGCATCCGCGTCGAGGGTGACGTCCAGCGATCGCACGGCAGCGGCCAACTGATCGGTCGTGCGTGGCCCCACGATCGGTGCGGTGACGGCCGGCTGGTGGAGCAGCCAGGCCAGTGCGACGTCGCCGGGCGGGTGGCCGAGTTCCTCGGCGAAGCCCTCGTAGGTCTCGATCGCGTCGCGGTGGGTCGCGAGAGCCTCGGCCACCTTGCCTTCCAGGCGGCGCTTGCCCTCGTCTTCCTTGCGAAGCACGCCGCCGAGCAGTCCGCCGTTCAACGGCGACCAGGGGATGATGCCGAGCCCGTTGCTCACCGCGGCGGGGATGACCTCCAGCTCGATGTCGCGGGTCAGCAGGTTGTAGATCGACTGCTCACTGACCAGCCCGGTGAAGTTGCGACGCCGGGCCTCCTCCTGGGCGGTGGCAATGTGCCAGCCGGCGAAGTTACTGCTTCCGGCGTAGAGGATCTTGCCCTGCGCGACGGCCGTTTCCATGGCCTGCCAGATCTCATCCCACGGCGTCTCCCGGTCGATGTGGTGGAACTGGTAGACGTCGATGTAGTCGGTCTGGAGCCTGGTCAGGCTGGCGTCGAGGGCCCGGCGGATGTTGAGCGCGGACAGCCTGCCGTCGTTGGGCCAGTCGGTCATCGTTCCGTACAGCTTGGTCGCAAGCACCGTGCGTTCGCGGCGCTGACCACCCTGGGCGAACCAGTTGCCGATGATGGTCTCCGTGCCGCCCTTGCCGGCGCTGTCGCCGTAGACGTTGGCCGTGTCGAAGTAGTTGATGCCGTAACCGTGGGCGGCGTCCATGATGGCGTGCGCGTCGGGTTCCGGGGCCCAGCCGCCGAAGTTCATGGTGCCGAGGCACAGGCGGGAGACGTTCAGGCCGGAGCGGCCGAGGGATGTGTATTGCATGCTCCCCAGCATGCGCTGCGACGCCGCCCCGTGTCGAATGGGCAGGGTCTTGCGGTCGGGTTCATCTTCGTGTTCATTGGGGCCTGACACCCGCCACACGGAGTCCCATCGCAAGGAGCCCGCCGTGCACGACAACTCGACCCTCATCCGGGCCCGCATCCGTCGCTTTGTCAGTGAGCGGGTGGGTGGCTCCCGCCGTATACCGCGCGTCCGCGCCTCTCGTGGTGTCGGCCTGGGAAGTGCCGGATGAGCCGGTGCGCTTCGCGGAGGCCCGGCGCCAGGCGTTCACGCCGTTCGCGGTGGGGCGAAGGTGGGGGAAGCCGTGGGGCACGACCTGGTTCCACGTCACCGGCACGGTTCCCGAGGAGTGGTCCCGGTGGGGCGGCCTCGACACCCGCACGGAGCTTCTCGTCGACCTCGGGTTCCTCTCCGGCCAGCCCGGGTTCCAGGCCGAGGGGCTGGTCTTCGACCCGGCGGGGAACATCCTGAAGGCGATCGAACCCTTCAACAGCTACGTACCGCTGCAGCTCGGCCCGGGCGGTGTCGTGGACGTGTATGTGGAAGCTGATTCCAACCCGGACGTCGGCAGCAACTGGACGTTCCGGCCCACTCCCGTTGGCGACAAGGCCACGGCGGGGACAGAGCCGATCTACCGGCTGCGCCGCATGGATGCTGCCCTGCTCGACACCCGGGTCTGGCAACTCCAACAGGACATCTGGACGCTGTTCGGCCTGATGGAGGAACTCGGTGCCGACCTTCCCCGCACCGCGGACATCCTCCGGGCGCTCGAGACGGTGACCGACCGGATGGACCCGGACGACGTGAGCGGCACGGCAGGCCTCGGCCGCGCCATCCTGGCCCCCGTGCTCGCCCAGCCCGCCTACGCGAGCGCCCATCGGATCGTCGCCGTCGGGCACGCTCACATCGACTCGGCCTGGCTCTGGCCGGTGCGGGAGACCATTCGCAAGTGCGCCCGCACCTTCTCGAACGTGCTTGCGCTGATGGACGAGAACCCGGAATTCATTTTCGCGTGTTCCTCCGCGCAGCAGTACGCCTGGATGAAGGAGCACTACCCCCAGCTGTTCGAGCGCATGCGCGAGCGGGTGATCGAGGGCCGGTTCGTGCCGGTCGGCGGCATGTGGGTGGAATCGGACACCAACATGCCCGGCGGCGAGGCGCTCGCCCGCCAGCTGATCGCCGGCAAGGCGTTCTTCCTGCGCGAGTTCGGCATCGAACCGCTGGAGGTGTGGCTGCCGGACTCGTTCGGGTACACGGCAGCATTCCCTCAGATCGTTGCCGCCGCCGGGTCGAAGTACTTCCTGACGCAGAAGATCAGCTGGAACGAAACCAACACGATGCCCCACCACACGTTCTACTGGGAAGGCATCGACGGCACCCGCGTCTTCACCCACTTCCCGCCGGTCGACACGTACAACTCGGTGCTCTCCGGCCAGGACCTTGCCCGGGCGCAACGCCAGTACGCCGAGAAGGGCGCCTCGAACCCGTCTCTGGTGCCGTTCGGCTACGGCGACGGCGGGGGAGGACCGACACGCGAGATGCTCGCGGCCGCCGAGCGAACGAAGTCACTGGAGGGTTCGCCCACCGTGCGGATGGCCACGCCGCGGGCGTTCTTCGAAGAGGCGCAAGCGAGCTACCAGGCCCCGCCGGTGTGGTCCGGCGAGCTTTACCTCGAATTCCACCGCGGCACGTACACCTCCCAGGCCAACACGAAGGCCGGCAACCGGCGGAGCGAGCACCTGCTGCGCGAGGCCGAGCTGTGGGCGACGACGGCGACCCTGCGCACGGGGGCTGTCTACCCCTACGACCGGCTCGAGGCGGCCTGGCGCACCGTGCTGGTGAACCAGTTCCACGACATCCTCCCCGGCAGTTCCATCGCCTGGGTGCACCAGGAGGCCGAGGCCGCGTACGCCGGTGTGCGGGTGGAGCTGGAAGACCTGATTTCCCGGGCGCTCGCCGCATTGGCGGGCCCGGATGCCGCGGAGTCCTTCGGCGCCATGCCGGTCGCCTTCAACGCCTCGCCGTTCCCGGTGTGCGGGGTGGCCGCCCTGTCGGCCGGCCCGCGCGGGACATCCGGGGGAGTTCGCGACGGCCGAGACGGCGGGTTCGTGCTCGAGAACGACGCGATCCGGGTCGTGATCGACGCCCGCGGACTGCTCGTGTCCCTCGTGGACCTCGGGACCGGGCGGGAGGCACTGCCGGAGGGAAAGCCCAGCAACGTTCTCCAGCTCTTCCGGGACACGCCGACGCAGTGGGACGCGTGGGACATCGACGATCATTACCAGCGCAACGGCGTCGACCTGCTGGAGGCAGACTCGGTGGAGCTGGTGTCGCGGCACGCTGGACACGCGACCGTGCGCGTCAGTCGCCGCTTCGGGTCCTCGACCGTGTCCCAGGAACTGACCCTGGCCGGAGACCAGACCGCGCTCGAGATCGTCACCACGGTGGACTGGCACGAACGGCAGAAGTTCCTGAAGCTGGCCTTTCCGCTGGATATGCACGCCGATCGGGCAGCCTCCGAAATCCAGTTCGGCCACATTTACCGGCCGACCCATGAGAACACGTCGTGGGATGCGGCCCGCTTCGAGATCTGTGCCCACCGGTGGGTGTTCGTGGGGGAGCCCGGCTTCGGAGTGGCCGTCGCCAACGACTCCACCTACGGTCACGACATCAGCCGGAACAGCGCCGGCTGCGGCACCACGACGACGGTGCGCGAGTCCCTGCTGCGCGCGCCGACGTTCCCCGACCCCGGCGCAGACCAGGGGGTGCACGTGCTGCGCACGTCGATCAGCATGACGCCCGACGTGCTCGGCGCGGCCGAGCAGGGCTACCGCATCAACCTTCCGCTCCGCGACGTGAGCGGAACGTCCGTGGCACCCGTCGTCGTGAGCGATTGCGCCTCGATTGTGGTCGAGGCGGTCAAACTGGCGGAGGACAGGTCCGGCGACGTCATCGTGCGACTGTACGAAGCGCGCGGAGCCCGGGCCGAGGGCAGCGTCAGACTCGGTTTCGCGGCGACGCGGATCGTCGAGACCGACCTGCTGGAGCGGACGGTCGCGCCGGTTGCGGTGAGGGCGGCAGCGGGCGCCGACGTGCGACTCGTGCTCCGCGCCTTCCAGATCGTCACCCTGCGGGTGTCCCGGCTCACCGAAGAATAGGATCCACCTGGCGGCCGGCCCAGGCGACGAGCGTCCAGCCGGCCTGAGGCGAGCCGCTCAGCTCCACCACTCCCGTGTTGACGAGGTCGTTCGTTCCGGCGAACATCGGCGGCATGTTCCGGGCGCGGGCCGCCGTCCACACGCGGATCGCCGCCCCGTGGCTGAAGACGGCCGCGGTCCCGGCGCCGGATGCCGCGCTTGCGATGTCGGCGTCGAACCGAGCGAAGAAGGCGTGCCCGTCCAGGGCGCCGGGCATCCTGGCGTCGAGATTGCCGGCGCCCCACGCGAAGACAGCTTCCATGTAGGTACGAACGGATGCCCGGTCGCTGAGGCCCTCGAGGGCACCGGCTTCGATCTCGTGCAGCCCGTCGGCCACCTGGACCTCGAGGCGCCGGTCGGTCGCCAGCGGCTTCGCGGTGAGCTGCGTGCGCTGGAGCGTCGACGCGAAGATGGCGTCGATCGGCTCCTCGCGAAGGACATCCGGAATCACGGCGGCCTGGCGCGCCCCAAGCTCGGTCAGGCCCGGGCCCGGGTGCGCAGTGTCCAGCTGGCCGAGAACGTTGGCTGGAGTCTGGCCGTGGCGGATCAGGAAGAGTCTCATATCCCTTCCAGCATAGGCATCGCCGCGCCGTGCGCTCCCGCAGACCGGCCGGGTGCAGCGGGTTCGCGCGACCGAAGTCGACCGCGACCGTTACCCGCGATGTCCGCGTTTTGAGAGGACATTCACAGATAAACAGGGGGACACGTGCAGAAACGCTTTGCATACTGGGAACTTCGCCCGCGCGGAGCCCCGCCCGTGGATCGTCTAACAAGAACCGCCTGGCCACCCGAGCACGAGCCGGTTCGCTCTGTGAAAGTCATGCAAAACTCATTTCCCTGGTCTGCCCGAAAGTCCGCCAGCGTCACCGAAACCCGCAAATCCCGCAAAAATCGCATTAAAACCCGCCTCCGCCGCACCCGCCGCGGCACCGTGCTGGCCGGCGCCATCATCGCCGTCGGAACACTCGTCGGAAACGGCCTCGTGTTGCAGCCCGCGCTTGCGGCGCAAAGCGAGAGCATCGCCGCCACGGCGGCCCTCGCGTCAAGCACCGGCTCCCACGCCGAGCAGCTGGATTCCTATGACGGCGTGCTGCGCGCCCACGCCGAGAAGAGCGCCACAGCGACGCTGACCATCGCCAAGAGCGCGATGGCCGCGGCGAAGGGCAAGTCGGATGCCACGGCGCTGACCGCGTCCGTCGCCTCACTCGCCTACTTCCCGAAGCTCTACCCGGAGCAGATCTTCGAACTCGTCGACAACACCAAAGCCGAAACCGCGACGCTGACGGCCGCGACGGCCGTGGTCGACCGCACGACCGCGCAGAAATCCGCTGCCGAAGCTGCCGCGAAAGCCGCCGCAGAAGCGGCCGCAGCACAGGCAGCCGCGGCGAAAGCGGCCGAAGCGGTTGCCGCAGCACCGGCTGCCTCCGCGTCTCGCCCGTCCGCTCCGACCAACCCCAGCGGCGCGCAGGCCATCGCCCGAGACCTGATGGCCGCCAAATATGGCTGGGGTGCCGACCAGTTCGGCTGCCTCGTGCCTCTCTGGGACAGGGAGTCCGGCTGGGATGTGAATGCCTATAACTCCTCGAGCGGAGCCACGGGTATCCCGCAGGCGCTGCCGGGCAGCAAGATGGCCACCGCCGGCTCCGACTGGCAGACCAGCGCCGCCACGCAGATCACCTGGGGCCTGGGATACATCGCGGACCGCTACGGCACACCCTGTGCCGCCTGGGACCACTCCGAATCGGTGGGCTGGTACTAACCGGACTGCCCGGCCCGCGTGGTAGCGGGTCGGGTGTTCGCGGGCCTGTTCAGGTTCGGCCTCGGCCGCGGCGGGCGACCGCGTCGATCGTCACCGCGGCGACAAGCACCAGGGCGGTGACCACGTACTTGGCCGGCGCGCTGTAGCCCTGCAGGCCCATGCCGTTGTCGATCGCCGCGATCACCAGCCCGCCCAGCACGCCGTGCAGCACCTTGCCTCGCCCGCCGAAGAGGCTGGTGCCGCCGATGACGGCTGCCGCCACCGCGTAGAGCACCAGCGTGCCGCCGTCGTACGAGGTTGACACCGAGCGGAGCCGGGACGCGTAAACGATGCCGGCGATACCGGCCGTGAACGAGGCGAGCATGAAGGCGAGTGTGCGGATGCGGGCCAGGTTCACTCCGCCGCGACGAGCGGCCTCGGCATTGCCGCCGATGGCGTAGACGTAGCGGCCGAACCGGGTGCGGCCGAGCAGCAGCGTCCAGACCGCGAGCACACCGAGGACCACGAGCAGCACCCAGGGAACGCCGCGAATTTCGACCAGCGTGCCGCGGTTGGTGTTGCAGAGCAGCACGATGGCCACACCGGCGGCGAGCGCGGCCGCGATCTTCAGGGCGCTGACGCTGGCCGGCGGTGCGACGAGTCCGCTCTTCCGCCGTCGGGCGTCGCGCAGCCAGGTCCATGCGCTGAACACACCGGCGATGACGAGCATCACGATCCAGCTGGTGAGCGGGCTGAGGTTGCCGCTGGCGATGTTGTTGATGACGTCGTCGTTGATGGTCACGACGCCGCCGCTGCCCAGGACCATCAGCATCACGCCCAGCCAGCCGAGCTGACCGGCGAGCGTCACGACGAACGACGGCAGCCCGAGCCGGGTGATGATCGTTCCGTGCAGCACCCCGATCGCGGCGCAGGTGAGCAAACCGGCGGCGATCGCCGCCCACCACGGCCAGCCCATCGACTCTCGAAGCAGTTCGGCCATGATGACGCCGCCCACCCCGCCGACATAGCCGATGGACAGGTCGATCTCGCCGAGCAGCAGCACGAAGACCTGGCCCATCGCCAGCAGCATGAACACGGAGCCCTGGATGAGCAGGTTCACCATGTTGCCGGGGGTCAGGAAGTTCGGGTTGAGGGACTGGAACAGGATGGAGATGAGCAGCAGGCCGCCGAGAACCGGCAGCACCCCGCTCTCGCCGCCTCGAACCAGCGCGATCGCCCCGCGGAAGTATTCGGGCAGGGACGTCGCGATATCCGGATTCAGGGCGAGCGTGGCCTTCTGGGCCGCGGCCCGCGCCGCCGCGGTCGTCGGCGCCTCCTGGGGAAGGCCGTCGGCCGATGGAGCCGCCTGCGTCGGTGACGGCAACGAATGCTCGGGCAGCGCGCGCGGCGCCGCTTCCGGCCGCACCCGGTCTGAGGCGCCCGTGGTCATCAGGTCGACTACGATCTGCCGGTCGAGCTGCGCAGCGGGCTGCACCTCGACCAGTCGGCCGAGGCGGAGCACGGCGATGCGATCGGCAACCCGGAAGACGTCGTTCATGTTGTGTGAGATGACGATGACGGCGAGACCACGATCGGCGAGCTGGCGAATCAGCCTGAGCACGACCTCGGTCTGGGCGACGCCGAGAGCAGCGGTCGGCTCGTCCATGATGACGAGCTTCGAGTTCCACAGCACCGACTTCGCGATCGCCACGGACTGGCGCTGCCCACCCGACAGCGATGCGACGGGCTGCCTGATCGACCGGACGCTCGTCACGGCCAGGCTGCTGAGGGTCTCGCGGGCCGCGATCTCCATGCTCTCCTCGTCGAGAAGGAAGTGCCGCCGGCGCTCTCGGCCGAGGAACATGTTCTGCACGATGTCGAGGTTGTCGCACAGGGCCAGATCCTGGTACACCGTCTCGATGCCCAGTTCCGCGGCCTCGTGCGGCGAGCTCAACCGCACGGGCTTGCCCTGCCAGAAGAGCTGGCCGTCATCGGGTGCGTAGATGCCCGCGATGCACTTGATCAGCACCGACTTGCCGGCGCCGTTGTCGCCGGCCAGAGCTGTCACCAGCCCGGCCGGAACCTCGAGCGTGACGTCGAAGAGGGCCTGGACCGGCCCAAAGTTCTTGTCGATGTCCACGAGGCGAAGCAGCGCGCCGTCGCCGGGCAGGTCGGCGCCCGCCGGCTCCGACTGCAGGTCAGGATTCACGATCGGTCCTCTCGTGAGCAACGTCGACGGGGGAGTTCAGACCGGCGGCCCGGCCGTTCCCTGGTCGGAACCAGGGGCGGGGCCGGGTCGTCGGCCGGTGTGTTACTTGATGCCCGCCTCCGTGCAGGCATCCTTCACCTGTTCGATGCAGAGATCGGAGACCTTCACCGCGCCGTCCTTGACGACCGTGTCGGCCATGTTCTCGGCGGTGACCCAGACCGGGGTCAAAAGCACCGAGGACACGTCGGTCCCCGCTGTGTCGTCCGTTGTGGTGCCGTTCACCAGACCCTCAGGCACTTCCTTGCCCGCGCGCAGGTAGATCGCGGCGGCGGCGGCGGCCTGGGCCTCCAGGTAGATCGGCTTGTACACCGTGCCGCACTGGTAGCCCTTGAGGATGTTCTGCAGACCGGACAGGGACGCATCCTGCCCCGTGGTCGGGAACGTCTTCGCGGGGATCTTCTTGCTCTGCAGGTAGGCGATCACCGCGTTGGCGTTGTCGTCATTGGGTGTGACGACCGCGTTGATCTTCGGGTTGGCGGTGTACTGCTGGGCGAACGTGGTCTGCGCCACCGACGGCGTCCAGGTGCCGGCGGGCTCGCCGGCCTTAACGTAGTCGCCGCTGTCGAACTTGGGCTTCAGCACGCCGTTGTAACCCTCGGCGAACAGCTTCGCGTTGTTATCGGTCGGGTCGCCGTTCATGATCAGGATGTTCGGCTTTTCAACCTTCCAGTCTTCAATGCAGCTCACCTCGCCCTCACCGATCAGCTGGCCGACCTTGACGTTGTCGAAGCTGACATAGATGCGGTCCTCTGCGCCGCCCTTGACGAGGCGGTCGTAGTCGATCACCTTGACGCCGCGGGCCGTGGCGGCAGCCTCGATGGCTGCGCCCGAACCGGAGTCGAGCGCGTCGACGAGCAGAACGGATGCCCCGGCCGTGATGTCGGCTTCGGCCTGCGTCTGCATCGTGCTCGCGCTGCCCTGCGCATTGTCGATCTTGAACTGGGTGGAGTCCAGCCCCGCGGCTTCAAACGCCTGCTTCAGGTAAGGTGCGTCGAACGTCACGTACCGCGCCGAGGTCGTCGTGTCGGGCAGCAGCACGCCGATCAGGCCCTTGCCCTCTGAGGCAAGCCCCTTGAGCTCTTCCATGGCCGAGAAGTCGGGTGTGAACGACTCCGCGTTCAGCTCCGGAACTTCGCCCCCGCCGCCCGTGTCGCTCGGGCCGGGCGACGTGCTCGGCGTTGTACACGCGGCCAGCGCCACGATGCCGAGGACTGCGACGAAGGTGGTTCCGACGCCTCGTGCTGTGATCTTCTTACGTTTCAACATCATCTTTCCTTCCTCTGGTTGCGATTGCAGGGAGATCGAAAGGACGGCGTGTGCACACAGGATCCACGGACGCGAACACGTCAGGAACCTGGCAGCTGGCTACTCGATGGCCGGTGACGCGGCATCACGAGGTCCTTTCCCGGACACCTCGTCAAGGGACATGTCAGGCATTTCAGGCATGCTCGTCAACGTTGTCCTATGACTTACGGTCTAGACCCGAAGCGCATTCTTCGCAAGGAGACGGCAGGCTACCTCGGCTGGTCGGTCGCCAGGTCCGTGGCTGGTTCGCTGGTGAAGCTGCGTCCGGTGGGTGAGGTCCATTCGAGCCGTCCGTCGCCCAGGTGCTTCAGACGCCACCCGGTCTCGCTCTTAAGTGAGTGGCAACCGGGACAGAGGTGGGCGAGGTTGTCGTGAGCCGTTATCCCCTGGAACTGCCAGTCGAGGGAATGGTCGAGATCGCACTGGGCGGCGGCCCGGTTACAGCCTGGGAATCTACACGTCTCGTCTCGGATGCGGAGCCAGCGTTTGAGATCCTTGGGGACCTTGTAGCTTGTGCGGCCGACCGAGAGCACCACCCCCGTTTCCGGATGGACGAGCAACCGGGTGAAGCTCGGTGCTCCCGCGGCCAGCCGCCGTGCCGTGTCCGGATCGATCGGCCCGTAGCCCTCGAGGTGGCCGGCCTCCTCGGAGCGGCCCATCAAGGTCAGGACCGGGACGGTCACGTTGACCGTGGCGCGGATCCCCTTGCCGAGGCCGGAGGTGGTGACCCCGTCGATCAGGAGGTCGGTGAGGACATCCGTTCGCAGCTGGGTGAGCGTGCGGGGTTCGTCGGGCCCTTGCAGGCTCAGGGCCGCGTTGGTGACCCGGTCGTACGCGGACTGTACCCGGTCGACGCTGTCGTAGAGCACGAGTGAGGCCATCCCGTCCGCTTCGGCCTGGAAGTACGTCGCGCGGTCCGCGACGGATCCCTCGTGCCGGGCGGTGATCGTCTCGGGGTGCAGCCGCTCCCGCAGCTTCCGGGCCTTGTACTTGAGCTTTGCTGCGGTGAGCCGCCCCGCGGGGTGCAGCAGCGACGCCTCGAAGGCCGCCTTGGCCTCGTCGGGGACCGTCCAGGCCTGCCCGACCAGGACCTGCGCGTGACGGTAACTGATCTCTCCCTTCTGTAGGGCTTCGCGGGTGGCCGGCAGGTCTTCGGCGAGGGCGCGGCTTTCGGCAATCAGCGTCTGGGCCGTGCGCTGCGGCACCCGGAGGGTGCATGCCAGTTCGCTGACGAATTCGCGTTCCGCCACTGTGGCGGCGTCCCAGCGCGAGCCGGGAACACGGGGCGCGTCCCCGGCGGTGGCCGCGCCGTAACGGCGGGCCTCGTCGACGAGTTCGGCGCGACGCGCGAACGCCTGCGCGATCTGCCGGTCGGCGGCCGCGATGGCGTCGAAACGCACACCGCGGGCCTCCTGCTGGGCGATCAACGAAGCTGTCAGGACAGTCACATTACGGGCAACCACCGACATTATGAGGCCTGTTGCTAAACCAGTGAATAACTCGGTCAAGTGAATGATGTGGAGAACATGAAGTTCAGGATTGCCGGCGAATCCCGCCATCCTGAACGATGTCGGCGGGGGAGAGGCGCCGGCTCCGTGCCACAGCCGTCGACGCACGATTATCCGGAGCGCGGAGCGCGGTGCGCGTGGCTGGCTACGATGGGCGCACGGCAGGCAACTCGTTCGCTGCGCCGAAGAAGGGTGGCGGTGATGACCGGACCGGCACAGCCACTCGCCCTGCTCGGGCTCACCGCGGCTGAAGCCGAGCGGCGCCTGGCCGCCGATGGCCCGAACGAGTTGCCCACGGCCAGGCCGCGCAACCTGGTGCAGCAGGCCTGGGCGGTGATCCGGCAGCCGATGCTGCTGCTGCTGCTCGGCGCCGGCACGATCAACTTCCTCCTCGCCGAGCCGCTCGACGGCGCCATCCTGATGTCGTTCGTCATCGTGGTGATCTCGATCTCCATCTACCAGGAGCGCAAGACCGAGAACGCTCTCGCTGCGCTGCGCGACCTCTCCTCGCCGCGCGCGCTCGTGATCCGCGACGGCGAGCAGACACGCATTGCCGGGCGCGACGTCGTGCGCGGCGATGTCGTTCTGCTCTCGGAAGGCGACCGGGTTCCGGCCGATGCGGTGCTCGTCGACTGCGTCAACGTCTCCGTCAATGAATCCGCCCTCACCGGCGAATCCGTTCCGGTGCGAAAGACGGCCGTCGGCGCCGACCCGTCGGCCGCGGCGATGGGAGCGCCGGGCGGTGACGCCACCCCGTGGGTGTTCTCGGGCACGCTCGTGCTGAAAGGGCGTGCAGTCGCGCGGGTGTTGGGAACGGGGGCGAACACCGAGTTGGGCCGCATCGGCACGGCCCTGCGCACGATCGAAACGGAGCCCACGCCGCTGCAGCGGGAGATCGACCGGCTTGTGCGGGTCATCGCGGTCATCGGGCTCCTCGCCGCGACGGCCGTCGCCGTGATTTACGGTCTCACTCGGGGCGACTGGCTCGAAGGGCTGCTGGCCGGCATCGCGACGGCGATGGCGATGCTTCCCGAGGAGTTCCCGGTCGTGCTCACGATCTTCCTGGCCCTCGGCGCCTGGCGCATGTCGAAGAAGCATGTGCTCACCCGCCGATCGGCCGTGATCGAGACCCTCGGTTCGGCGACGGTCATCTGCGTCGACAAGACCGGTACGCTCACCATGAACACCATGACCGTGCGCGAGCTGATCGTGGACGGGGCGGCTTACCGGCTTGACGGGCCGATCCTTCCCGAGCGCTTCCACACCCTGGTTGAGTTCGCCCAGCTCGCCTCGCCGATCGACCCCTTCGACCCGATGGACCGGGCCTTCCAGGAGCTGGCCGAAACCGTGCTCGTCGACACCCCGCACACCCACGCGGGCTGGGACCTGGTGCGGGAATACCCGCTGACCGAGAACCTCCTGGCGCTCTCCCACGTGTGGCGGGCGCCCGGCGGCACCGATTCCGGGCACACGAACGCGGGGCTCACGAACGCCGGGCTCACGAACGCCGCGCCCACCAACTACGTGGTCGCGGCGAAGGGCGCTCCCGAGGCAATCGCAGACCTGTGCCACTTCGACGCTGAGCGGCTGGCCGCGCTCCTCGACCAGGTCGAAGCTGCCACTGCCAACGGCCAGCGGGTGCTCGCCGTGGCCCGGGCCCGCTTCAGCGGCCGGAGGGAACTCCCGGTGCAGCAGCACGACTTCGAGTTCGAATACCTGGGCCTCGCCGGTTTGCACGACCCGGTTCGACCCGGCGTGCCGGAGGCCGTCGCGGAGCTCGCCTCGGCGGGTGTGCGCACCGTCATGATCACGGGGGACTACCCGGGCACGGCGCTGGCGATCGCGCGGGAGATCGGCCTTGACCACGCGCAGGGCTGCATCACCGGGCCGGAGCTGCGGCAGCTGGACCAGGCGGCGCTGGCCCGTCGCATCCGCACTGTCAGCGTGTTCGCCCGGATGGTCCCCGAGCAGAAGCTGCAGTTGATCCGTGCGCTCAAGGCCAACGGCGAGGTCGTCGGGATGACCGGTGACGGCGTGAACGACGCGCCTGCCTTGCGCGCAGCCGACATCGGAATCGCGATGGGCGCCCGGGGCACGGATGTCGCCCGCGAGTCAGCGGCGCTGGTCATCACCGACGACGATTTCGCCTCGATCGCCGGCGGCATCCGCCAGGGCCGTGGCATCTTCGACAACCTGCGCAGGGCGATGTCGTACATCATCGCCGTGCATGTTCCGATCATCGGCATGGCGCTGATTCCGGTGTTCGCCGGTGAGGGCTGGCCTCTGGTGCTCCTGCCGGTGCTGATCGCCTTCCTCGAGCTGATCATCGACCCTGCCTGTTCGGTGGTGTTCGAGGCGGAGCAGGCGGACCCGGCGGTGATGGAGCAGAAACCGCGCGGCCTTGGCGAGCCGATGTTCGGCCGGCGCGTCCTCACGATTGCCACCGTGCAGGGCCTGACCTCCCTCCTGGCGGTGCTGGCCGTCTACCTGTGGGCAGTGCTCGGGGACCGCCCCGACGACGTCGTGCGCTCGGTGACCTTCGCCACCCTCGTGATCGGCAACCTGGCACTCATCCTGGTGAACCGGTCGTGGACACTGCCCGTCTGGCGCACCGTCAGGGAGCGCCGCAACCGGGCGGTGAAGTGGATCCTGCTGGGAGCCGGTGCGCTCCTGGCGCTGGTGCTGCTCATTCCGGCGCTCCGGGACGCCTTCAACCTCGGACCGATCGGGCTCGGGGACTGGGCGGTCGCCCTCGTCGCCGGTTTCGCGGGGGTGGCGTGGTTCGAGGTGTACAAGGCTCGCCGCAGGTCACCTCGCGTTCACCCCCGCGCCACGTGACGGCTGCTCACCGACCCCGGCACGAAAGATTGCGCCAATACCCTCGAGGGCGTTGCATCCATCCCCCCTCAAAGGAGTAGCGCCTTGCGCAAGAAGATTGCCGTCAGTGCCCTCGCGACCGTTGCCATCATCGGCTTCACCGCCCCCGCAGCGTTCGCCGCGAGCGGCCCAATCGATTTCACCCCCATCGCCGGATCCGCCTACGGCCAGGCCAGCTCCGACTGGACCGAGCCCTACGTGGTGCCGGAGGGCTACAGCCAGAGCCTCGTCAGCGACGAGACCGGGCTGGACGTCTACCCGGGCGTCGACGACCTGCACGACATGAACACCCAGAACGAGACCGGACCCGAGGCCGGCCGCTACCTGTTCAACACCTACGAGGTGAGCGCGAACGGCGCGGTCGGGGTGACCGACCTCAAGACCGGCAAGTCGAAGGTCATCGCTCAGCGCGCGGACTGGAACCGCCTCGACGGCATCGTCTGGACCCCCTGGGGCAGCCTGCTCGTCACCGAGGAGACCGAGGGAGGCAGGGTCTTCGAGGTGTTCCTCGACGAGAAGGACCCGACCACGGTCGATCGAATCGAAGAACGCGGCGAACTCGGAGCCCTGCGTCACGAGGGCATCGGTGTCGCGTCCGACGGCTCGGTTTTCGTCATCGACGAACTCAACGGCGGCTCGATCTACAAGTTCGTGCCCACCACCCGCGGTGACCTCTCGCAGGGCCGCCTGTACGCCCTCAAGCTCACCGGCCTGACGGATGCGGCGCAGAAGTGGAACTCTGCGACATTTGCCGACAAGGTGGGCGCGTTCGAGTGGGTCGCGCTCGACCAGAACCTGGTCCGCACCGACGGGGACGCCGCGTCGAACGCCGTGAGCGCCACCGAGTTCGGTCGCCCGGAAGACGTGCAGGTCATCGGCCAGACCCTCTACGTGGCGAACACGTCCGAGGACCGCGTGGTTGCGATCGACCTGAAGAAGCTCACCGTGAGCAGCTTCGTGCAGGCCGGCGTCAACGTCCCGGTGGAGAACAAGGCAGCCGGCGTGACCGGGCTCAACAGCCCCGACAACCTGGCCGCCGGCCCCGACGGTGCGCTCTGGATCGTCGAGGACAACGATTTCAGCGACGTCTACCGGGCCGGCAAGGACCTGGACAAGGACGGCTCGGCCGACAGCGTCGAACTCTTCGCCTCGCTGAAGGATGAGCACGCCGAGACCACCGGCATCTACTTCGGCAAGAACCCGAAGGAGCTGTTCGTGTCGGTGCAGCACCCCGACAAGGAGCTGGCCGACGGCATCTGGAAGATCACGCGCGACTAGCGCTGAACGATCCGCCGACCGGGGCGGTGAGGCCGACCGGCCTCACCGCCCCGGTCGCATGCTTACCCGGAGTAGGATGCGCATGCGCATTTTGCCGGGCGGACGGAGGCCTCGAGTGAAGTCGGGAGCCCCGCAGTGGACGGCCTGGCAGGTCGTGATCGGATTCGGCGCGGTCAGCCTCATGGTCGACGTGGTCGCCGACGGCGCGCGCTCCATCGCCGGCCCGTTGCTCGGCGAGCTCGGGGCCACGGCCCTGGTGGTTGGCCTGGTGACCGGCGCGGCCGAGGCCCTCGGATACACCCTGCGGCTGGTCACCGGCCCCCTGGTCGATCGCACCCGCCGATACTGGGGTTTCACGATTGTCGGTTATGCCGTGACCGGGCTGAGTGTGCCCCTCCTCGCGTTCACCCCGTTCCTCGGCGCGATCGGGCTCTCGGTGGCCGCCACGCTCATCCTGCTCGAGCGCACGGGCAAGGCGGTGCGCACGCCGGCCAAGACCGTCCTGCTCGGCTTCGCGGCCGGCGCCGTCGGCCGCGGGCGCGGGTTCGCCGTGCACAAGCTGTTCGACCAGCTCGGCGCCTTCGGCGGCCCACTGCTCGTCGCCGCTCTCATCGCCACGACCGGGAGCCTCTGGCCCGCGTTCGCGGCGCTATCGATTCCCGCAGTGCTCGCGTTCGCAATGTTGTTGTGGATGCGAAGCCGGGTGCCGGACCCGAGCGTGTACGAGCCCGGACAGGTCCCCGACGAGACTGCGGTTGCCGGGCGGGAGGACGAAACCGAGGCCACGGTGCGTGGCGGGGCCGCGGCATCCGTCGGGAGCGCCGGGCAGGACGGCCTGCCGCTCACCTTCCTGCTCTTCTCCGTCTCGACGGGATTGATCATGTTCGGGCTGGTGGGCTTCGGCGTCATCTCGTTCCATCTCATCGACTCGGACCTGGTCGAGCTCGCCGCTGTGCCGCTGGTGTTCGCGGCTGGTACGCTCGCCGCCGCGGCGGCGGCCCTTGGCAGCGGCTGGGCCTACGACCACATCGGTGGAGCGGTGCTGCTCGTTGTCCCGTTCCTCGTGGCGGGGGTCCCGGCGCTCTCGCTCTCCCCGACACTGGCGGGGGCGCTGCTCGGTGTGGTTCTCTGGGGTGCGGCCATGGGCGTCCAGGACTCGACGGTGAAGGCGCTGGTGGCCGATCTGGTGCCCTCGCCTCGGCGCGGCACCGCGTACGGGGTGTTCGCGGTGTTCCAGGGCGCCGGCGCCTTCGCGGGCGCCGCGTTCGCGGGCGCGCTCTACCCGGATGCGGCGCAGTTGAGCCTGATCACAGTTCCGGCGCAGGCGGTGGCACTGGTGCTGCTCATCGCGGTGGTCCGGCGCCAACGACGGCTGGCGCGGGTCCCCGCCCCGGACTGAATCCCACCGTGTCGGCGCAGTAGGATCGGGTGAGACCTGCCGATGACACATTCGAAAGCCGCCCCGCCGCCCATCAGACGAATTGTCGACGAAGGCCTGCTCATCGCGATTTCCGCGGTGCGCATGGCCGTGAAGAACGCCATCATCGTCGGTGCCCTGCGCGAGCACAGCGACTACGACCCGGCCAGGTATGCCCGGGCGGCGCAGCACGAACTGCACGTGCTCGCACGCCAGAACGAGGAGTACGGCAAACGCGTGCGCGGGCTCAGGAAGGTGCTCGCCCGGTCCGGGCGGGTGCACCTGCTCACCGAAGACGAGCGAGCCGACATCAGCCAATTCGCGCTGCGGCGCCGTGTGCACAAGAAGCTCGCCCTCGCCCTGGACGCCGTGGCCGCCGATGACGCCCAGGTCGCCCGCATCGTTGAGGATGCCCGGCAGGCCGCCAGCGCGGAGATCCGTGACGCAGTGTCCGCACGGCTCATCCGGCTGGCCATCGATCGGCGGGATCCCGACTACGAAGATCGACGTGCCGAGCGCATCGAGGTGTTCAGGCTTGTGAACCTGGCCCTGCTGGAGGCGGCGCATTCCGCCCGGAACGGCACAGCCCACAACGAGTACTGACGCCGGCCGCGGTGCGTCCGGGACGCATCGTCGCCAGGGGGCTTGCGGGGCGCGCAAACCGAGAGAATGCTGGTGGTGTTCCTCGGGATATGCACGAATCCATCGTGACTTTGATAGGAGGCACCTCATGTTTAAATCCCCGAACCGCATGCTCGGGATCATCTTCGGAGCGGTCTATATCCTGGTCGGCCTGTGGGGCTTCACGGTGACCAGCACCGTCGGATTCATGACGACGTCCGGCGAATTGCTCGTCGGGGTCTTCGAGGTCAACCCGCTGCTCAACGTGGCCCACCTGATCCTGGGTGCTGCCCTGCTGATCGCCGGACTGGCCGGAGTGACGGCGGCGAAGATCACCAACGGCACGGTGGGGGCGCTGCTGCTGATCGTCGGCATCGTCGGGTTCTTCATCGTCGACACGACGATGAACGTCCTCGCCCTGAACACGGCCGACCACTACCTGCACCTCGTCAGCGCGGTCGTGCTGGTAGCGGTTGCACTGGCCGCGGAGCGGACCCTGACGAGTGACGCGATGGCGCCCGCAGAGCAGCGCGCCCAACGCCGCACCAGCGACACCGACTAGCCGATCGACACCGACTAACATCGACACCGACTAACTCAGAGCAGGCGCAAGCCGACGGATGTCGTGATCGGCTCCCTCTGCCCTCCGGAGTGCACGATGTCGGAACCGTGGACGGTGAGCTGGCTGGCGTGGCACCGCAAGGCCGCCGTCACGGTTCCGACGTGCGCGTCGAGGCCGAACCACTCGGTTTCGAGGCCGGGGGTGTGCACGATTTCGGCGAACGGGGTGCCGTGGGCTCGGGCGGCCGCCAGCGCGGCCTCGTGCATGCGCACGTGGTCGGGGTGGCCGTAGCCTCCGCCGCTGTCGTAGCTGATCACCAGTGCCGGGCGCAGGTGCGCGATGAGGGCGGCGACATCATCCGTCACCTCGCCCAGCGCCGTTCGCACCAGGGCGTCGTCGTCGGTGTCCTCCGCGGGTCCGGCGAGTCCGGGTCGGATCCAGGTCATTCCCGAATCGCGGTAACGCCGAGGCGCGAGGCCGTCCGCGCGCGCCGGAGGATCGCCGAGCCAGAACCGCCGGGCGATGCCGAGGGTGTCCGCGGCGCGCTGCAGTTCGCGTTCGCGTTCCCGGGTGAGCGCATCCGTGCCCGCGAGGGCCGACAGCGGCCCCCGCACCACTTCGCCTCGTTCGCCTCGCGTTGCGGTCAGCAGCGAAACCCTGGTGCCGCGCGTGACCAGCTCGGCGATGAGCACCCCCGTTGAAATCGTCTCGTCGTCAGGATGCGCGTGCACGAACAGAACCGACGGCGCGGCGTCGAGAATGCTCATGCGCGGGCGAGCGTGTGCCGCACGCCGGTCGGGCCCGGCCGGAGGAGGGCGGCGTACACGGCCAGCAGGCCTTCGGCGGAACGCAGCCAGTCGAAGTGTTCGGCGCGGTCGCGGGCGGCCAGGGACAGCCGCCGGGCCAGCCCCGGGTCCGCCAGGATCCTGGTGATGGCCCCGGCCCACGCGGCGGGGTCGCGCGACTCGACGACCAGGCCCGTCTCGCCGTTGACGACGGCTTCCCGCAGGCCCCCGGATGCCGCGGCGACGACGGGCACGCCACTCGCCGCGCCTTCCAGGGCGACGAGCCCGAACGTCTCAGAGTGCGAGGGGATGAGCACCACGCGGGCGCCGCGCAGCAGCGCCGCCAGCGAATGGGCGAACGCCTGGCTC
>MCHG01000190.1_pt1 | contig 31079 bp, 30 predicted proteins | sample 787351 | NCBI WGS metagenome assembly MCHG01 (sample SAMN05430296, study PRJNA330682) | permafrost metagenome | biome: Cold desert; feature: permafrost; material: soil; isolation source: enrichment culture inoculated with soil incubated with H2/CO2 at 20 degrees... ... | reverse complement strand
ACTCTTTCAATAGTCATTCTTGAATAAAAAGTACCTTCTGGATAAATTATAACCACAGGTCCTTCTTCACAAAGGCCAAAACAGCCGGTAAATACAACCTGTACTTCATTTTCTAAATTAACTTCCTTAATTTTGTCTTCAAATCTCTGTTTTATTAAAGCAGACTTTGAAGAACAACATCCGGTTCCGCCACAAACCAATACATGTGATCTGAAAATTTTCATAGTTTCTCCTCCATTTCCTAAAAACTGCTATTCAGCACCTATGGTATATTCACGTACAATATTGTTATTTACTAAATGCTCTAATACAATTTTCTTTACCTTATCAGGGTCTACATGAATATAAGTAACCTTTTCCTTACCTAGAGCATATACCTCTACTATTGGTTCATAGGTACACATTCCGATGCAGCCAGTTTGAACTACCTGTACATTATTTAAATTTCTTTTAGCAACCTCTTCAACAAAAGTAGCTAATACCGGTCTTGCGCCTGCTGCTATACCACATGTTGCCATTCCTACAACAACACGTATATCCTTATCAGTATTACGCATCTCAACATTTTTTATAGCATCTTCTCTTAACTTTTTTAATTCTTCCAAAGATTTCATAATTACCCCCTAATCCTTATATTTAGATAGTATTTCAGGTATTTTTTTAGGTTCAAGTCTACCATATACATCGCCGTCAATCATCATTACAGGTGCTAACCCACAGCATCCTAGGCATCTTGTAGCTTCAAGAGTAAATAAATTATCAGAAGTTGTTTCTCCTACCTTTACCTTCAACTCTTTTGATAACTTGTCCATTATTAGTTGTGAGCCTTTAACATAACAAGCTGTTCCTAGACAAACACCTATTGTATGTTTACCTTTAGGTTCTATTGAAAATTGTGTGTAAAAAGTTGTTACGCCATAAACCTCAGCCAATGGAACATCCAATTCATAAGATATAAATTTTTGTACCTCGATTGGGAGATAACCAAAAATGTGTTGGGCCTTGTGAAGCGTTTGCATCAATATTCCTTGGCTTTCTCTAATAGAATCAATATACTCCTTTAAAACAATAAACTGCTTTTCGTTAGCTTTTATATCCATTCCTTTAATCAAAATAATAACCTCCCTACTTTCTAATGCTATTAACAACATTATATCCTCGTGTTAATATAATGTCAATCAGTTCATTTTTTTTATTGCTTAAATATTGTAATACTTTCATAAATTCTCTTAATATATTGTTTTACTTAACTTATTTAATATATATATGCTATTTACTTAATTTAAATTATTAAATTTATTTCAACATCTTAATTTTATGTATAAATTTAATAGTGAAATTAATGTACCATAATAATATGATTGCCACCAGAAAGTCATGAAATGACTTTTTGTGAAACAATCATAATATATTCTAGAATAAAAAAAGAATAAAAAGATTAATAAAACAATGCAAACGCTTTTTCTAATGTTAAAACAATAATTATACTCAGATTTTTTTAACTTTAATAATTACATTACTCTTCTACTTTAAATAAATCTAAGATTCTGTTCAAATCTTCTATATTTGTATATTCTATTTCTATTTTACCTTTGTTTTTATTTTTTTTAATATTCACCTTAGATGAAAACTTTTCAGATAGCATTTCTTCTACATAAGAAATATACTTATCCTTCTCTGGGGCAACTCTTCTTTTTGGTTTTTTAGAATCTCTTACAAGTTTTTCAACATCTCTTACACTTAAGTCTTCTTTTATTATTTTATTAGTTACAGCTATTTGTTCCTCTGAAGTTAGACTTAAAATAGCCCTTCCATGTCCAGCTGATATTTCATTTACCACTATTTTATTTTTTACATATTCGTCTAAATTTGAAAGTCTTAATATATTAGTTACATAAACCCTTGATTTTCCAACAATATTTGAAACTTCTTCCTGTGTTATAGCATAACGGTTCATAATAAATTCATATGCATTTGCTTCGTCTATTGAATTTAAATCTTCTCTTTGCAAGTTTTCAATTAAGGCAATTTCAGAGGCATTTTTATTTTCAATATCTCTTATAATACATGGTATACTTCTCAAATTAGCATTTTTACAAGCTCTCCATCTTCTCTCACCTGCAATAATGGTGTAAAATTCACCGTCTTTTCTAACAATTATAGGTTGGATAACACCATACTTCTTAATGGAATCTGTCAATTCATCAAGTTTATCTTGCTCAAATATTTTACGAGGCTGATTTGGATTTGGGCATATTAAATTTGTATCAATATCTTCGATCCTTTGATTATCTTCTATTTCTAAATTTTGTGGTATCAATGCTGACAAACCCTTACCTAAAGCTTTTCTTTTTACTGCCATGGCGTCCTCCTTAATTGTTTTTTATAATTTCTTCAGTTACTTTTAAAAATGCTTCACTACCTGATGATTTATTATCATAAAGCATAATTGGCAGTCCATAGCTAGGAGCTTCTGCTAATCTAACATTTCTAGGTATTACTGTTTTATATACCTTATTTTTAAAATATTTTTTAACTTCTTCAACGACTTGAACAGACAAATTAGTCCTTCCATCATACATATTAAGAAGAACTCCTTCTATATCTAGTCTTGGGTTCAAGTTTCTATTCACTAGACTTATGGTATCCATTAATTGGCTAACGCCTTCCAAGGAATAATATTCACACTGTATAGGTATAAGTACTGTATTTGATGCAGTAAGTGCGTTCAAAGACAACAAGCCTAATGAGGGCGGACAATCTATAATTATAAAATCATATTTTTTGTCAATTAAATTAATTCTTTCTTTTAAAGTTTTTTCTCTATGCTTAGTATTTGCTAGTTCAATTTCAGCACCAGCAAGCTGTATATTGGCAGGCAATAAATCCAATGATTCTATTTGTGTATTAAGTATTACTTTGTTAATGTCCATATCCTCTATCAAAACGTCATAAATAGAGTATTCAAGACTATTTTTATCAATACCAAAACCACTAGTAGAATTACCTTGAGGGTCTATATCGATACTTAGTACATTCTTTCCTCTCATAGCAAGTGCTGCACACAAATTTACATTTGTAGTAGTCTTTCCTACTCCACCTTTTTGATTAAATATACTTATTACCTTTGCCATTTAATCACCCTCTAAATATTTTTCTTAGGTATTTTTACTATTATTTCTATAAATTCGTCAGTTTCGTTTTGCTCAAACTTTGCATCTATTCCAGTTTTAACAATTTCATTATACGCATTTTTAATAGTATTGATATATATTTTATAATTTATAAAGTTTCTTACATAACGCTTGTCTCTAATTTTCTTATCATTAATATCTTCTGCTATTGAATTAACAAGCTTTTCCGTTTCATTAACATTTAAATCTTTTTTTATTACTTTTTCAACTAAACTTAAAAGAAGTTCTTCATCATCTAATTTTAATAAAGCCCTAGCATGACGCTCAGTTAAATTACCTTCTCTGAGCTTTTCTTTTACCGACTCAGGAAGTTTTAATATCCTCATCTTATTAGCAATAGTAGACTGTGATTTTCCAAGCTTTTCTGCTAGTTGTGTTTGATTTAAACCAAAATCTTCAATAAGCCTTTGAAATGCCATAGCTTCTTCAATGTAATCTAAATCTTCTCTTTGAAGATTCTCAATTAGCGCCATTGCAGCTGATTCTTCTTCCTTTGCCTCAATTACAACAGCTGGAATAGTTTCCATTTTTAAAAGCTTTACTGCCTTAAGGCGTCTTTCACCAGCAATAATCTCATAAATATCATCATAAATCTTCCTTACAGTTATAGGCTGAATGATGCCATAGTTTTTTATTGATTGGCTTAATTCTTCTAAAGCTTTACTATCAAAAACCTTTCTAGGCTGGTTTTTGTTAGGAATTATTTTATTAACATCTATATTTATAATACTGCTAATCAAGATTTCTCCCCCCTATATCAATGGATCTTTGCTTGGTTTTCCAGCTTTCCTTGGGTATTTTGTATTTGTTGATTCATGCTTTTCAATTATAACAATTTTCCTTACAATATCAGTTCCTGGTAAACAAATTTGCTTAATTTCCTTTACTAATCCACCAAGCTTTTTTATAGCATTTTCAGAGCTTATAATTTCTTCGGAAATATTTTCGCTTTTATAAGCAGCAAAGTAACCGCCAACTTTAACAAATGGAAGACAATATTCACACAGAACATTTAGAGGGGCTACCGCCCTTGATACACAGATATCAAAACGTTCTCTATAATTTTTATTTTGTCCAAAGTCCTCAGCTCTACCGTGAATAAGTTTTACATTTTGTATATTTAAAATTTTTGCTACCTCTGATAAAAAATCGATTCTTTTTTTTAGGCTATCCAATAATGTTATTTCATAATTATCATTAATAATCTTTAATGGATATCCCGGAAAACCTCCACCTGTGCCAACGTCAATAATGCTTTTTTTCTCATTAATATTATCACTGTTTAGCAGTAATACGCTGTCTAAAAAATGTTTAATATAAATATCTTCGTCATTTTCTATAGAAGTTATGTTTATTTTTTGATTCCATTCCTTTAACAAATCTCGATAATTAATAAACTTGTTTTCTATATCTATGCTGTAAGGTATATTTAATTGTTTAAATCCATCTTCCAGTGTCTTAATCAAGGTAACCTCCTTTTATTAACAATATATGTAACAACTGTCTTGTATTATTTATGAGAATTCTTAAATGTCATTAAGTGAATTAAAAGCACATTTATATCTGAAGGCGAAACTCCTGATATTCTTGAAGCTTGACCTATTGAATCAGGTCTGATCTTGATAAGTTTTTGTCTTGCTTCTATTCTTAAACTACCAACATCATTATAATCAATATCTATTGGTATCCTTTTATTTTCAAGTTTTTTAAACTGCTCAACTTGATTTATTTGCTTTGAAATATAACCTTCATATTTTATTATGGTTTCAACATAATCTTTTACTTCTTTTTTTAAAGGAGTTCTTGCTTCATCTAATTCTATTGTATTATCATAATTTAATTCAACTCTTTTTAACAACTCATATAAAGTTAAAGGCATTTTAAGAGAAACACTACCTACATTTTCTAAAATTTTGTTAACTTCTGCTTTTGGTGTTATTTTTATATTTTTAATTCTATTTATTTCATTTTCAATTTGACTTTTTTTATTTTTAAATACTTTATATCTTTCTTCTGTTACAAGACCTACTTCATATCCTTTTTGCGTAAGTCTTTCATCAGCATTATCTTGCCTTAACAATAGTCTATACTCTGCTCTAGATGTCATCATACGGTATGGTTCATTAGTACCCTTTGTTACTAAATCATCTATTAAGACACCAATATAAGCTTCTGAACGGTCTAAAACAAGAGGCTCTCTATTTGTTAAACTCATTACGGCATTAATCCCAGCAATCAGTCCTTGTGCAGCCGCCTCTTCATAACCTGAACTACCGTTTACTTGGCCTGCAAAAAATAAGTTTTTTATATTTATTAACTCTAGACTTAACTTGAGTTGCGTAGGATCTATACAATCATATTCAATTGCGTAAGCCGGTCTCATTATTTGGCAATCTTCTAATCCAATCATTGTTTTGTACATAGAAATTTGTATCTCAAATGGCAATGATGATGACATTCCTTGAATGTACATTTCTTTTGTATCTAAACCTTCTGGTTCTACAAAAAGCTGATGTCTTTCCTTATCAGAAAACTTTACAACCTTATCCTCTATTGAAGGACAATATCTAGGTCCTACACTCTTTATAACTCCTTCATACAAAGGAGATCTATTTAAATTTGCCCTAATTATTTCATGTGTCTTACTAGTTGTGTAAGTTATATAACATGGTACTTGCTTTATATTTATTTCAGTTGTCATAAATGAAAAAGGAATTATTTCCTCATCACCTGTTTGTATTTCCATTTTATCATAATTTATTGAATCGGAATGAACTCTTGCAGGTGTACCAGTTTTAAACTTTCTAAGCTGTATACCTAAATCCATCAAAGATTCAGAAAGTTCATTAGCAGGAGCCAGACCATCAGGTCCTGATGAATAATTCAATTCACCAATATATATTTTTCCTTTAAGGTAAGTTCCTGTTGTTACTATTACAGCCTTTGCATTATAATATGCACCAAGCTTTGTATATACATTAAAGCTCTTATCTTCTTGTATTTCAAGTTTAACAACCTCAGACTGAATAATCTTTAGTCTCTCTTGATTTTCAATAACCCTTTTCATTTCTGTATGATATTTTCTTTTATCAGCTTGGGCTCTTAAGGAATGTACTGCCGGTCCTTTTGAACGATTAAGCATCTTACATTGTATCATAGTTTTATCTATATTTAAAGCCATTTCTCCGCCAAGAGCATCTATTTCTCTAACTAAATGTCCCTTTGCTGTGCCTCCTATATTAGGATTGCATGGCATCATTGCTATAGAATCGAGGCTCAAGGTTATCATTATTGTGCTTTTTCCAAGACGTGCAGCTGCTAATGCAGCTTCACATCCCGCATGACCAGCTCCAATAACTGCTACATCTATGCTTTCAGCAAGAAAATCTATAACTTTATCTTCCATATTGTTCCTCTCTATATTGGGGACATTCTTCCAAAGCTTACCCTCTATTTTTGGGGACATTCCTTTTACATGCAAAGACTATCCCATAACTAAAGGTGTGTACCCATACCACTTTGGTGGTGTGACCCCTTTCCTATTTACTTGCCTATACAAAATTCATTAAATATCTTATCCATTAAATCCTCACTTACTGTCTTACCTACAATTAAACCTAAATATTCCATAGACTTTTTAAGATCAATTTCCACAAAATCTATAGTCATACCACAATCAATTGAATATAAAACTTCTTCAAGGCTCTTTTTCGCTTTTATAAGTAAATTCTTATGTCTTACATTGTTAATAATAAGATCCTCACTTACATTTATGCTACCTTCAAAAAACATTTCGCTTATTTTATCTATTATTTCGTCTAACCCTTGATTTTCTAATATGGAAATATTTAAAACGCTTTTTTCAACATCCTCATACTTAGTTAAATCAAGCTTTTTTTCTAAATCTGTTTTATTTTTTATATAAATAACTTTTTTATTCTTAATAATTGTGAGTATCTTTTCATCTTCACTTTCTAGTTCTTTAGATGAATCAAAAATCATAATTACTAAATCTGATTCATTAACCTTTTGAAGAGCTCTTTCAACACCGATTTTCTCTATTTTATCTTCTGTTTCCCTTATACCTGCAGTATCAATAATTCTTAATGGAACTCCCTTTATATTAACATATTCTTCTATGGTGTCTCTTGTAGTTCCTGGAACCTCTGTAACTATTGAGCGATTCTCATTTAAAAGAAAATTCATAAGTGAAGATTTTCCAACATTTGGTTTTCCTAAAATTACTGTTTTAATACCTTCCTTAAATATTTTACCAGTATCTGCAGTCTTTATCAATCTTTCTAATTTATTTATTATATTTTCACTAAACTCTTTTACATTGTTTATTGTTATTTCATCTTCATCATATTCCGGAAAATCAATATTAACTTCAATGTTAGCAAGAAGTTCCATAATTTTATTTATAATTTCATTAATTTCTTTTGATAGTCTTCCTTCTAAATGATTCATTGAAATTTCATGGCTTGACTCAGTTTTAGAATTAATTATGTCAATAACTGCTTCTGCTTGAGTGAGGTCTATTCTTCCATTTAGAAATGCTCTTTTTGTAAACTCTCCAGGTTCTGCAGTTCTGCATTCATGATTAAGAACAGCTTCTAGTATTCTTTTTGCAGAAATAATTCCACCGTGACAATTTATTTCTATAATATCCTCCCTAGTATAGGTATTAGGGCTTTTCATGTAGGATATCAACACCTCATCAATTACCTTATCTTCTTTATCAACAATATATCCATAATGGAGGTATCTCGGTTTTAAATTGATATGCTTATCTGTATTTTTATTTTTAAATATTTCTTTTGCAATATTTAATGCATTATCTCCGCTAATTCTTATTATGTTAATACCTGCGTTGCCAGGAAATGTTGCAATTGCAGCTATGGTATCAATATTCATTAAATCACCGCAACTTTCTAATTTATATTTATTCTACAATAATTCAAATTAAATGAAATATAACCCGGGTCGTCCCGGGTTATTAGTTATTATTTTAAGTCGATTACAACTTTTCTGTAAGGATCTTCACCTTCTGAGTAGGTTATTATATCATTATAATCTTGCAAAGTAGAATGTATTATTCTTCTTTCGTATGGGTTCATTGGCTCAAGTCTAACTTTATGCTTATAATATCTGCATTTATCAGCCATTTTATTTGCTAATTTCTTTAATGTTTCTTCTCTTTTTGCTCTGTAATCTTCAACGTTGAAAATAACTCTTACATAGCTTTGTCTTCCTCTGTTGACGATAAGATTTAAAAGAAATTGAATTTCATCTAGGTTTTTGCCTCTTTTTCCTATAATAATTCCCTTATCATCTTCATTAATTTTAACTATATCAACCTTTAACACATTTTCAGATAAATTAACTTCATAATCTGCTTCTACATCCATCTTTTTAAGCAAGATTTCAAAAAACTTTCTTGTTCTTTCTTCCGGTCCATTAGTAACTGTTACTTTTACCTTAGCATTCTTGCTTCCAAAACCAAATAAACCTTTTGATGGTTCACAAATAACTTCTATGGCCACTTCTTCCTTTTCAGCTTTGAGTTCTTCTAACGCTGATTTAACAGCTTCATCGACAGTAGCCCTATCAATAATTACACTTTTCATCTATTTTAATTCCTCCTTAGGATTTTTGGACGAATTCATAACGACATATTGCTGTGCTAATTGGAACACATTGGATATAACCCAGTACAAACCAAGACCTGCAGGAAACTGAATACCAAATACAAATATCATAACGGGCATCATCATGTTCATTGATTTTTGTGTTGATGCCTGTTGATCATTCATAGAAGGCTGTGATGCTGCTGTCATTTTAGTAGTCATGTATGTTGTAAGAGCTGAAACTGCAGCGAATATAGGAACTGCTGCTCCAATAAAAGGAAGTGACGATCCTCCCATAGAAAGACCATTTACCTTGTTTACTAAATTTGCACCAACACCTGTTGCTACATCTGCTAAAGCAAATATATGATTTTCTGTAAAACCTAAATCCTTAATCCATAAAAATGATTTGTTTATTGAATCAAAAAATGCTTGATCTTGAAAAACAAATTGAACTGGTTGTTGTATTACATAAAAAAATGAAATAAGAATTGGAAATTGAATAAGCATAGGAAGACATCCTGCAAATGGACTATAATTTGCTTCTTTATATAATTCCATTTGTTTTCTTTGTAATGTTTGTTGATCTTTCCCAAACTTCTCTTGCAATTCTTTTATTTTTGGATTTAACTCCTGCATTTTCTTCATTGATTGTGACTGCTTTATCGTAAATGGTAGCATAATTGCTTTAAATATTATTGTGGATAATATTATTGCTATTGCATATGCAGAAATATATTTATTATCCACTACAGATACCATATTGTATAATAATTTAACAAGCATGCCCATGGGCTTTGCTATAAAATCTACATTCATAATTCCTCCGTATTATTTCAAAGGGTCATAACCACCTGGATTGAATGGATGGCACCTAAGTATTCTTCTAACACCTAAATATGAGCCCTTAAAGAAACCATATTTTTGTAATGCTTCAACAAAATATTGAGAACATGTAGGGTAAAACCTACAATGTCTTATTCCAGACCTTGAAGAAAATTTTTGATAAATTCGTATAATAAAAATTAATATTTTACGCAATTTATATACCCTTTAATAATTTTTTTCTTTTAATCAACTTATTAAATGATCTTTCCAGAATTTTATAATCGGACTCCGTGGCATTAACTCTGGCCATAATTACAAAATCATAGCCTTCCTTTAATTTATACTCATTTAATCTAACTATTTCCTTCAGCCTTCTTCTTATTACATTTCGCGATACAGCTTTTTTAATCTTTTTAGCAGCTGTGAAACCAAATCTGTTATATCCAAGATTATTTTTCTTTAAAAATAAAACAAGGCTATAATCAGAAATTGAATCATTACAGTTATAAACTGATTTGTATTCATCATTTTTTTTTATAATTATCATTTATTTACCTTAGTGTTAATATGTTTCTAATTGGAATAAAAGGCCACAAATGCGGCCTTATGCTGACAATTTTTTTCTACCTTTATCTCTTCTTCTCTTTAAAACATTTCTACCATCTTTTGTACTCATTCTCTTTATAAATCCATGTTCACTACTTCTTTGTCTTCTTTTTGGCTGATAAGTTCTTTTCATTAAAAAAACACCTCCTTGTACAACAGATATCTATATCAATATCTAAAATTTTCATGTTTATAAATTATGATTATTTCCCAGCGTTCTACGAATGCTGTAGCAAGTTATTTATCATTAACTTGCTACATATAGTCACTATGTGACTTTATGGGTGGTAATCAAATTATAATATTTTTAATTTCTTATGTCAACACTGAAAAATATTATAACAATATACTATTAACTGTTTTGTATATATTTATGACCTTATTTGCAAGTAAACTTGCACAATTCAAATTAACTATTGTAATATACTACATTTTTATAATTATTGCAAATATTTTTTAAAATAATTAAAATTAAAATTGAAATTGTGGATAAAAAATGATACTATACTATGTGTCTGTGGATAACTTTTATTATTTGATTAATATATGGACAACTTGTGAATAAATTTTTAAAAATATTGATTAATCAAATTTATTAATTGTTTACACTTTTTATTAACAATTGTTTATATCATATATTTTAACAAAAAACAGTTTATTTTATTAACAAAATGTTAATTTCTTTATCAACAACCGGAGGATAATATGAATTTTGAAGAATTGTGGAATGAAGTCCTTGAGATAGTAAAGGAAGACACCAATCAAGTAAGCTTTAATACTTGGTTCAAACCCCTTAAAATAGTTGCTTATAAAAATAATACAATTTACTTAGAAACAGCAGATGAATTTTTAAAAAATACGCTTAAAAAAAGACATTACAATTTTCTTAAAAATGCTTTCATTTATGTATTAAAAAAAGAAACTGAACTAATATTTACTGTTGCTGGAGAGGGCATAGATAAAGAAGGTACGAAAAAGAATAATAATAATGGAAATGAAGAAACAGACGCTATAAATAATGGAAGAAAATTAAATCCTAAATATAAATTTGATAATTTTGTTATAGGTACTAGCAATAGATTTGCACATGCTGCTTCCCTAGCGGTAGCAGAAGCTCCTTCAACTGCATACAATCCTTTGTTTTTATATGGTGGTGTTGGTCTTGGAAAGACTCACTTAATGCATGCAATTGGTCACTATATACTTGACAATAATCCTGATGCATCTGTTCTTTATGTAACAAGTGAAAAATTCACGAATGATTTAATAAATTCTATTAAAGATGGTAAAAATGAAGAATTTAGGAATACCTATAGAAGAGCTGATGTACTACTTGTTGACGATATACAATTTATAGCTGGAAAAGAAAGTACTCAAGAAGAATTTTTCCACACCTTTAATGCTCTTCATGAAGCTAATAAGCAGATAATCGTATCAAGCGATAATCCTCCCAGCGATATCCCAACGTTGGAAGACCGTCTGCGTTCACGTTTTGAGTGGGGGCTTATAGCTGATATTCAACCTCCTGATTATGAAACAAGAATTGCAATCTTAAGAAAAAAAGCAGAAGCTGAAAATTATAACGTACCTGATGATGTAATAACATACATTGCTCAAAATATACAATCTAACATAAGAAAACTTGAAGGTGCACTAATTAGAATTTACGCATATGCATCTCTTACTAATAAAAAAGAAGTTAATCTTGAACTTGCACAAGAAGCATTAAAGCATTTAATATCAAATAACAAAAAGATTACATTAACTGATATAAAAGAAGTTGTTGCAAACTATTACAATATATCATTAGAAGATTTAGTATCTAAAAAGAAGACCAAAAACATTTCACATCCGAGACAAATAGCAATGTTCATAGCAAGAAAGCTTACAGATTATTCACTTCCTAAACTTGGAGATGAATTTGGTGGCAGAGATCATTCAACTGTAATTCATGCCTGTAATAAAATAGAAGGAGATATGGAAAACAGTCAAGAACTTAAAAAAAGTATAGATGATTTAATATCTATGCTAAATAATTAATAAATGATGTTTACAAAAAGTGAATAGCTGTTGATAAAAAAACATTGCATTTTTTTTACTTTTTAAAAACAAAAAAGCATCAACAGTTTATATTTTTAAAAATCGTTACAACTTAAATACTAAAATCAGTTTTCAACAAATTAACATACACTACTATTATTACTAATTATTATTTAATATATCTCTACTACAAATTTAACATTTTACAACTGTGTACATTTTATTTTTAAAGGAGTAAAAATGAAAATAAGAATAAACCAAAATGAAATTAATAAATGCATTAATATCGTACAAAAAGCAGTATCATCAAGAACACCTTTACCTATACTTTCAGGAATTTTAATTGAAGCTAAAAATAATATGCTAATATTAACTGCAACAGATTTGGATTTAGGAATAAAGACATATTCCCCTTGTGAGATAGAGGAAGAAGGTTCTTTAGTAGTTCAATCTAAATTAATTGGAGATTTTGTAAGAAAACTTCCTTCTAATTCTTATGTTTTTTTAGAAACAAAAGAAAATAACAATATGGAAATAAAATGTTTAAATTCAGAAATAAATATATTAGGTAATTCGTCTGCAGAATACCCAGACAGTACTTTTGAAAATGAAGGAAATTCTTTAAATATTAAAGCAGAATCATTAAGAAATCTAATAAAATATACTTATTTTGCAGCAGCACAAGATAATATTAAACCTATATTTACAGGTTGTCTTATAGAAATTAAAAATAATATTTGTACATTTGTTGCTTTAGATGGATACAGGATGGCAGTTAAAAGAGAACCAATAGAATTTAACGGTGAAGTATCGGTTGTTGTACCATCAAAGACGCTACTTGAAGTTTTAAGAATAGTAGAAGATAACAAAGAAAATAAAGAAAAAATAGAAAACAAAGAAAATACTAAAATAATAATTTCAGATAGTCATATATCATTTAAACATGAAAACACAATTTTAATTTCTAATTTATTAGATGGCAAATTTATAGATTATAAAGGAATAATAAAAGATAATTATGTGTTAACATTAAAAGCAGAAACTACAGATATAAAAGATAGTGTTGAAAGAGCATCACTTCTTGCTAGAGAAGATAAAAATAATTTGATTATTTTAGATATAAAAGATAGTAATATGCAGATTAATTCTGCTTCTGAATACGGTAATGTTGAAGAAAATATACCTATTGAAAAAATAGGAGAAGATATGAAAATTGGATTTAATTCAAAATATATATTAGACTTCTTAAAAGTAATAGAAAATGATAAAATAATTATGAATTTCATAGGTAAAAATAATCCATGTTTTATGGCAGAAGAAGCAAAAAAGGATTATATTTACATGGTACTACCAGTAAGAGTAAGTTAAGCAGATGTCCCAAATCTATGATTTGGTGACAGTCGCTTATCCTGAGCGATAGAGAAGGATCTTATTTTTGTTATGGTAAGGAGATTCTTCGCCTACGGTTAAGAATGACAGGCATAAAAGAAAGGGGAGTAATTATGGAAAAGATTGTAATAAATACAGAATATATTAAGCTTGAACAAGCATTGAAATTTGCAAGTGTTGTTGATAGCGGTGGAATGGCTAAAAATGTAATAATTGATGGATTAGTTAAAGTAAATGGTGAAGTTTGCTTACAAAGAGGAAAAAAGTTAAGAGATAAAGATATTGTTGAATTTAATAATGAAAAATATATCATTGCAATAGAAGAAAAATGATAGTAAATAATCTGAAAATAAAAAATTACAGAAATTTCAAGGAAGCAGAAGTCGAATTAAATGATTCGTTAAATATTTTTATTGGGGACAATGGTCAAGGTAAAACTAATTTAATGGAATCAATTTATTTAACTTCCATAGGTAGGACTTTTAGACTTAATAGTGAAAATGAATTGATTAATTTTAATGAAAATAATTCACATATAGAAGTAAATTTAGTAAAAAATAACTATAAAAAGAAAATCGAACTAAATCTTGAAAAAAATAAGAAAAAATTAGTACATATCAATGGAGTTAAACTAGAAAAAACATCAGAAATGATAGGAGTTTTAAATAATGTTATTTTTACTCCAGATGATATGAAAATAATTAAAGGAAGCCCTATTGAAAGACGTAAATTTGTAAATATCGATATTTCACAAATTAAACCTAAATATAAATATCTACTTAATAAATATAAAAGAATTTGTTCAGAAAGAAATATGATTTTAAAAAATTACTGTACAAAGTCAGAAAATAAGGATATTATTAATATTTGGAATGATTACTTAGTTAATATTGGAACAGATATAATGATTTATAGACAAGATTATATTAATAAACTCAGAAAAAATTCAGTAGATATTTATGCAGATATTTCTGGAAATAAAGAAAAATTTGAATTGAATTATTCATGCAATATTGGAAATATTAACAATATGGACAAGGAATACATTAAAAAACTTTTTTATAATAAAATACATATTAATTTAAATCAAGAAATTCAAAACAAGACTACTATGTTTGGTCCGCACAAAGATGATATCTTAATAAAAATAAATGATAAGGAATGCAAATATTTCGGATCTCAAGGTCAACAGCGCTCTTCAATATTGGCAATTAAGCTTGCTGAAATAGAGATTATTAAAGAAGAAATAGATGAATATCCTATTTTGTTGTTAGATGATGTTTTATCTGAGCTAGACAACAAAAGAAAAGGCTTTTTAATAAATTATATAAAAGGAATTCAAACATTTATTACAACTACAGATGATCATGATTTAAATTTAATGACAAAAAACTATAATAAGAAAAAATTTTATATAAATGAAGGAAAGATTGGGGACATTACAAATTAGAGGAGAAATAAATGATAGAAAAGAATAATAATCATTATGGTGCAGAACAGATACAAGTACTAGAGGGTCTGGAACCTGTAAGGAAAAGACCGGGTATGTATATAGGTTCAACAGGTGAAAGAGGTTTACATCAACTAGTATATGAAGTTGTAGATAACAGTATAGATGAAGCGTTAGCAGGCTATTGCGACACGGTATATGTAACTATAAATGAAGATAATTCTATAGAGGTTATAGACAATGGTAGAGGTATTCCTATAGAGAAAAACAAAAAGACTGGAAAATCAACATTGGAAACTGTATTAACAGTACTACATGCAGGTGGAAAATTTGATAATGATGCTTACAAGGTATCAGGTGGACTTCATGGTGTAGGTGTTTCTTGTGTTAATGCACTATCTGAATATCTAATAGCTGAAGTTAATTGGAATGGAAAAAGATATAAACAAAAATTTGAAATAGGTATTCCAAACACAGAAGTTGAATATATTTCTGATACAGATGAAACAGGTACAACTATAACATTTATGCCTGATAAAACAATATTTGAGAATGTTGATTTTAATTATACAACTATAAAGCATCGTATGAGAGAGCTTGCGTTTTTAAACAAAGGTATAAAAATAATATTAGAAGATAAAAGAAATAACATTAAAGATGTATTTCATTTTGAAGGTGGAATTAGGGAATTTGTTCAATATTTAAATAGCAAAAAAGATAAACTTCATGATGATATCATATACACAGAAGGTAAAAAAGATAAAGTAATAGTTGAAATATCATTACAATATACGGATTCTTACACCGAAAATATATTTTCTTTCGTAAATAACATTAACACCATTGAGGGAGGATCTCATCTTGTTGGATTTAAAACTTCCTTAACACGTGTTATTAATGATTATGCGAAAAAATATGGTATATTAAAAGAAAATGACGTTGCAATAACAGGAGAAGATATAAGAGAAGGTATCACAGCAGTATTATCTATAAAATTACCAAATCCTCAATTTGAGGGCCAAACAAAGACAAAGCTTGGAAACACTGAGGTAAGAGGTATAGTTGATAGTATTACTGGTGAAGTATTAAATGCTTATTGCGAAGAAAACCCAAAGACAGCAAAATTAATTGTAGAAAAGTCATTAAGATCAGCTAGAGCAAGAGAAGCAGCTAGAAAAGCAAGGGATTTGGCAAGAAGAAAAGGTGCATTAGATAGTATGGCACTTCCTGGTAAATTGTCAGATTGTTCAGAAAAAGACCCAAAGTTATGTGAGATATTTATAGTTGAAGGTAACTCAGCAGGAGGTTCTGCTAAAGAAGGAAGAGATAGAAAATTCCAAGCAATTTTACCATTAAGAGGAAAAATATTAAACGTAGAGAAATCTAGAATAGATAGGATTCTTAATTCAGAAGAAATAAAAAACATGATTACTGCATTTGGTACTAGTATTGGTGAAGATTTTGATGTATCAAAGTTAAGATATCATAAAATAATTATCATGACAGACGCAGATGTTGACGGTGCTCATATTAGAACACTTTTGTTAACATTCTTATACAGATATATGAAGGATTTAATTTTAGGTGGACATGTATATGCAGCTCAACCACCACTATATAGAGTAAAAAAGGGCAAATTTGAAAAGTATGTATATAGTGATGCAGAATTAAACAAGGTTTTGGAAGAGATAGGCAGAGATAATAAGATTGAAATACAAAGATACAAAGGTCTTGGAGAAATGGATCCGTTTCAACTTTGGGAAACAACAATGAACCCAGATGATAGAATTCTTTTAAGAATTAATGAAGAAGATGCTATATATGCGGATGAAACATTTAATGTACTAATGGGTGACAAAGTTGCTCCTCGAAGAGAGTTTATTGAAGAAAATGCAAGATATGTAAAGAATATAGATGTATAGGTGGTTGTAAATGAGCGAAAATGAAAACAAAAGCAAAATTATAGATACTGATATTAGCGAGGAAATGAGAAGATCTTATCTTGAATATGCTATGACAGTAATTGTATCAAGAGCACTTCCTGATGTTAGAGATGGATTAAAACCAGTTCATAGAAGAATTTTATATTCAGCAAGTGATCTAGGTCTTTCACCTGATAAACCACATAAAAAAAGTGCGCGTATTGTAGGGGATGTTCTTGGCAAGTACCATCCTCATGGAGATACTGCAGTATATGATGCAATGGTTAGGTTAGCACAAACCTTCTCAATGCGTTACCCATTGATAGATGGCCATGGGAACTTTGGTTCTGTAGATGGTGATTCAGCTGCTGCAATGCGTTATACAGAAGCGCGTATGTCAAAAATGGCAATGGAGCTTTTAAGAGATTTTAATAAAGACACAGTTGATTTTAGACCCAACTTTGATGAAACGTTAAAGGAACCAGTTGTATTACCAAGCCGTTTTCCAAATCTATTAGTTAATGGTTCACAAGGTATTGCAGTAGGTATGGCAAGTTCAATACCTCCTCAAAATTTGGGAGAGGTTATTAATGGTGTTATTGCATATTTAGACGATCCAGAAATTGATGTTCTAGGATTGATGAAATATATAAAAGGGCCTGATTTTCCAACAGGAGCAATAATTGAAGGAAAAGACAATATAAAAAATGCATATATGACCGGTAGAGGTTTTGTAAAAGTTAAATCAAAGATTGAAATTGAAGAAATGAAAGGTAATAAAAGTAAAATCATCGTAACGGAAATCCCGTACATGGTTAACAAGGCTAGGGTAATTGAAAAAATAGCTGAACTTGTAAAAGATAAAAGAATTGAAGGAATTTCAGATTTAAGAGATGAGAGCGATAGAACAGGTATGAGGATTGTTGTTGAAATTAAAAGAGATTATAATCCTAATATAGTACTTAATAATTTATACAAGCATACACAGCTACAAGATAATTTCAGCATTATTATGATTGCACTTGTTAATAATGAACCTAAAGTTTTAACATTAAGAGATATGATTCATTATTATGTTTTACATCAAAGAGAAATTATTGCGAGAAGAACTAAGTATGATTTAGATAAAGCTGAAGCTAGGGCTCACATAGTTGAAGGTTTAAGAATAGCTATAGACAACATTGACGAAGTAATAAAAATTATAAGAGCAGCTTATGATGATGCAGAAATAAAATTAATGGAAAGATTTAATTTATCTGATATACAAGCTAGAGCAATTATTGACATGCGACTTAGACGTTTGCAAGGCTTAGAAAGAGAAAAATTAGACGCTGAATACAATGAATTGATGGCTTTAATTGCCAAGTTTAGAGATATACTAGCAAATCAACATTTAGTTGATGAAATAATTAGAAATGAATTAAAAGAAATAAAAAATAATTTTTATGATGAAAGAAGAACAGAAATTATAACTGATGAAGGCGAAATTCTAACAGAAGATTTAATAGAAGAAGAAAATGTTGCAATTACTCTTACAAATTTCGGATATATAAAGAGATTACCTGAAGATACCTACAAAGCACAAAATAGGGGAGGTAAGGGGATTACAGCACTAAAAACAAGAGAAGAAGATTTTGTAAAAGATTTATTTATAACTTCTACCCATGATAATTTATTATTTGTTACAAATAAGGGAAAGATGTACAGAATTAAAGCTTATGAGGTTCCTGAGGCAAGACGCCAAGCAAAAGGAACAGCTGCTATTAATTTAATAAATATAGATACAAATGAAAAAATTAGATCAATAATTCCAATTAGAGAATTCACTGACGATGAATATTTGATATTTGTAACTAAAAAAGGAATTATTAAAAAAACTAAACTCAGCGCATTTGATACATTTAGGAAGACAGGTATTGTCGCTATAAAAATAGCAGATGATGACGAACTTATTGGAGTTGGTAAGACTGATGGAACTAAGGATGTTTTTATAGTTACTAAACAAGGAAAGGGAATAAGATTTAGTGAAGATGATGTAAGATATACAGGAAGAAATACAATGGGCGTTAAAGCATTAACTATATCAAAAAAAGATGAACTTGTTTCTATGAGCATTATTGATATATGTGAAGAAAATAAACTTATATTGACTGTAACTGAAAATGGCTATGGCAAAATAACTTTATCTCAAGAATACAGATGCCAAAATAGAGGCGGCAAGGGCATGAAGGCACACAATATCAATGATAAGACTGGACCGATAGTAAGTTCATTGATTGTTGATAAAGAAGATGACATTATGCTTTTAAGTACAAATGGTGTAATTATAAGAATGCATGCCACTGGAATATCTACTATGGGTAGAGATACTCAAGGAGTTATTGCCATGAGATTAAATGGTGATGATAAAGTAGCTTCAATTGCAAAGATTTTCACTGAGGAAGATATTGAACTAGACGAAGAAGAAGAATAATGGAGGTTTACTACTATGTCATTAGAAATAAAATATAATAATTTAGAAAATGCTATAGAAATAAAACCTATAGGAGAAGTAGATATATATACTTCTCCTGAACTAAAAAATAAAGTTTATGAACTTATTGAAGAAAAAGGTCAAGATATAATTATTAATGGCGAAAGTCTTGATTACATTGATTCCACGGGACTTGGCGTTATAATGGCAATTTATAAAAAACTTCAGGAAAAAAGATTAAATATAAGGATATTAAACTTAAAACCAAATATTTATAAGTTATTTGATATAACTGGTTTAAATAAAGTATTTAATATTCAAGGGTGATATAATGGATAAAATTAATTTAATAATTCCAAAAAAATCAGAATATATGAGTACCATAAGACTTACAACTTCTGCATTATCAAATTTAAAGGGATTTAATGCTGATGAAATAGAAGATATAAAAGTTATAATTTCTGAAGTTTGTACATTTTTCATAAGCAATGTTAAAAATTGTAGTGAACCATTTAATATCAAGTATGAAATAAGTGAGAATATCATATCCGTAGAAGTTGCAGATTTAAATTCAGGAGAAATTTTAGATAATAATACAATAAACAGCGAAATGTGCATAATGATTATTGAAAGTCTAGCAGATAATTATAATTTTGATTTACCAAATAAAAGAATAGTATTTGAAAAAAGCATAAATATTTTTGGATAGGCGTTGATTATATGAGCGAAGCAATTGAGAATTTTAAAGTCATAAAAAATCAAGAATTATTTTTGCAGTATAATTTATCAAGAAAAATTGAAACAAGAAATCAAATTTTTGATAAATATAAATACATGGCTGAAATAATATCTAGAAGATATATAAATAAAGGTATTGAACATGAAGATATTTTTCAAATAGCTTGCATGGGACTTATTTATGCAATTGACAGGTTTGATATTACTAAAGGATTTGAATTTACATCCTTTGCAACTCCCACAATTTTAGGGGAAATAAAAAAATATTTTAGAGATAAAGGCTGGGCTATTAAGGTACCTCGTAAAATTCAAGAAATTTCTAAAAAAGTAAATGATGTAAATAATTTTTTAAGCGTACAGTTAAACCATGCACCTACAATTAAGGAAATTGCACAGTACATAAATATTACAGAAGAAGAAGTATTAGAAGCTTTTGAAGCAGGTAAAATGTTTAATTCACAATCCTTGGATGAAAAATTTGATTCTAATAGCGAAGATAGTGAATTGTCATTGATGGATGTTGTTGGGCAAAATGACATTCATTTTGCTTTGTTAGAAAATAAAGATTTTATTCAAAAATCTCTAAATAAATTAAATGAACTAGAAAGAAGCATTATTACTAAGAGATTTTATTCTAATAAAACACAAAGTGAAATAGCAAAAGAACTTAATATTTCTCAAATGACAGTTTCAAGAATAGAAAAGAAATCTTTGGAAAAATTAAGAATGGAATTAAACAAATAATAAAATACATATTCAAAGCTTGCCTGTCATTCTGAACCGCAGGTGAAGAATTTCATCACTTAAACAAACACGGGATACGGTATGGCTAACACTTGATAATTCTAAGGAGGTATTATGAAAAGTAAAGGTAGATTTTTCATTATAGGATTAATTATTACATTATTTTTATTAATTAATTCATTTGGTGGAGCTATTAGATTTTCAACAGATTATTTATGGTTTAAAGAAATTGGATATACAGCAACATTTTTAACTAAAATAAGGGCTCAAATAACAATTGGTGTGCCTATATTTATCGTGCTTTATACTTTATTGTACATGTTTATTAAAAAGTTAAAAAAGAAATATGACCTCGAAACTGAAGTGGTTGATACAAAGAACAATAAAAAGTTCAACCTGTGGATGAAATTAGTTACAGCAGCGGTTAGTTTTTTATATACTATTAACATTGTTTCTATAATGTGGTTTGAAATTCTTCAATATTTTAATGGTGAAAGTTTCGGTTTAACAGACCCCATTTTTAATAACGAGATAAGTTTTTATGTTTTCAAGCTACCATTAATTAATACATCAGTAGATTTTATTATAAATATTTTATTTTTGTTGATAGTCGTAACAGTTTTATTTTATGCCTATCTTGCTTTAAAAGATAACATAAAAAATGTATCACAATATTTTGAAGAAATGAGATATAATCCTCGTCAATTCGATTTAAGTAGTATATTAAATAAAAAGTTTGCATCTAAAATAATAAATGAACTATCCTTCATTGGTATATTTGTATTTATATTTTTAGGTATAAGATTTGCTTTAAAATGCTATGATCTTTTATATTCACAATTAGGTAGAGTTTTTGGAGCAGGCTATACAGATATAAATGTAACTTTAAACCTTTATAGAATACTTGCTGTTGGATGTGTAATCGCAGCTGTTACATTTTTTATTGGAGCAAGAAAGAGAAATTTAAAATTTGCATTATCAGCACCAGCGTTATTAATAGTAATATCCATTCTTGGAACTGGATTGGCAGGAATAGTTGAAAATTTCGTAGTTGAACCTGACCAGCTTTCAAAAGAAACAAAATATATGGAATATAGCATAAAAAGCACGCAAAGAGCCTATGCTCTTGATAATGTAGAACAAATTGATTTTCCTGCTAATGATAATTTGACAATTGATGATATAAACAATAATAAAGAGGTTATAGACAATATAAGAATCAATGACCAGGAACCTTTAATACAGGTTTATAATCAGCTGCAAGGCATTAGACCATATTATGTTTTTAATGATGTTGATGTTGATCGTTATATAATAGATGGTGGCTACAAACAGGTATTTTTATCTGCAAGAGAGCTTGATCAAAGCCGTTTAAATGAACAAGCAAAAACATGGGTGAATCAGTATTTGAAATATACTCACGGCTATGGTATCACGTTATCTCAGGTTAATGAAGTTACAGCCCAAGGTCAGCCCGAAATGCTTGTAAAAAATATACCTCCTACAACAACGACTGATTTTAAAATATCAAGACCAGAAATTTACTTTGGTGAAAAAACCAATGATTACGTAATTGTTAACACGGATGAAAAGGAATTTGATTATCCTTCTGGCTCAAACAATGCTGAAACGTTGTATGAGGGAACAGCAGGAATTAAGCTTTCCTTTGTAAATAAGCTTCTTTTCAGCTTAAGAAAAGGAAGCTATAGAATGTTTATTTCCAACAATATTAACTCTAATAGCAAAATATTGATAAATAGAAATATAATTGAAAGAGTATCTAAAATAGCACCATTTATGTATTTTGATCCAGATGCTTATGCTGTTGTTAATCAAGAAGATGGAAAACTTTATTGGATAGTTGAAGGATTTACAGCTAGCAATAAGTTCCCATATTCACAGCCTACAGATAAATTTATAGAAGGCCAAAAAGTAAATTATATTAGAAACTCAGTTAAGGTAGTAATTGATGCTTATGATGGTTCCACTGATTTTTATATAGTTGATGAAAAAGATCCTATAATCAATACATATAATAAAATATTTACAGATTTATTTAAACCTATGAGTAGCATGCCAGAAGGATTGAAACAACACGTTAGATATTCACAAGTTTATTTTGATGTTCAATCAGATATGTATAGATTATATCATATAGAGAATCCAACAGTATTCTTTGGAAGAGAAGATTATTGGGACTTAGCAAATGAAAAGTATATGAATAATGGTGAAGTACCAATAGGTTCAAACTATGTAATGTTTAAGCTTCCTGAAGAAAAAAATGTTGAGTTTATTTTGACAACTCAATATACACCACAAAATAAAGATAATATGATTTCACTTTTAGCGGCTAGAAATGACGGAGAGAATTACGGCAAATTAGTGTTGTATAAGTTTCCAAAAACAAAGACGATACCAGGTCCTAATATGATCGAAACAAAAATTGATCAAGATACTGTAATTTCATCTCAGTTAACATTGTGGAGTCAGGTTGGTTCAACAGTTTTAAGAGGAAATACATTAGTTGTGCCAATTGAAGAGTCATTGCTATATGTTGAGCCAATATATCTTAAATCAGATACAGAAAGTAACTTCCCTGAAATGAAAATGGTGGTTGTATCCTTTGAAGATAGAATTGTAATGGAAAGCACCTTACAAAAAGCAATAGAAAGAATCTTCGGAATTTATAATGAGCCTAAGCCACCAGTGGAAAATGAATATGATAATACAAATATAGATGATTTAATAGAACAAGCAAGCAACGCATTTAATGAAGCAACAGAAGCATCTCAAAGAGGCGACTGGTCTAAATACGGAGAAAGCATAAAAGTGCTTAAAGATATATTAAATCAATTGAATTTATTAACAAATCCAGTACCACAAAATGAGGGTACGGTAATTCAATAGAAAATGGGGGAAATTATGAAATTTACATTCAACCACTTTAACTTTAATGTTCTTGACCTAAATAAAAGTATAAACTTTTATAAAGAAGCATTAGGCTTAACAGAAGCAAGAAGAAAAGAAGCAGCTGATTGTAGTTTTACACTAGTATTTTTAGGTGATGGAGAAACTAACTTTACATTAGAACTTACATGGATGAAAGATAGAACCGAGAAGTACGACTTAGGAGAACAAGAATACCATCTTGCAATGGCAGTTGATAATTACGAAGAAGCCTTTAAAAAGCATGAAGAAATGGGCTGCATAGAATTCGTTAATGAATCAATAGGTATATATTTTATAACAGACCCAGATGGATATTGGATTGAGATAGTTAGAAAAAAATAAGCGAGGACATCATGGATTACAAAAGATTTAACAACACAATTATGGCAAGAATTGAAAAGCATGAAGAAATTATTTCCGAGGTTATGGAAATATGCAAGATTGAAAATGTAATGCTTGCCAATATCAATGCACTTGGAGCAGTGAATGAAATAGTAATTGGTTTGTTTGATACAGAAGAAAAGAAATATCATTCAAAAAAATATACAGGAGACTTTGAAATAGTTTCATTGACAGGAAGTATTACCACTAAGGATGGCCAGTTGTACAATCATCTGCATATAAGCGTTGGAGACAGAGAATACAATGTTCGTGGAGGACATTTAAACTCAGCAATAGTAAGTGCAACCTGCGAACTATTCATCCACATAATTGATGGAGTAGTAGAAAGAGAATTTAATGAAGAAGTTGGTTTGAACCTTTTGAAGTTTAATTAAATAATCTCATAAAAATAGCTGCTAACAACAGCTATTTTTTTATGTAAAATAAATATGCTTAAACTAACACTTTTATTAAAGGATGAAATATTAATCGATAATATTCGACATTTCCATTTTGATTAATTATTTAATTTTGAAAACAAACATATAAAAAGCATTATTCGACAACTTACTTCTATTGTTATTATTATAATAAACGATAGGGTGGACAATGATTCATGTGTTTCTATATGGGCGCCTAACACATGATGAGTCAGTGGCGCAACCGACCTAATATATTTAAAATATATTGGGTTTTTTGTTTAATAAAACATTTTACTATTAGATAAAGAATAACTGAGGTGAACATATTGATTTTAGCATTATTAAAAAGAGTAGAATCTTTTTTAAGTGATAAGTCAGATGAATCAAAGATATTAGTTACTTATAGATTTGTATCATTATTTACTACTTCTATTTTTTACATATTAAATCATCAAGAACATATATTACAAAAAAAATTAATAATAATATTTTGTCTTTTGATATCATCAATAATATTATCATATTTGTATACAACATATGAGAAATCTAATAATAATATTAAACTGTTACTTATTATAGAGGTTATAGGAAATACGATATTGCTAATACCTTCAGGGGGATTTAAAAGTCCATTTATTTGGTATAGCCTAAATACAATTTTATTAAGCTTTACATTTTTAAAAATGAGATATGGTTGGATAAACTTTTTAATATATTTATCATGTTATGGAATAATTAACAAGTATTTTACAGATAATAGCATTAGTATCATTAAATCACTAAAAGATGAATCAAATCTATTATTAAGTTTCATAATGATAATTGCTGCATTACAAGTATTATCAATATTTATAAAAAGAAATAAGGTTAAAAGCATAAAAATTGAAGAAGCAAATAAACAATTAGAAAAATCTAATAGCACTTTACTTGAATCCTTAGATCACATTAAGGAGTTGTATCAATCTGCAAATATACTAACTAATCAAGGTAATAAGGAAGGTATAATAAAACTTTCATTTGATCATATAAAAAGAATAACAAAAGCAGAAACAATATTTTACTTTGACATTACTAACAATATTAATAAATTGATTTTCTTAGATAATAAATTGGTAAATAATTTAGAGCAGCATATATTAGAAGAGTTAGAACAAATTTTAGAATCTAGTGATCCATATGAAATTAATATGTCTGGTTCTAAATTTATACTTGTTAATGTTAGAAACAGTTATGCAACATATGGCATATTAGGAATGAGCAGCATAAATAAAAAGGATAATATTATTTACAAAAATACTACATACCAATTACGGTATTTATCTGAATTAATTTCAAATGTTTTTGAAAGGTTAGCATTAGAGGAAGTAAATGATAGGTTACTAATTACAGAAGAACAAAATCGTATAGCTAATGAAATTCACGACAGTGTATTACAAAAATTATTTAGTTTATCTTGCGGTATGTATTCAACTATTAAGAATATAAATGATTTTACAACAAAGGATATTTCAGATGAATTAAATCAATTTAGAGAAGATATAGATTTAACAATGAAGGAGCTTAGAGAAAAAATCTATGGACTTAGTTGGAAAAAATCAGGGTACAGTAGCTTTAATATGGATATAAGAAAATATATTGATGATATAAAAAGATTGAACAAGGTCAGTATACCCTTTAGAATACATGGAAACATAGAATTTATTTCAGCAGATCATAAGAAGGTCTTATATAGAATGATATGTGAAGGTATAGGAAATGCAGTCCGCCATGGAAAAGCAAAAAATATTGATATAAAAATTGATATAACATCAAAGGATATAAAATTAAGTATTATTGATGATGGAGTAGGATTTGATTTAAAGAACTTCGAAGAGTTAACAACAGGAATAGGACTACAAAATATTCACCAGTTAACAGAAGTCTTAAATGGAGAAATAAACGTAAATAGTGAAATTAACAAAGGAACTACAATAAAAATTATGTTGCCAAACACGATATTTAAAGGAGCTGCTGCTTTATGAAGATACTAGTTGTAGACGATCACCCATTAGTTAGAAAAGGCATTTTGTCTACTCTTGCGTGTGAGAATAATATTAAAACAGTATTAGAAGCTTCAAATGTAAATGAAGCGGTTAGTATAATTAATATACAAAAACCAAATCTTGCAATTGTAGATTTGAATTTAGGTAAAGAGGATGGGTTAGACATAATAAAAAGAATAAAAAATAAAGCACTTGATACTAAATTTATTATTCTCACCTCATCACTAAAAAAAGAAGATTATATAAGATCAGAAGAAGCAGGTGTAGACGGATATATCCTTAAAGATGCATTTGCAGAAGATATAATCTATGCAATTAATATAGTTTTAAGGGGCAGAAAATTTATAGATCCTGAAATAACAAAATATCAGGTAGAGAACTCAAATAACAGTTTCGAAGATTTAACACCAAGAGAATATGATGTTTTTATGGAATTAGGTAAGGGTATGAGTAATTTTGAAATAGCAAAGGAATTATTTATATCAGAACACACAGTTAAAAAACATGTAAGCAGTATATTATCAAAGTTAGACTTAAGCCACAGAACACAAGCAGCATTATTAGTAAACCAATCAGTTACCTATAGTCATGGAGTGTGATTTTATGAAAAGAAGAAGAAGGTTTAAAATATTAGCCAAAAATAAAATAGTATTTATCTCTTTAATTGTATCCATGAGCTTTATTGGTGTTGGATATGCAGAATGGAATGATACATCGAATATTAATGTAACAATAGAAACTGCAGTTATTGGTAAGGATTTTGAAAGAAAAGAAACATTGCAAAGGTTTAATGAAGATGAATTTATAACTCTAACAATAGATGGAGATACATTAGAAATAGGAGGAAATGTATATTCTACATTTGATGAGAGTTTAACTGTTAATATTTTAGATAATGGAACAGTACCATCGGCTATCAATAATGTTAGTACAGATAATTTTAAGTTTTCAAATTTAATGAATTACTCTAATTCTTATAATAATACTTATAAAATCAATGAAAAAAAGAACGCTTTAACAATAAAAGTTAAACCTCAAGTTAGTGATAATAACAATGAATTAAAATTTTTAAATACTTTAAATTCTGAAAGTCAAATTGATATTTCAAGTATGGAAAATACTATAAAAGGAATTGAAAACAACAAAGAATTATATGAAACAATAGAGAAATATAATTCTAATTATACAATATCTTATGGATTAGGAGGCTGGGAAAAAGAACTTTATATAGTTTGCGATATAAATATTATACCTGATCCTACTGTTTTAGAAAAATTAGATCAACAATTAACTGTACTAAATAATCAAATGGAAGAAGAAAATGAAAGACAAAAGAAATTGCTAGAAGAATTAAATGCTTTAAAAGAATTAGAAGAAAAGAATAAACTTAAAGAAGAATCTGAACAAGTTGATAATGATCAAAATAATCAAAATCAAGATTTTTACAAATCTATAATTGAAGACAATTATACTAATATTAATACAGAAAGCAATGATACCAATGATAAATCCGAACCAATAACGAATGAAAATATAGAGTTAGATGAAACAGGCGACATTGAAAGCATTCAAGAAAATGAACTTAATGAAAATAAGGAAGAGGGAGTCAATAAAGATATTACTGATTCAGTTAATTCAGAAAGCAATGATATCAATTATAAATCTGAACCAATAAAAAATAAGAATATAGAATTAAATGGAAATATTGATATTGAAATTATTAACGTTAATGAAGAATCTGATTAGGACTTTAATTAATAGAGTTGATTAATATAATAGATAATTCTTTAGCTTTTGAAAAAAGAGGACAATCATGCAAAATAGCAATAAGTACATTCCGATAAGGGCTAATAATAAAAATATTTTAATAATTATTATATTTTTATTAACTATGTACATATTTGATAATTCATCAGTGAAATCACTTATAAATGGCGTTACATTTACATATATCATAAAACCTATAATTTGGTTAGGTATAACATTTATAGTATGGAGAATGCCTAATAAAAACTCTATATCAAAAATAAGATATAGAAAACAACTAAATTCTTGGGCATTTTATTTCGCTTTATTTTATATATTAATTACAATATTTGCAGGGTTTTTTAATGGCTTTGGGAAAAGTCCATATGGCCATTCCTTATATGCTATATTAACAAATTTACTATTTGTAGGATCAGCGCTAATAGGTAGGGAGTTTGCTAGAAGTTATTTGGTAAATAGTTTTACAAAAAAAGAAAATTATTTAGTTTTTATTTTAATATCATTATTTATGACAATAATTAATTTTCCATTTAATAAGTATGTAGAACTAAAAACTATTCGAGGTTTAGTTCAATTTACAGCAGAGTTTTTTGCTCCTGAATTTTGTCATAATTTATTTTCAACATATTTGGCATATTTAGGTGGTCCATTAACATCAATTATATACTTAGGCTTTATACAAGTATTTCAATGGTTTTCACCAATATTACCTGCATTAAAGTGGATTACCACTGCTTTAATCGGTATTATAAGCCCAACTGTTTTCTTAATGATTTTAACATCCATTTACTCAAATTTAACTAAAGATAAAAGCAAAAGATATCAAAGCAATGAAAATATATTTAGTTGGGCAGTCACAAGTATAATATCAATAGGTATGATTTGGTTTGCTGTTGGTGTATTTCCAATATATCCATCAGTAATAGCTACAGGGAGTATGGAACCAATGATTAAGCCGGGAGATATAATTCTAGTAAAAAAAGTTAAAGATATAGAAGATATAGAATATTTAAAAATTAATGATATAATACAATTTAAAAAAAATGAAATTCTGATATCTCATAGAATTATAGATATAAAAAATGATGGAAAAGATGGTTTGCTATTTAAAACCAAAGGTGATAATAACTCAATTGCCGATTCAGATTTAATTAAATTTCAAGATATAAGGGGAACAATAATACAAACCATTCCTAAACTTGGATGGTTAACATTACTTATAAAAAGTGATAAAGACATAATATTAGAAGAAGTTGTATTCTAATTATATAACACCAAGGTATACCATAGTTAGCAATGAGTAGTAAACAAATACATCTAAGTAATGATTAAAATGTAAACTTAAGCATGTAGTAACAATTAGAAATGGAATATATAATTAAGTTAAAATAAACCCAAAAGGGTTAATTAAGCTTAAAGGAGAGAAGTAAAAATGAAAAAAACAAAGCTAATTGCACTAACAATGGTAGTTGCACTTATGATGGTAGGAGCAGGTTATGCAGCATGGACAGATACATTAAACTTTTCACAAGAGGTAAATACCGGCCATTTAGATTTACATTTTGTAGATCTTGCTGATGAAGAAGTTACTTTTATAGATCCAGAGATGACTGCGTCATCTGCCTATTCTTTAGAGGTAAACAATGAAGAACAAAATGGTTGGGATAATGCAAAATTAACAATAAACAATGTATATCCAGGAGCAAAGTATAACATTCAAGTATTAATGAAAAACAATAGTACTATTCCTGTTAAATTTGAAAGTATAACGTCTCCATGGGGACCTTGGGAAAATTTAGGATTAGCAGCATCAAGATTAGATCTTGAAATTCTTGATGAAGATGGTGACTTAGTTTCGACAACATATTTAGGCCATGCTTGGGCTATGCCAACTGAAGAAATTCCTATGGGTGGTTTTATAAGATATAAAGTATTTTTCACAACACCTGATAATATACCTGAAGACTCTACATTAACTACAACTCTTAGTGCAACATTTAAACAGTTCAATAAATAATTTCTAAAAATGGTTAATAAGTTAATAGTAGCAGTTTATTTAACTGCTACTATTAATATATAATATACTTTACTGATACAACCTGGGGGTATTATCATGAAATTATCATTAAATAAAAGAGTAAAAATAGCACTTATACCACTTTTAATAATATTAATATCTTTAAGTGCAATTTTTATTTATTATAAGGTTTCAAACCCAGGTATTTTGGAACAAAAAAATCAATTATTCTCATATAATAACAAATCATTAATAAATTACAGTGTATTCTTAAAGCAAAATAATTTATACCAAGAAAATAATTTAGATGAAGAAAAGTTATATATAACTGAATTTGTTGATTATATAGATGCAACATTAAATTATGAACTTTTAGGTGATAAACCTGCTGATATTAAAGGTGAATATAATATATCAGCTAAAGTTCAAGGTTTTACTGGAGAAGGAGAAAAGCTAATTAATATTTGGGAAAAAGACTTTCCTATAA
>MCHG01000189.1_pt1 | contig 31097 bp, 31 predicted proteins | sample 787351 | NCBI WGS metagenome assembly MCHG01 (sample SAMN05430296, study PRJNA330682) | permafrost metagenome | biome: Cold desert; feature: permafrost; material: soil; isolation source: enrichment culture inoculated with soil incubated with H2/CO2 at 20 degrees... ... | reverse complement strand
GTTGAGACGGAAATATTCTCGGTTGATGAACGGATAACAATTATTAGTGGAATATTTGCAATTATGGGAAAAGAGGACAGAGAGAGCACGTGAGGAATAGAATCTTCACGTACTTTCATGCCAAATAGAAGGAATTAGAAAAAGATTAAGCTTTTCATAAACGGGCTTACTTTCTCAATAACTTACTAATTAATCTATTATAGTTGCTACCCTTAATGTGTTTTATGCTCTCTCCATGTAATTTAAAACAGTTAGGGATCTATTTTAAAGAGTAATATTGACACGCGGTTCCGTTGTCTATGTTGCCCGTTCTTCTTTTTTGATTTTTTTTGCAACTTATTTTTTACGTTATAAATGAATCAGAAAAATAGTAATGTTAATATTCTTTAAATCATTACTTTTTGTGATAGAAAATTAATCCAGAGAGATGTAAGATCATATGAAAAAAACAATATACAGATTTACCAAAACCGTATTATTCATAGCATTAGGCACGTACTTCTCTTGCGTCATTTTGAAATACATTATAGGGTCAATGCAATAAAGTGAATAACTGCAACAGGCCGATATAATAATGTTCGCTATGTTGAGGTTTAAAGCGATTTATCGGCCTGTTATCCTTCCTTTCTATTAAAGAGAATAAAGGCTTTTCGTTATGGTTATTCGCTATTAATTATAAAACGTACTTTATAAGAAAACGTAACCCATGGTAACCAGGTTACATACAATCGAGATAAAATCTTTAATGAGATTAAACTTTAATTCATTCTTAACTATTCCTTTTTTTATATCCACAGCTAACGACATTATACTACATACTTTCTTTAAAGAAGTTCAATCTTTTTATTTTAAAGATTTCTTCTTTTTGTTAGAGCCTTTATTTTTTATAAACCGGATAACATGAGATCCAAGTATTTCTTATTCTACTCTTTTTCTTAGTTGTATGTAACGAGGTTACAATCAGTTACGAACTTAGAATAAGTCTAACTTCTTTATGTCCGGTCTTCTTTTTTGATAAAAACACATTTGGATACATTTGAGATGCAGCCCTAAGAACATCCTGCTTTACTTTCCGAATGTTCTGTATTTTTTCATTGACTTTGCAGTTATCAGGTAATTTGGATTTCAAGAAATGAATGATTTCGTGACTTGTTAAGTGGTCCTTCCCAGAGTCCTTTAATTCGCTTACTAAGAGACTTGCTCTCACTTCTGTCTTAGATGTAGGTTCTAATGTAATAGTGGGGCTTACATGAGCTTTGTATTCAATGTTCTGGATTTCTTCTTTGAGAGCTTCTATTTTTTCAGGGATATTCGGCTCTCTTTCGTCATCTTCAAAATCAGCAAAATCATTAAGTCCGGTTACTGTCTCAAGCTCTGCAATCCGTTTTATGGGTTTAAGTTCAGAAGTCAATAAGACTTTTTCCACGATAGCAGATACTTTTGATTCAAAAATAGGTTCTGTATCTGGATGTGAAATTAACAGATTAAAAGCTTCTATTCTCTCTTTTGTGGAGCAATTGAGTAGGAGTGACACGATACTCATTTAAACCACTCCTGTGAAAATAAGACCCTGAAAGGATGAGAAAGCAGTCTGTAAGCAGTCACAAATTTTATATCGTGTTTTTGGGATAGTTCAAGAAGCACCCGCACAATTTGTTGATGCTCAACAATTTTAAGTAAGTGAGCCATGCCTGGTCAAAATAAAAAAATACAGTAGTGATATTTTGAACCTGAAAAAGTAAAAACGTAAAAAATATGACTTTTTCAGGTTTTACTTTTTGGTCACTTTTTCCTCATTCAACATCTTTTTTGCAATGATGAAAACCACAAGTGCGATGATAATAAAGTTTATCAATTCTCCCAGAAAGGCACCCCAGCCAAGTACTATGGGTCCAATTTCTAGCGTTGCAGTCTTCCAGGCTCCACCCGGAATAAAAGGTGTGATGATCGGCATGACTATGTTATCAACAAAAGATTTTATAAAAGCCGTGGATGCGATACCCATGATTAAAGCAATTGCCAGTGGAATTACCTTGTATTCATAAAGAAAATCTTTAAACTCGCTTATCATTCCCATGTTATCCTCCTCCAAAATAGAAGTGATATATATTTATGAATATAAGCACTCAATAATTTATTACCGTTAAGCTATATATTTTCTTTGCGGGCTTCGTTTTTTCTGTGATTAAGCTAGCCATCGCCTAAAATAAGCATTTTGTGATCTTAGTTTACACACTCATTTTGGAGGACCCTAATAATCAATATTTTAATTTTTATTTAATTACAGTTTTCGGATAAACTGTGACGCAAAAAACAGTAACAAATGGCCTAAAAAATCCCTCAACTAATGGACGAGAAACTTTATATTTATTGATTACTTACTTACATGCTCCGTTTAATGGTACAATAATATATTAGTAAATATAATATCTACAATTTATAAAACTAAATCAAGATTCTCTGAGAAAATATGGAAAATATTGATGGTACCAGTACAGAAACTCTCTTTGATTCTGAGGATAAAGAGAATACCAGATATTCCCAGGCAGCTTATGTAACAAAAGTTTCGATGGTTTTAAACTTTTTACTGACTTGTTTTAAGTTTGTGGTGGGAATTATAGGCAATAGTTCGGCAATGGTTGCTGATGCAGCTCACTCTTTGTCCGACTTAATAACCGACATCGCAGTGATAGTTGGTTTAAAGGTTGCCAAAAAACCAAGGGACAGTACGCACAATTATGGGCACGGGAAAATTGAAACCTTAGCTGCAGCGTTTACAGGGCTTGTACTTTTTGCGGCGGCTGTTGGAATATTCTGGGGCGGCCTTCAGAAAATCATTGCTTTTTATCAGGGAGGGATGCTGCCAACGCCAAGCAAAATCACTCTTCTTGTAGCAATGCTCTCAATTGTGTTAAAAGAGTGGCTGTACCGTTACACCATAGTACATGGCCGAAGACTTAAAAGTGATGCTCTGATCGCAAATGCCTGGGAACACCGTTCTGACGCTTTCTCTTCAACAGGAACCATGATCGGAGTCGGAGGCGCAATCTTTCTTGGAGGCAGATGGGTGGTGCTCGACCCAATAGCAGCGGTTGTAATAAGTTTCTTTATCTTTAAAGTGGCATTTGAGATCTCTTCTAAAAACCTGAACGAGCTGCTGGAAGCTTCACTGGATTCGGAGACCTACAGAAGTATTGAAGAGATTTTGATATCCACTGAAGGTGTATTAAGCTTCCATGAGCTAAAAACCCGAAAGATCGGAAACGCCATGGCTGCGGATGTTCATATCGAGGTTAATAGGGATCTGAGTGTTGTGGATGCGCACGAAATCTCAACGCAGGTGGAAAAGAGGCTAAAGGAAATCTGCGGCAAAAATGGTCACTACTCAATTCATGTGGAGCCATGCTCTGATTCTGAATATTACAACTCAGATATATCCGGGATAAATAAAGGAATCAGGTCCTGAAGATCGAGAACTAAGGAGCCAGGTCATGAGGGTTGAGAACTCTTTTGATATCGAATCCCTTTCCTGCTTCCTTTCCATAAATTACAGTTTTTACGAATAGCAGGGCCAGAATTAGAGAAAGTTGTTGTTTTGAATCCACAGATCAGCTCATAATCTTTGTCATTACAGATAACCGATGCTTATTCGAATACAAGATCAAAAAAGCAAATTTGTTATTCCAATAATAAATTCAAAAAAGCAAATTTCGAGTTTGTATAAGCTCGGAAAACTAAGATGATTCTAAAATAAAAGCTGCGAGTTTCTCCCGCAGTCAGTCATTAAATGGAAGGTTATCTTTTTGTTCTCGAATGATTATTCGATCTGTATTTTCTTTACTGGCTCTTCCAGTTTCATTTTCGGAAGCGTTATTGTCAGGACACCGTTTTCTATTTTTGCAGTGCCTCCTTCCTCTTTAACGCTGGTAGGCAGGCGGACAGCCCGGTAAAAACGAGTATATGCTCTTTCCCTGCGAATATATCCTTCCTCTTCTGTTTCTTTTTCCTTTCCGCTCTTTGCGCTTATCTCAAGCATGTCTTCTTTAAGGCTTATCTCAACATCCTCTTTGTTGATTCCTGGCAGATCGGTAGTGACAACAAGCTTGTCTTCTTCATCCTTGATGTCAACGGCAGGAGTAAATACCTTTCCGCCTCCCCATTCTTCCATAGGCATGAAGTCTTCAAATAGCTGGTTCAGGCGCTCTTGCGTCCTTTTAATCTCTTCAAAAGGATCCCATCGTGCAGGTCCTGAAAATGATCTTTTAGCAGGCCATTTCATCTTAAATTCCCCCTTAAATAAAATTATACCACAGTAGAATCTGTGTTATTTTGAATATATTGAGAAAGGATATATACATTTCTATGGCTAATTTCACCAAAATATAGTACAAAAACAAGACACTGAACAATAAAAGAAAAAATCTCCGAAAACCTGAAGCAGAGGGTTTTCGGGAAACTTAAGGAAGCCGGACAGATCGAAGAATCAGATCGAAGAATCAAATCATGAACCAGAAAAATATCGTCATTTAGCCCTTACAAGCATTCCTATCAGGTCCGAGGCTTTTACCAGGCCCAGAGAACCTTTTTTAACCGATTCCTCATCAAAAACCTTTGTTTCATCCGGTTCATCTTTGTCAGTCCTGTAGATTGCAAAGGGAATGGGGTCCCTAGTATGCGTCTTTAAGGAAATGGGAGTCGGGTGATCGGGCAGTATCAGAATTGTAAAGGGCTCACCGGAAGCTTCAGCGTGTTTAAGAATAGGGGCTACTATTCGGCTGTCGAAATCTTCAACAGCCTGTAACTTTTTTTCAAGGCTTCCTTCGTGTCCAGCTTCATCAGGGGCCTCGATATGAACAAAAACAAGATCCCTGGTTTTTAGGATCTCAAAGGCAGCACTGGCTTTTCCTTCATAGTTGGTATCCAGATAGCCGGTTGCCCCCGGAACTTCAATTACTTCCAGGCCTGCACAAATTCCTATGCCTTTCAGGAGATCGACTGCCGAGATGATTGCCCCGGTTATTCCATAAAGTTCTTGAAATTGTGTAAATTTTGGAGTGTGACCCTGACCCCAGACCCAGATTGAATTTGCTGGGTTCTTATCTTCCTCAATTCTTTTCAGGTTAATTGGATGCAGTTCAAGAACGACCATAGATGCTTCAATTAATCCGGAAAAAAACTCTCCGTCTTTTCCTCTCGGCAGGTACTCCTCAATTCTCTTTCCTGTAATATCATGCGGTGGAGTACATTCCGTTTCAGCCCCCAGGTTCCTTCTGGCGACCATGAGGTGCCTGTAACTGATTCCTGGATAAAAGTTCAGTTCTTCTGTGCTGAGTTCCGTATCAAGAGTTTCGATGAGGATTTTTGCTTCGTCGCTGCTGATATGCCCTGCACTGTAATCTTTTATTCTCCCGTGATCCATGGTTATGAGATTACATCTGAAAGCCACATCATCGGGTGCAAGGGCTACACCCATACTGGCAGCTTCCAGAGGAGCCCTTCCAGAGTAATAGACTGCCGGGTCGTACCCGAGAATGGACATATTTGCGACATCACTGCCTGGGGGAAAACCATCAGGTATAGTTTTTGCAAGCCCGGCTTTCCCGTGTTCTGCGATATAATCCATAGCAGGGGTTCGGGCTGCCTGAAGAATGGTCTTTCCACCCAGTTCTTCTATCGGGTAATCAGCCATTCCGTCTCCTATAAGTACGGCGTATTTCATTGCTTCACCTGTTTTCAACATTTTTACTCTTTCATCTCGGGAATTAAATATATCACTTTCCACCGAATGCCAGTTACAGGAATTTTATTGGGCATCTGCCAGCAATTTTTTCTGCCAATCCAAATGTTTTAATTTCTACATTCATTTTACACAAGCATTATAATATAGTATCATATCTTATACAGGAAAGGTTCTCAGCGTAAAATTTATTAATTGACGAAGAGCCTACGTATAGCGTTCTTTACAAATGAAATTGTTTTGTAGAGAAACTACCTACGGGAATAATAGATGTTCTGTATTTTAGCGAGATATTACTCAGGTAATTATTAAACAGTTAAGATCAAAGTTATTAGAATTATCATTTCAGAATAAATAACTATTCGGGAATAACTTATTTAATGCCAAAACGTGATCCGATCATGAAAATTGTAATGAAATTTGGAGGAACTTCCGTTGGGGACGGAAAAAAGATAGGTCATGTTGCCCAGCTTCTGAAAAGGTACTATGAAGAAGGCAATCAGATCGTGGTAGTAACCTCGGCGCTCGGTGGGGTAACCGATAGACTCCTGGAGAATGCAAACCTGGCCTCAACAAAAGGCAAAGTCAGCCTTGTGAAGGAATTTAAAACCGAACTTACAAACAAACATCATGACGCCGTAAAGGATGCTATTGATGACCCCACAGTTGCAAAAGAAGTCCTCCAGATCCTCGATCTCCGCATCGATGAGCTCGAAAAAGCCCTCATCGGGATCTGTTATTTGGGTGAGCTTACTCCGAGGTCCATTGATTACATTTCGTCGTACGGAGAACGTCTGGCGGCTCCAATTGTTTCAGGGGCAGTCCGATCTCTTGGAATTGCATCAACCGAATACACCGGTGGAGAAGCAGGGATAATTACCTCCTCGGATTATGGGAATGCCAGGCCTCTGGAAAAGACCTACGAACTTGTGAAAAGGAGACTGGAGTGTAGACTTGGATCCCAGGTATTAGTGGTCACAGGCTTTATAGGAGAAAATGAAAACGGAATTATTACCACCCTGGGAAGAAGCGGGTCTGACTTCACAGCTTCCATTCTGGGTGCGGCCCTGAAAGCTGATGAGATCTGGCTCTGGAAAGAAGTGAACGGGATCATGACCACTGACCCGAGAATCGTACCAGAAGCAAAAACAATCCCCCAGATTTCCTACGCTGAGGCTATGGAGCTCTCTTACTTCGGGGCAAACGTACTCCACCCACGCACAATTGAACCTGCAATGAGAGAACACATTCCTGTACGTGTCAAAAATACTTTTAATCCCGCATTCCCTGGAACACTCGTTGTTTCGGAGAAGTTCCAGTGCAGGCATGTTGTAAAAGCAGTGAGCCTGATCAAAAATGTGGCTCTTATTAATATTGCAGGCGCCGAGATGGCAGGGGCAGTCGGGACTGTGGCAAGGCTCTTTACAGCTCTTGCAAAGGCCGGAGTAAACGTTGTTATGATCAGCCAGGGCTCTTCCGAGTCCAATATATCTTTCGTGGTCAGCGAATCACATGTGGAACCCGCATTAAAAGCCCTCCATTCCGAATTCAATCACGAAATCGTAAAAGAAATTACTTCGGACGAAAACGTTTGTGTAGTCGCAGTCGTGGGTGCAGGTATGGCAGGAACACCGGGTGTGGCAAAGCGAGTTTTCGGAGCTCTTGGAAATTCAATGATTAATATCATTATGATCAGCCAGGGCTCTTCCCAGTACAATATCTCTTTCGTTGTGCGGGGAGATGACGCATTTGCTGCGGTCAAGACCTTGCATGACGAATTCGAATTATATAATGGAAACGAAATCGAAAAAGAGCTACAAAGCAGGCAGGAAGAGCAGAGAGTGAGTGAAAAACACTTAACATACGCTGATTCGGGCGTGGATATTGAAAAGGAAGAAAAAACCGTCAAAACCCTTGTTGAGAAACTCAGCTACGTTCGTAAAGGCATCGGAGCCCCCCTAACAGGAATAGGGCACTATGCAGGGCTCCTGGATTTCGGAGAATATGCCCTTGCCATGACAACGGATGGAGTAGGCTCAAAAGTTCTTATTGCAAATGAAATGCAAAGATGGAATACAGTAGGAATAGACTGCATCGCAATGAACGTTAATGATCTTCTGGCCGTGGGGGCTGAACCTGTAGCCTTTGTGGACTACCTTGCCCTTGAAAAGCATGAAGAAGGCTTCGCCGCCCAGATAGGAGAGGGGCTGCTTAAAGGAGCAGAAATCTCAAAAATGTCTATAGTGGGTGGAGAAACCGCAACCCTGCCTGATATAATCAAAGGCTTTGACCTTGCAGGCACATGCCTTGGAATTGTCAAGAAAGATCAGGTTATTGAAGGAGGAAAAGTCAGGGTAGGTGATGTGATTGTCGGTATCTCAAGCACAGGTATTCACAGCAACGGTTACACCCTTGTAAGGAAGATCGTTGAAGAAGCCGGATACTCTTACCATGACCCCTGTCCCTATGATAAGTCAAAGACCATAGGAGACGAGCTCTTAGCTCCAACAAGAATTTATATTGAGATACTTGATGTCCTTAAAGCATGTGAAGTCCATGGGCTTGCCCACATAACAGGCAGCGGACTTTTGAAGCTGAGGAGGGTGACAAAACTGGGTTTCGACTTTTACGACCCTCTCGAGCCTCAAGACATTTTCAAATTCCTGCAGAAAGAAGGCGGAGTCGAAGATCTTGAAATGTACAGAACCTTCAATATGGGTATGGGCTTTCTTATCATCCTGCCTGAAGGGGATGCTGCAAAAGCTGCAGAAATAACCGGGGGAAAAATAGTAGGAAAAATCGTGGAAAGGGGAATCAAAGTTAAAGATCTGGTAATGGAGTAAAAAAGTATAAAACCTCGATCTTGATGTCATTTAGAGGATTTTGAAAGCCAACTTAGAGGAAAGTGAAGATAAAACTTTGTCCCCCATGTTGAAATCCTCTTCTGTGCTCTTGAACATACCCAACCACTTAGATTTCACTTTTTCCATACATCTTCGTAGCTGGTTGGGGGTGCCTTGGAGCTTTCAAAAGGCTTGTCCTTCTTCAATGAGGCAATTACATTTTTAGTTTCCATCTCCCTGAGCCGTTCGATCTCCTTTTTGCTCCCCTCGTCGTCTATGGTCAGGACAAAAGTTCCATAGCAGGGTTTTGTATACGTGAAGACCAAAGCATTGCCCTTAGCCCCCAAAGCAATGGGCGGTACTCCTATTACGTAGTAGTCCTTGAAGATCTTGTAGCCGGGGGGTACATAATAAACCTCGTCCGAATTTTTCTCAATATACTCTCTGGCCACCTTGAAAGTCGTCTTTTCCTGCAGAATCTTGTACTTCATCTGTTCAATACAGCTCATTTGACTATCTCCTCCATTACCTTATCCACCTTGTTCTTGAGACGAACGGGGTTGTGAACGTCCATTACGACGAGCTTTTCACAATCGAATTCGATGGTTTCGGCCAGAGCCTCGGCGTTCCTGCCAAAGATTATGGAGTACATCTTAGCCTGAGAAATGGCGCTCATGGTAGTGGCATAGGTCATTCCGGCATCGCTATGCATAAAGGCGAAGCAGATGTCGAAATCCGTTCTTTTCTCAATTATATCCTCCAGGGTTTTATCGAGACTCACCAGCTTTTTTGCATAATAGCCGTCGGAATCGGAGACCTTCAAAAGCTTGGTTGCGGCATCTGTCCCAGCAACGGTTACATCGAATCCTAACCTGGTCAGCTTATGGGAAAGATACAAGGCTATGCTGGTTTGAATTGGGATCTCGGGACATCCCATCATAAGGAGCACTTTTGCGCCGGTCATAACATTTCATCTCTGATATTTTTATCTGTAGGAATGGGATATTGGTTAATCCTGAATTTCAATCTTTGCAATTGATATTTGGCGGAAATCCTTGAAATCGAGACAACATTTTAATTTTTCCATATTTCCCTAGGTTCACTTTTCAGTCCCTTGAAAGTATGATTTTAATGAATTTGCATTCTGAAACACCAAAGCTTGTCTATCGGTTTCAATCTCTTTAAGCAGTTTTATCCTGAAATAATTCTGCTTTTTGAATTTTTATATAATAATTCTACTAATAATCGACATTAGGCACTATTACCTACTGCTATATCAACAGTTCCAGATTGGTTTCATTGTTTAAAGTCATCCTGTAGAACTATGCTATAATTTAAATTTCCTCAATGTTTAACCCCATGCGCTGCCTGCTATCGTATCAAGTATTGAAATATCCAAATTTTGAGTATGCAAAATCATTTTAAGATCAAATATATAATTTTAACTTGAATTTAATTAGCAGTCATTTAAGGCAGTAGCAGTTATCAGAATCTTTCAGGATTGATCTAAAGACAAAAAATCATAAAGGTACAAGGATGGTATGCTTGAGAGGATATGAATTTGAGATTCTCCTGAAAAATACAACCCTCCAAGAGTGTGAAAATTTTATTAAGGATTGTTCGGAGGACGCGTACCTTGTACCCGGCGGGTACAAAGTAAAGGGTGTCACTCTCCTGGGTACAACTTCCCCTGTTGGCTTTTCAGGGAATAGTATTATATTTCGGCATACAAAGCCCTGCTTCGGTTTTTTTGCACTCAAATTTAAAAGTGAAGCAGAAGAAATCAATAGGCTTAGGGAGCAATATAAAAAGGATAAAAACGTAAAGAAAATTAAATGAGGGTTAGCTAAGGAATGACAAAAATATAATTTCAAGTATTTCTGTCACCGATATTCTCTCTGATGATTATTTGGGGAAATGGAATTATAGAGCCATTCCCAAAGTGAAAACTTGAAGTTATTATTAACTATTCCTAAATAATTGCTATTGTCAGCTGTTTTTTCCCTTGGAACTCTCTTTATGTTTGTTATCTCTTATAATTCTCTGTACTAACTCTTTTAAATATTCGCTCCAGTTTTGGATTATTTAGACATAGCAAATCATCTGGTTTGATATTTTTATACTTTCACTTTTTTCGTACACGCAACTCTGCACTCAAAGAACTCAGCTGCAGGCAGTTCGTGTATTGAGGTTGCAACAATCATGCCGTCTCCGATTTCTTTTACGACCATTATGGGTCTGTCTCTGTCGTCTTTGAGTACCACTTCAGCATCGATTTCTTTAAAGTAACCGTCACATCCTACAGGAGGAACTATATTTTCCACAAGTTTTTGGGCATCATGTTCACCCACAGGTTGAGGTGTGCATGAGTTTTCTTCCATTACGTACTTCAGAGAGAAAGGAAGCCATTCATATTCGTATTCCGGCACAAGAGGACTGAATATGAGCAGGATCCCTCCTTTTGCCACAAATTTTTCGAGGGAGCGTTTACCACGTTCGAGCCCTACACCCATTTTCGTGTACTGCTTATTTGCAAAACCCGTCGGCAAAACCAGAACCTTGCAGGCAGGAAGATAAGGAGTACCAAGGGACGTTGAGAGCGCCCGACTGCATTCAAGCCCGTATTCGACAAACAGTTTTTCAAAAAGAAGAGGGCAGTCCCAGAGCAGAAGCACATCACTCATGAAAAGGGATAGGAAACTTCCACATATGAATGTATCTATCCTGGTGAAAAAAATCAGAAAATCAAATGATCTTAGGATTCTATACCCATTGTTTCGCATTCAGAAATAGTAGTGTAACTAAGGTTCTTCCTGAATTCGAACATGATCATATTGGGATTGGTAGTAACTGTAAAAGGATAACCAATTGACTTGAAAACATTTGAATAATACTTTGCAACATATTCACAGACTTTTATGTTTGAATAGTCATGAATCAGTTTCACATATTCACTGCCCTTTTCCGTACAAATCTCAATATCAGTTCCTATACAGTCTGTAAGGTAAAGTTCTTTGAAAATCAGAATATGCTCAGTAAGGGTGAAAGCCGCCGGGGGCTTGCCTACAACCAATTCAAAATTTCTCGCCATGTCACCCACAGATGGGACATTTCCGGATACAAAAGCTTCAAAAATCTTCCTGTTCATGCTGAGTCGCTGGTAGTTCTGCTCTCTGTATGTCTTGATAAGATTTTTCCAGAAATCCGGCCTTTTCTGAACTTCCCGTAAAGTGCCTTCCATTGGCCCGAAGTGTTCTTCAAGCCCTTTAGGAACTTTTTGATACTCAAGAAATTCAAACCGCTTAAAATAGATTTTTGTTACATTTGATCTGTTGAACAATCCATGGACATCCAGTTTCATCTGTTTTGCCAGATAAAGGGCCAGACTGTGAGCCATTATTCCCCTAAAACAGAAATTACCATTTGAGAGAATAAGGTTTGCAGTTTCAGGCTCGAAATCCTGACTGCACTCCGCTTCAACCTTAATTTCCCAACCCATTTTTTCATTTAGTAAATTTAGATAACTGACAATGTCAGGAATTCTTTTTACTTTATAAGGATTGATTAGTTCATATATAATTGATTCATCAATCAACAGCCCTGAAGTTTTCTTAATAAGCCATTCAAGCAGGGTATGATGGACAAGCAGAAACTCTCCTTCTTCAATTAATTTATTTCGAAATTCTGCATGTTGTGAAACTTTACTTGAATCTTCCTCTCCATTTTCACCCGTTTTTCCAGCCAAAGCCAGAGAGGCAGTTTCGATAGCGTCCCTTATTGCCGCACTTAAGTTTCCGTTATTTTTTTCCAGGAAGGGCTTTAATTTATCCACATAGCACTGATCGATCGAGATATTTTTTCTGACTATCAAGTGGGTTTCCTCTTCTGCCTTTTTGAAATTGAAATGGGCTTAAAGTCCCTCATGCGTCATACATCTTTATTTTCTTAAGTCAGATAGTAGATTGGAGTTCCTACTTATTAATTTTTTTGCTAGAATCAAACACAAAAAATCTGTGTCAAAAAAGAATAAATATATGACATAAAAAGAAAAACAATCACAATAAACAAAATGTGAATGATAAAATAAAAAGTAAAGAACCCTGGGTGTAATCTCGACATATGAAAAATTTGTAGTATGCTTGAGGCATTTGAAAGTTAATACATATGAGAAATTAGAATGGTCAGATGTGTACGTGTTAACAAATCTCTGCGAATTTAAAGATAATAAGATTTGACACTATCCTGACCTCAAACATGTGACCTGCTTCCCTAAATATTTTTGAAAAAAGTTCGACTAATTTTAGAATAACATTCTCATTGGAAAACTTATGTCTTATTTTTAAATCCATTTTTTCTCCTTCGATGGTCCTCTCAATGTCACTTACAATCTGGGTTGATAAAATCAATTCTTTGCAGATAACATACAGTTCGCAGAGGGGAATTTCACGAATAGGTTTGCCTGCGGAAGCTTCAAAAAAGCTTGTCATATCCGGAACCTCTCCTGAGAGAAAAATCTCAAATACATCCTTATTGAGGTTTACTCTCTCATATCTTTGCAGCCTATATCTTTCCACCAGAGAGGTCCAGAAATCCGGCCTGCTTTTAATCTCTTTAAATGTAGAGTCCAGAACTCCGAAATTTTTCCTGATTCCAGGGGGGACATTGGTCTCGAATATATATTCCTTAAGAAAGATCTGGATAGAATTGGATTTGCGATGGACAAAAGAGACATCAAGGTTGAGGTAGCGGGCAAGAAAGATTGAGATTATCTCGGCAAGGAAAGACCTTAAGCTAGGGTCCCCATGTTCAATTATTATTACCTCGGTCCTGTCTTCTTCCCACTTACTGAAGGAAGCTTCAATTTCCCATCCAAGGTTTCGACTACGCGTATTCAGATATTCCAAAAGTTCAGAAACGTTTTTTATCCGATAGGGATTGAAAAGCTCACTTACGAGTTCATCAGCAACAAGAATTCCATCGAGATTTTCTATAAGCCATCTGAAGGAAAGCTGGCTTATGAGTATACACTCTCCACTTTCAATCAAACTATCACGAATTGCAGGATACTTCGTAGCTTCATCTGTAAAAAATCCCAGTGCATCCTCTACGGACTCATGTCCTTTAAGAGCTGCATCTGCGAGCTCTATTGCATCCCTGATTGCAGCACTCAGATTTCCATTGTTTTTGTCCAGGAAGGGCTGTAGTTTCTGGAGATACGTGTCTTCCATGGAAACATTTTTACGAACCAATAATTGTCCCGCCTTTTTAATACGGTGCATTTCTTCTGACAGCCTGACAGTAGGACGAGAGGCTGAGCTTAAAGACTATATTCATGTTTAATGGAATATTACTTGTATTAAGTTGTTATTTTTAGAATGAATCCTGGCCTATGTATATTGTTCCAATTTCCTCTTTTAAAATTCCAGGGAAAGAAAAGTCAAATATTATGAGTCCAGACATCGAACTTACGCTGAAGTTATGCCAACCGGAAGCAAATACGTTGGAAAGCAGCTGTATCAGTATTTCAATGACCTTTTCATCGGAATAATCGTGCCGGATTTTTATCTGTTCTTTTCCTTTTTCAGTACGTATCTCCACGTCATTCACGAGTTGGGAAGCCCCTACAAAATGCTTGAAAAGTGGAAGAAGTTCCGAAAGCGGAATTTCACGAATGGAGCAGTTAGCTTCAATTTCAAAATATTTCGTAATATCAGGAAGTCTTCCTGCTGCCAGGGCTTCAAAAAGGTCTTTATCCAGGTTTACTCTCTGGTAATTGGATTTTAGATAAAGCTCCGCAAGATTTGTCCAGAATTCAGGTTTTCTCTCAAACTCCCTATAAAGAATATCTCTTGAACCGAAATATTTCCTGATACCGGGAGCAACCTCCTGCAAGTCTTGCCTAACAAAACTTCTCAAGTATATGGTAATTGAATTGGATTTCCGATGAATTGCCTCCACATCCAAATTAGCCCAGCGCGAGAGAAAGATACAGACTACTTCTACTAGAAATTCACGGAAGTCTATGTCCCCACCAGTAAAATCCATTATTTTGGGCCCATTTTCAAGTCCTTCATTGAACGGACCAGAGACTTTAATTTCCCACCCCATCCTCTCACTGCTGCAGTTAAGGTTCTCTTCGAGTTCGGAGAGTGTGGTAATAATGTAAGGATTAATCAGCCCATTAACAACATCTTCATCTATAAGCTTGCCAGTACAGCTTCCCACAAGCCACTTCATCATTTGCTGGCTCATCATCACACACTCCCTGCTCTTAATAAGCTGGTCCTTTGTCTCGGAAGACTTACCCTCATTTCTCACAGATATGTCCTCAGGTTTTCCACGGCTTTCAAGATCAAGGCTAACCAGATCAATGACTTCCCTTACTGCTGCGCTCAAATTTCCTCTGTGTTTTTCCAGAAGAGGCTGGAGCTTTTGAAGGTGAGTCTCATCAAGGGATACGTTTTTACGAATCAACACAATCATCGACTTGTCTTTTAAAAATATGCTTCATTTAGGGGAAAGATTTGGGCCTTCTGAATTTATTTGCAAGAGATCACCAGAGGCTATCGATTCTACTTTTTTATGTTATTATTAATTCGGCATTTGCCTGACAGTTATTGCTTAGAACATACAAAATATAAATATTTTATTATTTCTTTCGAATAATATTAACTGTCTGAGTTTCTTGCATCCTGCTCTAAAAGATGGAATCACCGGAACGACTTTAAGGTCTATACATATTACTTATCCTCATGAATTACGACAGAAAAAGACTTACTATGGTCCGGGTGATCGCGGATTACCAGTTTGGAAATGGTATTGGGAAAGAACTTTTTCCTGCTGGTGCAACATTCCAGTTATCCCGGACGAAAAGAGTACGCCAGGTCTTCCACTCAGGAAACCGCATAGCCACAGCGAGAGCAAAGGATGGCTTTTTTACCCTTAGTATTGAAGGGGCTTCCGTTATTCACAGGCTTTTGCCCGGAAAAAAGCTCAGGGTCGTTATTTCGGAAGAAGCTGTTCCTTTTGTGGAAAAAGGCAAAACCGCTTTTATAAAACATGTAGTTGAAATCGATCCGGAACTTCGTGCCGGAGAAGAAGTACTTGTGACAGACGAAGCTGACAGACTCCTTGCAACAGGTCAACTACTCCTTTCTCCTGCCGAGATACTGGCTCTTGACAGTGGGGCAGCTGTGGATGTAAGGGTAGGAGTTGCCTCGAAAAAAGAAAAATAATGTCTTCGCCCTTAATTAGGATAATTTTGATAAAGTAAAAGGTATACAGGAAAAAGAAAATAAGCCTTAATTTTTATGCTGAAAATAAGGGCTCTTTAATTTTTCCATAATTTACATATAGTTATATAATATACAAAACGCTATTTGTACTGCTCAAATGTTCTTAAGTGAACGGAAAAAATGAATAAGAATATATTATAGACGGTTATTTTTTGATAAATATCATTCAAGAAGTAGAGAGCGGCCATTTAAAAAGGCAGTCTCAAAATCATATCCAGACGTCATATATCAAAGCCTCAGATAATAGTTTCCCCGGAGAGTGAAGAATATTCCAGAGCCAGAACAAATTCTAAAAAACCTCCTGGTTCCAGATAATACCAGAATAGATGCAAAAAAGATTCTAGTCGAGGGAGACGTCATTGTCGGCAATCACTCCAGTATTGAGTATGGCATACGTGGGGATACGGTCATTATGGGAGAAGGAGTGACCGTTTCTGGTGATGTAGTAGCAAGTTCCGATGTCAGGATTGACATGTGGTCAAAACTTGGTAGCAGGGTTGAAGTCGGCAAAAACGCCTATCTGGGAGAATTCGTAACTATCGATGGGAAGCTGATCGTAGCAGGGGACCTGGATGTAGGAAAAGAAGTTAAAATTAAAGGAGGATTCGAGGCCAAAGGATGGATCGTGGTCAGGAATCCGCTTCCTGTAATTATATTTATATTTCTTTACATAAGGGAAATGATGCGCCTTGGGAAAGGCGAGGAAATAGAGAAAGCCTTAGAAGAACTTTTTGAAGATTCTGAGGACGACCAGGACATCGAGGGAAAAGAATCTAGTGAAAAGGTACTGATCATACCTGCCGACACAAAAATTTCCCCTGAATCTATCGAAGTTGCCGGAGAAGTTGTTATCGGGAGTAACTGCTTTTTAATAGGAAATATCAGGGCACAGGCAGTCGAGGCAGGAAAAAACCTGACTCTGAAGGGAAGCGTTTATTCAGAGGGAAAGATCAGCATAGGAGAAAGCAGCACTGTTTATGGGAATCTCTCTTCAAAGGGACAGGTACATATTGGCCAAAACAGCAGAGTCTTCGGGGGAATAAAAGCTGATTCCGTATTAATGCATGAAAATGCAATGGTAGACGGCACAATAAAGGCACCTTCTGGAGTATCTTTCTTACGAGAAGCTGCAGAAAGGCCACCTGTTCTTGCAGAAGTTAATGCCTTAGGGAAAGAAGTTAAAAGCAATATCCATGGGCCTGCCATAGGCAAACCTCAAAATGAGCGCGTAAAAACTCCGGACTTAATCGAGATAAACTCACTCATTAAAACAATTGCAAAAGCTAAAAACGGCTTTGTGCCTGGCATGGAGGTAACGTCCGCCAAAACCCAGGCTTTAGGGAGGACCCGGCGTATTGGAGGAGTAAGAAGACTCAGAAGAAAACACGAAGCCGGAGAACACTAGAGTTGATCCAACTAGGGCTCAATCCAATCCTGTAGAAGCCGGAGTTTCCCTAACTCTGAGTTTCCCTAGAAAGGCTTGCTCCCTAAAATCTTCGATTCTTTCCTTGATCTTTCTACAAATCAGGATTTGTTCTTCAGCAGGATAATTCCATATCTCATTAAAAGAAAGTGCAAAGGAGAATTTTTCTTTTTTCAGAGGAGGCAGTAATATTCTTAGGGAAGCAGGGAATTATGTGGCCTCAGTGAAGGAAAAATTTAAACCGAGCGGTCCTCTAAACCCCACTGAGTGTCTCAGAAACACTCAATACTGCTTGAAACACTAATCTTCATTTGATTACATTAATTTGATTGCTGTTCATTTGATTACTATTCATTTGATTACCATTAATTTGATTACCGTTCATTTGATTACCATTAATTTGATTACCGTTCATTTGATTATATTCATTTGATTACCATTCGTTTGATTACCATTCATTTGACTACCTGCCGTTTAAGCTACGTATTGGAATAATAAGCTCTCAATATCTAGCAAGATCTCAATACCTTGCTTTGATTTCATAAATTAAGCTTTAAAATCTAAATTTTGAGATTTAGACTTTAAAATATAAATTCAAGATCGTTTTATCTTTACAAATCTCAGGAAAGGAATTCACTTGATAGAGGATATTACGGGTCCTCAGGACCTACAGGCAATGTATGATTCAGTTATAGAAAAAGACTCAAAATACGTGATGCAGACCTATGGGCGCCAGCCCCTTGTACTCTCAAAAGGAAGGGGGGCACTTGTCCAGGATATTTACGGAAAGGAGTATATCGACTGTGTCGCAGGAATTGCAGTAAACAATGTTGGCCATTGCCACCCGACAGTGGTCAGGGCGATCCAGGCTCAGGCTGAGAAACTGCTGCACGTTTCCAACCTTTATTACACCGAAATCCAGGCTGAACTTGCGGAAGCTCTGGTTTCGGTTACGGGCATGGAGCGTGTTTTTTTCTGTAATTCGGGAGCTGAAGCAATGGAAGGTGCTATGAAACTGGCCCGTATAGTTTCTGGAAAAAGCGCTTTTGTAGCGGCTGAACATTCCTTCCACGGCAGGACGATAGGGGCACTCAGCGTAACTCACAAGAGTATGTACAGGGATCCATTCATGCCCCCTGTAAGTTCTGAGACTACCTTTGTCCCATATTCCGACGCTAATACCATCAGGCAGGCAATTTCAGGAAATACTGCAGCCGTGATTCTTGAACCAATCCAGGGGGAAGGAGGGGTAAATATACCAAATCCCGAATACCTCAAAGAGGTCAGGGAAATCTGTGATGAGACCGGAACCCTCCTGATCTTTGACGAAGTGCAGACAGGCTTTGGAAGGACAGGCACCTGGTTCTGTAAAGAACAGTTCGGAGTGGAGCCTGACGTCATGTGTATGGCAAAAGCGATAGGAGGAGGTTTTCCAATGGGTGCTCTCGCAGCCAGGGGAGAGATTAGCTTCAGTCGCGGGCAGCATGCTTCGACATTCGGAGGCGGACCTCTCGCATGCGCAGCCGCCCTTGCTTCGATTGAAGCAATTAAGGAGGAAAGTCTCCTTAAGCGCTCGACAGAAAATGGGACTTATTTCATGGGAAAACTCAGGAGCATGGACAGGGAAGACATTGTGGAAGTTCGCGGGAAGGGACTCATGATAGGAGTCGAGATAAAATATCCCTGCAGCAAGTTTGTAGACTTTGCAAGGGAGTATGGCGTACTCTTAAATTGTACCTCGGACTCAGTGCTCCGCCTGGTTCCTCCACTTGTAATTACGAAAGATCAGATTGATACGGTAGTTGATGTAATTGAGCAGGCCTGAACTCATAAAAAAAGAAATTTTTGACATTGCAGAATATGTCCCTGGAAAATCCATCGAAGAGATAGCCTCTGCCTACGGGCTTGATCCGGCCGTGATTATCAAACTGGGCTCGAACGAAAATCCTCTCGGACCCTCTCCGAAAGCCGTTCAGGCTCTGGTGGATGTAGCCCCCTGCGCAAATATTTACCCATCGGCAGATGCTCTGGAACTTAGAGAAGCTCTCTCGAAATATACAGGCTTTCCTGTCTCGAACCTTGTAGCATCAGGCCCTGGAATGGATGGGCTACTTGACGGGCTTTGCAGGCTCATGATTGAAAAGGGAGATGAGTTCATAGTCCCTACACCTACTTTTGCCTACTATGAACTGCCAGCCCGAGCATGCGGAGGAAAGCCGATATTTGTCAGGCGGAACCAGGACTTTTCTCTGGATCCTGAGAAGATTCTGGAAGCCGAGTCTTCCCGGACAAAAATAATTTTCCTCTGTTCCCCTAATAACCCATCCGGCAACCTTCTTCCGGAATCCAGCCTACGGACAATCCTCAAAAATACCAGAGCCCTTGTGTTCGTTGACGAAGCATATGTTGAATTTGCAGACCGGAATCTGGCCGGGCTTGTAAGGGAATACGATAACCTTGTTATTGGCAGAACTTTTTCCAAGGTATTCGGGCTTGCGGGCCTGCGCCTGGGCTACGGGATCCTTCCCGGATGGCTTGTAAAAGAATATATACGGGCAGCTACTCCATTTTCCGTAAGCCTTCCGGCCTTAAAGGCAGGAATAGCTGCCCTTTCGGACACCGAACACCTCCGAAAAAGTATAGAAATTGCAAGAGAAGGCAGAGAATATCTGAAAGAAAAAATCCCTTTCAAGGTTTATCCTTCCCAGGCAAACTTCGTACTTGTGGATGTCGCTCCTTTGAGAGCAAAAGCAGTTACCGAAAACCTCATGAGAAAGGGAATAATCGTGCGCTCCTGTGACTCATTCAGAGAGGCAGGAGACACCCTTATCAGGGTAACAATCGGAACTCAAGAACAGAATGAAAAGGTTATCAAGGCTTTTGAAGCTGCAAAAAAGGAGGTTTAAATACCTCTACTTCTTCATTCTCAAGCATTTGTTTCTTCTAAATTCTTGCTTTCAAGCACTTAACTCTTCTATTCCTTCAATTTTCATCAGCGGATAATTCAATTCCGGATCATACTCCATCCCAACTTTCACCTTTACAGAACCATATTTTACAGTGATTTCCACTTTAAGCATTGGTCCCTGAAGTTCAGAATAACCGAATTCGCTGCTTAGTTTGCTTTTCAGCATATCTCTGTCGATCTTTACTGAAATTTCTTTTACATAAGGCTGGACTGAAATGCTTTCCTGGATAGCCTTTTCAAGGCTTGAAACCGTGTTCAAATTTACAGGGGAACCCGTAAATTGATGATAGAGGGCTCCAAGTTTTATTCCTGCCTCAAATAATGCATTGTCTCTGTCAGTTACCCTTTCTTGAATCAAATAAATCTCTCCCTGCTGGATATTTGTGAGTAAGCGTGTCAAAATGAACCGGTTTTAATTTTTTTCTTTCCTTCCCCCGATTTTCAGCCCTTTATCTCTATACTCTTTATTGTTTAAATTACTCAGTAGAGGAATCCTGAAAAAGGGAGAGAATAGGTACGTTAGCATCAGGATAAAAGGCACTATAGAAAAGATCCGCATATACTCCACCATATTCATAAAATAGAGAAGCACAGTAACCCCGAAAACGGCAGCTACAAAAGCCAGGATCTTGATATTCCTGATCTTAGGATAGCTCACGGTACTTACCATGAGAAGAGAGAGAGCAAGGGTAAGAGCGAGAAGAAAGTCTATCCTTACAAAACCTTTGCCCAGTAAGAGGTAGGTAACCAGCATAACACAACCTGCAGTTATAGGAAGCCCTTCGAATCCTTTTTTCTGAGACGAGGCCGATGAATTGAAACGGGCGAGCCTTAGTACACCACATATAGCGTAAAACCCCAGAAGTACCGCAACAATAGGGTCTTCTCCTCCAAATCCCATGTATATAAGAAGAGCAGGGGCAACCCCAAATGACACTGTGTCAGCAAGTGAGTCAAGATTCTCCCCGAGTTCTCCTCCATTGAACCGTCTAGCAATATAGCCATCCGCCCCATCTGCAACTGCCGCAAGCAGAAGTAAGATCAAAGCAAGGTCAAAAGAGCCATTATGGGCAGCTGAAATGGAGCTAATCCCGCAGATGAGGTTCAAAAGAGAGACCAGGTCCGGGAGTCTTAACATTTGAAATACGTTCATATTCAAAATTCCCTATCATTTTTTATTGTTGCTATAACTGTCTTGCCTGCAATTACCCTCTCCCCTTTTCGTACGGTGATGTCTAAATCCGGAGGAATTGTTACGTCGACCCTTGATCCAAAACGAATCATTCCTATGCGTTGTCCCTGCTCGATGATATCGTTTACACTAGAATACGAGACAATCCTGCGGGCAATGGCGCCTGCGATCTGTGTAACGCTGACATCTCCATATTTGCTATGGATAATAAACTCGTTTCTTTCGTTTCTTTCAGAGTCTTTACGGTAAGCAGGAAGATATCCACCTTTCTTATAGGTTATTTCCGTGATTTTTCCGGAAATTGGAGCTCTATTTACATGTACATTCTGGAAAAACATGAATATACAGATTTTCCGGTCTCTGATGTCAATAACCGTACCGTCAGCCGGGGAAATCATGTAAGTATCCGAAATTTCTACCTTTCTTTCGGGATCTCTGAAAAAAACAACCATAAAGAAGGTTAGTGCCACTCCAATGTAAGCCACGTGGTTGAGAGGAGAGCTGTCCATTGCCCTAGAGAGAATTGCAATAAGTGCAGTTACAGACGCAGCTGTAAAAAGCCAGGGTTCCGAGCCCTTTGCAAGCATAGGCCTCAGTCCCCCCCAGATATGTGCAAAAGGGATCTCAATTCTTTGGAAAATATGACCCGCAGGCCATCAATCATTCCCAGCAGTTCGGGCAGAATTCGGAGTACTATGTATGAAATTGCAAAAAGGGCAACCCCTGAACCTGCCTTTGCGATATAATTGTGTGCGATAACAAAACTGTCAGGACCAAACCATTGACCGCCATAAGCCACTACCACAAAAATGTCCCTGATTAGATTAAGCACATAAATTATAGGCACAGATGCAATAAAAGCCATAGTCAGGCGACTAAGGGGTGCTCTGACTGCACCTATCAGCCCCATAAAGAGAGCGATACTCTCAATTGCTGTACAGGCAAGAATGATCTCCACTGTATACCCATTAAGTGTTATCATATTCCAGGCTTTCAGGTACGCAGGAATCTCGAAGTACTGGAGAACCCAGAGGACCTGAGAGGTAACTTCTCCTATAATCCAGGTGTTTAGAGAGGTGAAATTCGCAAATGGGAAATAAACGAGGGCTCCAAGCGCACTGGCGCTTGTAATCATTGAAGTTATATCAAGGGAATCAGCTCTATCCTGAGCTGAGAATTCCGAGTGCATCACTTCTCTATTGTTTATTATATTGAGAGGACCCTCTCTATACTCGTTAAACATAATAAATGCCACAAGTATACAAAAAAGAGTTACAACTATTGTCAGGAGCACGTTGGCATAATCCAAAACATCGAAATAATGGAGAGTCTGGTAACCCCAGTGGATGGAAAATGTACCCCATCCGATCCCTCCCACAAGTTTACGAACCCTGTAGGTTCTGGGGATGATAGATGAAGCAATCATCAACCCGACTGCGAGCCAGAGTACACCTTCTGTCATTTTTTACACACCTTTTTGCCCGGGGTAAGGACTAACTCTATATTTTGTTTTCTTTTTTCATTATTTCTGAGATCTGAGAGAAATCTCGGGCAAGTTATGAAGTTTCCGGAAAGTGACATATAAAATTCTCTTAAATGATTAATAAATTTCTATGTAAATTCGAAGGAATTCAAGATCTTCATAGCCATAGATCTTCATAGTATACTAAGGGAACTCAAAGGTTATGGATTTTACTTTTCAAATTAATGTAATAACTACCTCCATTACAGATAAAAATTGAATGAACATTATAGATAAGATAACAAATTTCTATTATACAAAAATAGCGTTACAAAAGTATTTCCACTTATATAAAAAACTGCCGGGATAAATAAAAATATGGAAGTAAGAAGGAAAGAAGCTTTTAGTTTCAATAAAAGAGAAACATTTAAGAGACGTCACTGCGTAACGGACTTTTCTGCTTGATAGAAACTCGATTTAGAATGTCAAAAATTTACTAAATTTCAAGATGAGAATTGAGAGAACGATCCAACAGAGTATAAACTCTTGAGAGTATTCTCAAAAAGATTTGGAACGATAATTGAAATAAGATGACGGGTTTCTACGTTATGCACAATAATAATATATTATTTCACCTGGCATTTCTGCCTTAAAAGCTAATTCGGAAAATGATTGGCTGCGGAAACAGATCCCCCGGAAAGTAATTTGCGAAGGCGTTTTATGAAACCTCAAACCCCTAGCTTAACCGTTGATATCTTAATCCTCTTTGAAAACAGGCTTGTTCTCGTGAAGAGGAAAAATCCCCCGTATCAGGGAAAATTTGCTCTTCCTGGCGGCTTCGTCGATATCGGAGAAAGTACAGAAAAAGCAGCTGCAAGAGAATCTTTTGAAGAAACTGGCCTTTCTGTAGAAATTATCAAATTGGTAGGGGTTTATTCCGATCCTCAACGTGACCCCAGAGGACATACAGTTTCAGTATGCTACCTTGCAAAGGGATCCGGAAAGCTAAAATATGGGTCTGATGCCGCTTCTGCCGAGCCATTTGAGCTTGATTCGATTCCTGAACTGGCTTTTGACCACAATAAAATGATAAACGACGCAAAAAGTGATATTAATGCAATTTTGTACCAAATGTAAAAGTATGATGTTTCCTAAAGACGGTAATTACCTGTGCAGAAAATGCGGGAACAAAATACCCATAAAAAATAATGCAAAAAACTTTGTCTCCACAGCCAAGATCGACGATCGTGAAGTAGTGGTTCTTGAAGGTGAACAGATTTCAGGTCTGCCAACAACAAGTGCAAAATGTCCAGAATGCGGAAACAATACTGCATCCTGGTGGCTCAGGCAGCTCAGGTCTGCAGACGAGTCCGAAACCCGCTTCTTGAAATGTACAAAATGCGGGTTCACCTGGAGAGAATACGACTGAGATCAGATTATTCTTCAATACCACCTTTGAAAATCACATTTCCCGGAAAAATGAATTATCAGGTCAGAGCTCTTTCCTGCCTCAGGCAGAGCCTGAAGCCTTATGGTTTTCTGACCAAGATTTATATAGTTACCGGGAGTTTGAATCTAATGATTTTTCCAGATTTCAAATAGCTGTTTATCCTGATTCGGAAAGTTTTCTTCTCAAATATACCGAAAGCTCCCGAATCTTTAAAGGAATATATATCTCAAGGGTAATTAAATGTTCAAGACTTTAATTTATTTAGTGGAGAAGAATTATGTTCAAGGCAGCAATTAATGCAGAGATTCTGAAAGACGCTATTGCCGCACTGGCTGTAATTGTAGATGAGGTCAGATTCAAGATAAAACCGGAAGGTATTTCGGTAAAAGCTGTTGACCCTGCCAACGTTGCAATGGGGGTCTTTGAGCTTGGATCATCTGCTTTCGATGAATATAGCGCTGATGAGTGTGAAATCGGAATTGACCTGAACAAGATTACAGACCTGCTGGGAATTACGGACAAGAACGACACAGTTCGGATGGAACTTGAAGAAGGAAACCATAAACTTCTTATTGATGTCGGAGGGTTATCCTATACTCTTTCTCTTCTCGATCCCTCTACAATCCGTGCAGAGCCGAGAGTTCCCCAGCTCGAGTTACCTGTCAAAGTTGTCTTGAACGGTGCAGATCTCAGGCGTGCGGTGAAAGCCGCAGAAAAAATAAGCGACCATATGCTCATGGGAGTTTCTGGTGATATTTTCTTTATGGAAGCAAAGGGTGATACCGACCAGGTTCGCCTGGAGATGGGCAGAGACCAGCTAATCGACCTGAAGGCAGGTGAGGCCAGTTCCCTCTTCTCTCTGGACTATCTGACAGATATAGTCAAGCCCACAAATAAAGTCAATGAGGTTACTCTCTCCCTTGGAAGAGATTTCCCAGTCCTTATAGATTTTGAAATCGCAAATGGCGCAGGAAGGATTTCTTACCTCCTAGCTCCTAGAATTGAGTCGGATTAATTGTATGCGGGCAGACGAACTTGCACATTACCCTTTTATTTCAGAAGCATCTGTCCATGTTGAAAACCTGGGTATTTCCCTTGATAATCTGCTAAATTCCCGTGCATATCGGGCTGCAAGAGTCCGGGGAATAGAAAGGGTAAAAGAAGCTCTTGAAGGGGAAATCCGAAAACCTCCCGTATCTGGGGAAACCCAGGTTCTCTCGGAACTCCTTTCTTATCCTTTTGCCAGGATGCTAGTTGCCTGTGTGGATGATCAGCTTTTCACTCGGCGATATGCTCTGGCAGAAGCCAAAGCTGCCTATACTCTTCTGAAAAATGAAAACCCTGATTTTTTGTTTGAATTCGGAGAAGATTTTGGGATTTCAGCAGATTTCATAGATTCTTATTTCAGCATGCATTTTACGGACTACATCCGTTTTTCAAACTCCCTGAAAGATCCTGTATGGAAACTGACAAACCGCCAGTTCAGGGCTGGAAAAGTAAGGATTACGAGAGAAGAATTTGCACGTCTTCTTGAAGAAGCGGTCAGAGAACGTATTGAACGGTCCTTTCCAATTCCAGAAATCCCTGATGAGGTTTCAAGTTTCTGTGCCCCTTATGTTGCCGAGATAAAGGATCAGTTCGAGATTCAGAAAAAAAAATTCGGGGCAACGGATTTCGGGACTGTGGAACCAGAACTCTTTCCCCCCTGTATTTCCCATGCCCTCGCAAACGTACAGGGCGGGGTGAACCTTGCGCATTCGATGAGGTTTGCTATGACCTCTTTCCTGCTCAGTGTGGGAATGTCAGTAGACGAAATCCTCAACCTTTTCAATATCTCTCCCGATTTTGACGCGGAAAAAACTCGTTACCAGATAGAGCACATTGCAGGCGCCACAGGAAACGTATATAAACCACCTGCCTGCGATACCATGAGGACCTATGGCAACTGCATAGGAAAAGACAGGCTATGTGAAAAAATTAACCATCCTCTGGGATATTACGAGAAACGGATATATTTAAAAAATAAAGAAAAGGGAAAGGAAAAAGAAGAGGGAAATTAAAGCTTCGAAAAAGATTGGAAACTGGCAATTTTTCAATCTTGGGATTTACGCACTTGATTTTCAAAATAAAGCATGATTAGAATAGGTCTCTAAAGGGTATGTGTATTATTCAACTTGTGTTATACACACGTTCTGTTCATACTATCCGTTATTCAATTTGTGTTATACACACGTTCTGTTTATAAACACTGTCTGACAAATTCCTCTGGCATCAAGGTTCGTTTTGCGGTTTCTTCAATCGATAACCCTTTGCTCAAGAACCTTTTTGCTACACTTTCCATGGGTTCACCAACTTCAACGATGTGCATATCAGGATCGTAAAATCTGATAACCCGCTGTCTCCAGGACTGTTCTTTTAATACATGTACGTATTCTACGGGATCAATATCTTTCAGCTTTTGAAGAAAACTATCTAAATCTTCTTCTTCAAAATACAATTCAAAATTATTTGATTTTTGAATGATATCATTTTCGCTTTTGTTTATTAGATCTGAAAAGTGCGATTTTAAATGTATTGCAAAGCCGCTCTCGAATGATACATTTTCGCCAAAATCGTATTGTACTTTTTGATTGAGAACCTGTTCGTAAAAACTTCTGGAAATTTCTATATTATTAACAACAATGAGTGGACATATAAATCTCATTTTCTGCCTCCTTCTGTAAGTAATTTTAATTTTTTTGCAAGTAACCTAAATTTTTTGTAAGTAAATTATAACATTTGTGGTAATTACTGATCGAATCTGAAAAACGAGCTCACCCCCTTGTCTGGAAAGAAGCCTAAAGGGTTCTTGTGCCTACGGTTTTCAGTAGCTCAACACAATCACAAAGTGGAGCATTAAAAGTGCTCTTACTTGATTGTTACTTATTTCTAGAAAAAATCAAAGTTACTTGATTTCTGAAAAAGTCAACTTATGTTTAGAAAGAATCTTGAAAATTAAAAGGTTGCCTGTTTTGCAGGCAACTGCGTAAGTCTCAAAACTTTACCTTCTTCTGTATTCCCTGCATTTTTGCACGAATTTTTCTACCGGGAAGCTGGAAGGATGAGAGTGCATATAGCCTGCGAGAGTGTTGTGCTCTATAAGACCGTCACAACCGTCCTGTATACCTTTTCCGCGGAGCATTTCGTATGCAAATCTTGCGTCACGGTCACATTCCGTAAGAGAATAATGGAATTCGTGACCTCTTATGTTTTTAGAAGAGAAGTTATTGTCAAGGGGGCGAGCTTCGGTATAGCCCAGAGCTCTAAGCCGGTTTGTCATGCGTGTATTTGCAGGCACGACGTCTGCCAGTTTGTAAGTCCTGCCATCTACCTCATAGGTCCCACAGAGATAGAGCAGACCGCCGCATTCTGCATAGATGGGCAGGCCGTCAGCTGCGAGTCCTTTAAGTTTCCGGGTCGTTTCCGAACTTTCAAGCGTTTCTGCATAAAGTTCAGGATAGCCACCTCCAAGGTATATTCCATCCACATCCGGAACTTCTCCAGCCATCGGGCTAAAAAATACAACCTCAGCTCCGTAATCTTTGAAGGCGTCGAACATATCCTGGTAATAAAAACAGAAGGCAGGGTCCCTGGCAATCCCTATCCTGATATCTGCTTCTGGCCTCTGCAGGTCAGCAATTTCCGGAACTGAACAGGGTTCGGCAAGTTCAAGCACTGCATCGAGGTCAACGTTTTCCTCAATAAACGCTGCCATTTCTTCAGTGTTGTAATCCTTTTCATGGGCCATATATAGTCCGAGATGTCTGGAGGGAACTTCGATATCTTTCCTTCGTGGAATCTTGCCTACGATAGGAATGTTACCTGGAAGCGAATTTTTTACAAGTTCCGCATGGCGTGGGCTTCCGACCTGATTCAGGATAACGCCTGCAACCCTGATGTCAGGATCAAACTCTGAATACCCCTTCAGGAGAGCGGCGGCGCTCCTGGACATACCGTGAACATTAATTACCAGAATTACAGGCAAGTTAAGGGTTTTTGCAACGTGTGCCGAGCTTGCAATTTCCGTAGAATCGATTCCATCAAAAAGCCCCATAACGCCTTCTACTACCACAATATCGGCATCTGCAGCTGTCCGAGCTACAGTCTGCCCAACGCCATCCGTACCCATCATATATGTGTCCAGATTCCTTGAAGGGCGCCCGCAGATTGCAGTGTGATGAGAAGGATCAATATAGTCAGGCCCTACCTTGTAAGGCTGGACTTTTAAATTCCTGTGCTTGAGGGCAGCCATGATGCCCATTGAGACTGTAGTTTTTCCAACTCCGCTGTGGGTTCCTGCAATAAGTATTCCTTTTGTCATCTACTGGATATTGTTGCCGTTAAAATATATTAAAGCTATTAATCCGGCTATTTCGAGTGCCTTGTATCCATCTCCAGGAAATCAAATTGCTGGCGGCCACCCCACCTTAAAGAGGCTGTCCGATACTTACGGCCAGTAATAAATGAATTCCTCCTTTTTCAATTTAAAGGTCTTAAATGCTTTCTTTTTGTGATCTTTTTGCCCTAAAATTGAATGTAGGACAACCTGTAAAAGGTGGGGTATGCTTCGAGACACCCGCCGGTTATCGGGAACAATTTAGTATTCTTTGACAACGTTTCTTAATATAGAGTTAGATTCACAGCCACTGGGTCTTGATACCGAGAAAAATCACTCAACCTAAAAGTGATGATTTGAGTTTGATCGGAACCAGAGAGAGGTGAGGGTTCACTTCATCCCCGACTTGAAAGTCAGGGTATTCGTGACTCTCCGCGCTCCCAAGTAATAAAACGAGGAATATATTCAAAAATTTACATAAGTTGTATGAATAACTCACATCTTTGAGGATAAAATATAATTAAGACCGAATTAATGGCAACGTTTATCATAGATTAGTCAAGTTTTATTTGATAGAGTATTTCGATAAACGGCTTGTCTTAGTAATTTTCTTATAAAGTATTATGTTCGGAAGACTAAATCTTGGGGTTTTTCGAAATCATTGAAACTTTTGGAAATCGCTGAAGTCTTTGCTTCCGGATCTTCTCGGATTAAAGAGCAAGATCAGAAAACTCGGAGGGGAAAAATGAATTTAAGTGGAAAATCAATTATACAAACTCTGGTCTTTATTACTCTTGTATTAATGATATCAACTTTAATTACTGCAGGAGCAATTGCCTGTGAAGCTCTCGTCAAATCTACAGGAGCAAACTCTGCAGGAGCAAACTCTGCAGGAACAAATTCTGAACAGGCAAATCTTGAACAGGCAAATTGTAACCCATCTGCAGATTTTCAAAAATCAAACAGTAAATCACTTGCAGATTGTCAACAACCAAAACCTAACCCATTTGCTGACTATAAACAAGCAAACTCTGATATTACATACTACGAACAGACAAACTGCAATAGTACCTCCAGTAGCACCTGTAGTAGTGGCTCCGGTAGTACCTATGGCACCAACAGTAACTGTACCCCCAATAGTACCATCTGTAGTAGTGGCTCCGGTAGTACATGTGGCACTTCCAGTAGTATCAACAGTAATTGTACTCCCAGTAGTAGCATCTGTAGTAGTGGCTCCGGTAGTACATGTGGCACTTCCAGTAGTATCAACAGTAATTGTACTCCCAGTAGTAGCATCTGTAATAGTGGCTCTAGTAGTACCTGTGGTACCTCCAGTAAGACCTGTAATAGTGGCTCTAGTAGTACCTGTGGTACCTCCAGTAAGATCTTTAATAGTGGCTCCAGTACCTGTGGTACCTCCAGTAAGATCTGTAATAGTGGCTCCAGTACCTGTGGTACCTCCAGTAAGACCTGTAATAGTGGCTCTAGTAGTACCTGTGGTACCTCCAGTATCTCAACTACAACAGCAACAACTGCCCAGAAATCGACTCCTACAATTACCTGGAGTAAACCTGCAGATATAACCTATGGAACAGTATTGAGCAGCACTCAATTAAATGCAGTGGCTTCAGTACCTGGGACTCTCGCCTATACTCCAGCAGAAGGAGCTAAACTGTCTGTAGGTCCGCAGACATTGACTGTTATTTTCACTCCCACAGATACTGCAACCTACAACACAGCATCACAGTTTGTCACAATCAATGTCCTGTCTGCGGCAACTCTCTCGGCGCCTGTAACAACTGTTACGACTGTACCAGCAACTCCTGTTATAACTTCACCGACGCCTGTAACAACTGTTACGACTGTACCAGCAACTCCTGTTACAACTCCACCGACGCCTGTAACAACTGTTACGACTGTACCAGCAACTCCTGTTACAACTCCACCGGTAACTGTAACTGCAGATTCTAAACCGATAGATTCAGAAAAGATAAACAATGAGAATCTTGAAGACTCTAAACAGGTAGATTCAGAAAAGATAAACAATGAGAATCTTGAAGACTCTAAACAAGTAGATTCAGAAAAGGTAAACAATGAGAATCTTGAAGACTCTAAACAAGTAGATTCAGAAAAGGTAAACCTTGAGAATCTGGAAGAATCTAAACAAATGACAAGAACAACTGTGAACAAGCATAATCGATAGGTCAACAAATAACCGATGTGCAGGAGAGTGAGATATGCTCTCCGCACAAAAAGTTAAAATAAAATTATTCTTTATTGGTCATCGGTTAAGGAATAAATGATTTTCTTGCATACGTTTTTATATTATTTATAGTATAAAATTAATTTATT
>MCHG01000188.1_pt1 | contig 31132 bp, 29 predicted proteins | sample 787351 | NCBI WGS metagenome assembly MCHG01 (sample SAMN05430296, study PRJNA330682) | permafrost metagenome | biome: Cold desert; feature: permafrost; material: soil; isolation source: enrichment culture inoculated with soil incubated with H2/CO2 at 20 degrees... ... | reverse complement strand
TGAAACGCCGTATACCGAACGGTACGTACGGTGTTGTGAGAGGGGCGAAACATTTTAATTGTTAGCCTCTACTCGATATGCTTATACTTGATCTTTGAATTGTACAGCTGTTCCGTACGCCATCACTTCGGCTGCACCCGACATGACTGATGCGGAGGCATAACGTATATTGACGATGGCGTCCGCCTTCATTGACTCTGCTTCTTCCACCATTCTCTTTGTGGCAAGGGCTCGAGCATCGTTCATCATTTCGTTATATGCTTTCAGTTCACCACCTACCATAGTTTTAAACACTTGGGTAATATCTTTACCAATATTTTTGGTTTGTATAGTACTTCCTTTTACAAGACCAAGCATTATAAGTTCTTTTCCAGAAATATAATCAGTATTTACTAAGATCATCTTCTTCACCACTCCTTATTTCTTTAATTCTTTCAATTAAAACAAATACACTGATGCCAATAAGCCCAAATAGAACAAGACCACCTATAATTTTAACTATGAGCGGCATGGTTATAAAAACTAATGCTAGTAAGTAAGCCGTCAAATAAAGGACAAGGATGATTGTAATAATAATTGGAGCAATTAGCTTTTTTGAAGGATTAATCATACCCAAATCACCTCTTTTATTAATTTTATCATGAAATGCTACAATATTCCATCCTGTTCTAATGAAAGAAATATCACTATGGAATGAATTTCTATATGACCATTCATTACTGATTGTTTTGGAACTCATCCATTTCCATGTTGATGAATCCAGAAATCATTTCACGATACAACTTTTCAAGCATAGTAGGACTAGCTCCATATTCATTAGCTAAGTCTTTAACCTTTAGAATAACCGATTCAATTCTTTGAGGTGTTTTAACAATCATTCAATGTATTTATCCTAAATTGAAAAGAATACTCCCACTTCTTTAAGTGGGGGATGAATTTTCTCCACTCTGTTAAGAGTGATTCTTATTTTAGTAGCAACTAAAACTTCTTTAAGGTTTTCAGCGTACATGCGTTCTGGTATAATATTAGTACCGATACTAATTAACAATGTAGCCTGGGAGGTAGTGAATTAACTACCTTACAGAGTAGTGGCAATTTGGACATGCCAATGCGAATAAGGGTATCCTAACTAAGTTAGGAGGAAACTTAAAAATCAAACTTTGCATAAAAAAGAATCCCCCACTTCTATAAGTGGAGGGAAGGTTCAAGATATAGTTACACCTATGTAAAATAAATAAACCTAGGAGGATAGACAAATGTCAAATGAAATTCGAACTGTGTGCTACAATGAGCAATTAAAAATAGAGGCTTACCATTTTGAAAAGAATATGCAGAAGGGATTGTGATGGAAAATCCACGTACAATAATTGCGGCACATCTATCTGTACTTGTTACCATTTTGATCTGGGGAACAACATTTGTATCAACCAAACTTCTTTTGGTCGACTTCACTCCTTTTGAAATATTGTTTTTCCGATTTATCATGGGATATCTTGCCTTGTTGCTAATATATCCCCGTTCTTTCAAAAGTAAGGGAATTCACGAGGAGCTACTTTTTATGGTAGCGGGACTTTGCGGCGTGACTCTATACTTTTTGTTAGAAAATATCGCTCTTACCTACACTCTTGCTTCTAATGTAGGCATTATTGTCTCCATTGCACCATTTTTCACGGCGGTTTTGGCACACTTTTTTTTAGAAGAAGAGCGACTTCATCCCCAGTTTTTTGTAGGATTTGTGTTGGCCCTCTTAGGGATTATATTGATTGGATGGAATGGAAGTTCCATTTTAAAGTTGAATCCTATTGGTGACATACTGGCTATTCTTGCCTCGGTGGTTTGGGCAGCTTACTCTATTCTAATGCGCAAAATAAGTAAATTAGGCTATCATACTATTAGCTGTACACGTAGAATATTTTTATACGGGATAATTTTAATGATTCCTACTCTATTCTTGGCAGACTTTAGCCTGAGCTTAGAGAGATTCACAAATGCATCCAATCTACTAAATATCTTGTACCTTGGATTAGGTGCTTCTGCACTCTGTTTTGTCACTTGGAATTGGTGCGTAGGAATTTTAGGGGCTGTAAAAACAAGTGCATATATTTACTTGGTGCCTGTAATCACTATAGTTTCATCCTTTTTATTCCTTCATGAGGACATTACAGGAGTAGCCCTCATCGGCGCATTCCTTACTTTAACAGGACTGTTCCTTTCAGAGAGAAAGGAAAAAACAAATGCAGTAGCTGTCGATACCTAATGTCATAGATGCTTTCGAAAGTGCATCTGGGTAGTCTCCACACTACCCCTACCCATCTTAAAGGCTGATAAGGAAATTAAAATCATGTTCAAACCATAATCATATTCATTATAGTAGAAATACCGGATACTTATCCTTTAGGATAAGCATCCGGTATTTTACTCGTCTATCATTTATATTAATTCTCCATAACTACTCTAGACAATTTTCATCATAATTATATTTTGATAAGTGCTTTCCAAATGTTTTATGGATACTTGGGCTTTACCAAAGTAATATAACGTATATGTACAAAGGTTTTTTCTTCTTTGGAAGAAATGGCTCTTGTAGTCAATAGCCTGAATCATTTCATCTCTAACTATTGACATTTGCTTGTTATATCCGCCACAGGAAGCGAAAATCAAATTTTCACTAAAACCAATGCCAGTATTCTTTTGACTTAGATAACAATCAATTATAGCCAGGGGTAGTAAAACGAAGCTAAAACCTCCATAGGGTAAAGTGAGAGTTATAGTCATTGTTATGATTAATATAATTAAAATAGGAGCCATAAAAAACATGGATATTGCTCTACGTGGGGTTCTTTTTATCTCCTGATCAAAGGTATATTCCGGTAGTATCAACTCGATAATATCTTGAATCTGGTGTTTTTTGCAAACAGGATATAATAGGGATTCTTCTTTTGCTTCATCTCCGTATCCTATGGCGCTAATATGAATCGTATACAGGCCTAATAGTTGCATAATAAAACTTTGTTTGATCAACAATACATTAATTTTCGCGATATCAAAGGAGTATTTCTTTTGGTTTAGAACTCCATATTGGATCAACAACTTGCCTTGGGACCGCTCAATCTCAAACCCTAGATATTTAATCACTGTATATCCAATGGAAATCAATTTAGATAGTATGAAAGTAATCATCACTAACAATGTAATAAATAGTATTGTATTCACCATATTGTTTTCTGTTATATGATTATTATTTGCATATTCATCTATAAAACTCATATCCATATGAAATATTTGTAAAAAGTCATCTAAAAATGCCCAAATAGAAAAATAAGCACCTAAAACTAGGGCAAGGTTACTTCTAAGAATACCATAAGATAACAACTGCCCAAAAGGTACTGTTATTTTTTTCCGTTTCTCCCCTTGTGCTTCAAACTCCACAGTTTTTTCACCAAAGCTCTGGTTACTATAAATGCAGTCCATAAGTTCATGAGCTTTTTTTTCATTAAGATATAATACTATTTCGCTGGTCTTGTTTCCAGCTGCAGTATCAATTTTTAGTCGTAATACGCCAATCGCTTTTAACAATAGATTTTGAGAATGATCCATGGTCGTAATTTTATTCAAGGGTACACTTATACCATTTTTACTAAGTATATTTTTTTGTAGGATGATCATTTCATGATCCAAAGAATATGTAGTTTTACGCCATTCAATATAGCTAATGATCAATAGAATTAAGGCTACACTTAAGCCTACTACTAATTTAACAGATGTAAAATCCATAAATAACAAGAACAATAAAAACCATAAATTCTTTACAATACTCAAAAACACAGTGAAAATATATACTTTATGATTCCTTTCGATCATCTTTATTCTCCTTTTGTTCATTTACCCTTTCATTAATTGTATTTCTTAAATACATGCAAATTTCATCGGCGACGTCTTTATCTAAATTAGGAATGGAAAATGTACCACCTGCCGTAAATATTTCTATGTTTGCCAAATTTAGAAAGCGATTGATGGGACCTTCGTTTATTTTTAAGTTTTGAATCCTCACAATGGGGATAATGGTAGTTGTTAGAAAAAATATACCTTCTACGAACTCAATCCTCTCATCATTCATCATATATTTCCACTGCTTAAATTCAATTATTGGATATAAAAACGCATTTAATCCCTGCAGTAAGATGAGAACACCCCCAATGATAATTATCCATTTATTGTAATCGAAAACTATTGAAAGAGCTATTATTATAATCGTTAATACCAATAAAAAAATAAATCTAGATACAAACCAAGACTTTTTGGCACTCTGACTCAAACGTACATATGTAAGATTATTCATTATCTGTTCTCCTTTATATATAGTATATCGACAATAATAATGTCATATATAGAAATCATTATACTATGAACACCCATTAATATCCAATTTATTATAAGTAGTAAAATATCTCTAACAATGATAATCCCTAATTAAAACTCGTCAAATGCACTAAAATAAGAATTGAAAATATCATTTACGCTCATTTCTTTTGATAGTCTCTCTATTTTTTCTCTAAAAGATATAAATTTATCAATTTTACCCATAAAAATTTCTAATAACTCTTCATCAAAATGCCGTTGCCTCTCTTTATCCATAATCGCTACACATTCATCGATTGTAAAAGCTGGTTTATATACCCTTTTGCTGAGGAGAGCATCGAAAACATCTGCAATTGCTACGACTCGCGCAGTTATAGGTATTGACTTTCCAGAAATCCCTCGGGGATAACCAGTGCCATCCCATTTTTCGTGATGATTATAGGCAATCTCTTAAGACATCTGGACCAATTTCTTTTCAGATCCACTAAGAATATTTGCCCCTATACTACAATGGGTTTTTATTATTTCAAACTCTTCCTTTGTTAGAGGACCTGGTTTTAATAGAATAGCATCAGGTATTCCAATTTTACCTATGTCGTGTAACAGTGACGCATAGGTCAACGAGTTGATCTTTTTTTTATCTGATTCAATTTCCCTATAAATTACTGTTGAATAATAACTCATTCTCACAAGATGTAATGCCGAATCTTCATCTTTATATTCAGCTGCATAACACAATCTTTTTAAAATTTCAAAAGTTAGTTCATCATTCTCTTGTAGCGATGTAGAAAGGGCACTGTTATTATTTATTATGATTTCTGTTTTTTCTTCTATTTCATTTAATGTCCTATTAATAAAAAAACTTGTCTTTTTATTCAAATACGTTTCCTTTTGCGATAAATCTTTTACCACATTATATATAGGTCTATAACATTCCCCATAATCTTTTAATGCATCAATAATATGATTCACTGCTTTAATCGTTGTAGCAGGTGAAAAACTTAAGAACCCATTAAATTTTCGTAGAGAATCCTCGTTGGAATTATTAAATTCGTATAGTTCAGTGGTTGAGAAAACTATAGATTGCTCTGGGTGGTGTAATATAATATTCCATTCATCACAAAATGGGCAATCTGAACTAAGTTCGATAAAAATAGTATTATGAAAGTTCAAGAGCTCATGGAATTTAATGTTTTTCATAAAAACAATCACTTTTTGACATAAACGATCTAACACTTCATATTTTTCCTTTTCAAAACTGAAGAATTCATAATCTTGAAAAAATACATATAACTCTGCTTTCAAACCAAAATGTAATACAATATCTTCTATAGCATGGCTTATACCAACCATGGATGATTTAGAGTACATTTTTTTATCTAAATTGGACATATCTTTGGATAATTTTTCATATAAACCTTTCAAACTTTTGCCTTCTCCCTAAAACTCAATAATGATATACGTAAAAAATTACTAACATTATTAGTTTTCCTTTTGTTGTCGTATTTTATCTTATCATTTTTAATTTTTATCATCTTGGTATCTAGTAAGATGGATATTCTCCTAGTTAGTATAAAATAAGGATCAGTATTACAAATTTATATTTATAATACTGACCCTTATTTGAAATTCATGTTTTCTACATTAAACGAGAATATTTAATCCTCTTTTTTTACAGATGAAGATATTGGCTTTGCAACTACATCTTTCTTTGGTTTCTTCTTCTTTTTATCTTCTTTCCTAATACTTTTATCGCCCATGGGAAGCACCTCCTTTTTATGAATGAAATTCCTAAATTGTCAGTTATATCAAGGAATCTACTGTTACTACTCTCTCCTTACTATACATAAAAAAACGATAATAAACAAGCATTGTTCATTTAAAATATAGTTTTGACATGCAATCTCTTCTCTATGCTTTAATTAGATAAAAAACTTTTATTCACAAGTATTGTTCAATAGATTGTAAAGCTCATGATATCTATCTAATTCCCTTTTTAATAAATTGGGGATATCTAATCCATATGGGCATCTACTCTTGCACTGCTCGCATTCAGTACATTCTGTGATCTGTTCCATTTTACCTTTGAACTCATCTGTAAGAAAAGGTGCAGCTAGAGATCTGGTCATTAAGAGACTTATTCTTGCACTTTGTGGTATATTTATTTTTGAAGGGCATGGAAGACAGTACCCGCAACTTCTGCAAAAATCTCCAGATAACCCTTCTTTAGATTTTTCAATTTGATGTTTAAGTTCTGCATTGTATATAGGAGGATTATTTTCCAAAGCGAGAAATTCATTTAATTCACTCATAAGCTGTATTCCATAAATAGGTACCACATGATCAAATTGAGACATAAATCCAAATGAGGCCATACTATCAGTAATCAGTCCTCCTGCCATAGCTTTCATCGCAATAAATCCAGTATCATTTTTTTTACATTCATTAACTAATTGGTTTTCTTTTTCTCCTGATAAAAGAGAAAAAGGAAATTGCATAGTTTGATATAATCCTGTTTTCACTGCTTCAAAAGCAAGATCGATTTTATGACTTGTTATCCCTATATGATTAATTTTGCCTTTTTGTTTTTCTTGACAAACTACTTGATAGATTTCATCAGAAGGAAGTTGTTGTGGATTATGGAATTGAAATATGTCAATATAGTCTGTCTTTAAGCTCCTTAAACTATTATCAATATTATCTATAATCCTATTTTTGTCAAATACTTGCGATTTTGTTGCAATAATGATTTTATCTCTTACATCTGAAAGGGCATGGCCTATTTTTTCTTCACTGTCTGTATACATATTCGCCGTATCAAAGAAATTTATCCCACCTTCAAAGGCCTTTCTAAGAAGCTTATCTGATTCTTCCAGTGTTATTCTTTGAATAGGTAGAGCTCCAAAAGCCGTTTTCGTTACCTGTAAATTTGTTCGTCCTAATCTTACTTTCTTCAATCGAACCACCTCATAACGTATTTTACTTTAACCGAATCTTTTTAATGATCTACATTAACTATATCATATACAGAATTCAATATGCTTAGGCTGAATATTGTTTTATACGGTAGGGACTATTCTTGAAACTCTGTCATAGCTAAATTAATGCACTAAAGATAATGCCTAATTAATTAAGAATAATACGTAAAGTACCGGATACTTATCCTTAAAGGATGAGCATCCGGTACTTTTTTTATCAAACATTAAATCAATCTAAATCTTTAAAATCAAGATTCACTCTCTTTGCTTATACTAATCAATTTTCTAAGCAATAGACGCATAGACTTCCAAGAGCTTAAGTGATATTTAGCATTGGTATTGCCTAATCCGATTTTTACTGTAAACGCGTCTTCTGGTAGTGACAAAAATAAGTCTTCATCTGTAAAGTCATCACCTACACCCAAAATAAAATCATAGTCCTCATTGTGAATAAATGTGGAAGAAGCATATCCTTTAGTCACACGGTTATCTTTGATTTCAAGAACTTTATTTCCATCTTGAAGACCGATATTCATGGAAGCGGTCATATACATGAGGGCTTCTCTAACTTCGCTTAGTTTTATTGCAGCCATATCCGGTTCGCATTGTCTATAATGCCATGCAATAGAGAACTCTTTTTCTTCAATTAGAGAACCTGGCATACGGTCAGTATACATTTCTAATAAGTGACGAACAGCGCCTTTCCAATCATTAGTCAAAGATAAATTCATGGACCAATCTTTATTGGGATGGCGAAGCCATAATCCATGAGCTGCTAAAAAGTGTAAATCAAGATCCCCTAACCACTTGTCTAAAATATGTCTATCCCTACCTGAAACGATGACTACCGTATTTTTCGGGTCATTAACCAAATCAGTCAATAATCCTCTTAATTCAGGATCTGGTTTTGCCTGATCAGGTCTAGGTGTAAAGCCAACCAATGTGCCATCATAATCTAAAAAGAGAACACGTTTCTTTGCAGATTTATATTTTTGTTCGATATTGTTGCTATTGCGTTCAATACTTCTTTGGGCAATGATCAGCTGTGAATCCTTCACCGTTTGTTCCAAGGTATTTAAAAAGTCGCTAGCCCAAAATTCAACATTATAACGTTTTAGACGAGTATGCATAATTTTATTCCTAGAAAGCTTTTCTTCTAGAGGCATTTCTAACGCCGTTTTTATACCTAATGAAATGGCATCATAGTCATTGACATTTACTATAACAGCTTCTCCCAGTTCACTTGCAGCACCAGCTGTTTCACTAATAACGACCATACCGTCATAATCATTTCTTGAAGCAATATATTCTTTTGCCACGAGATTCATACCATCCCGTAGGGGGGTTACCAGTAATACTTGGGAGTGTCTATAAAAAGCAATGAGATTTTCTTGAGTAAATGATTGAAAGAAAAACCAAATGGGCATCCAACTAAACGTTCCAAATTTACCGTTTATTTCACTAACTAATTCAGTAATTTCTCTTCTTAATTCATCATAGGATTCTATCTCTACTCTAGAAGGAGCAACAATCAAGTTTAATCTAACTTTTTCCAGATACTCTGGGTATTTTTCTAAAAAATAAGCAAACGCTCTGATTCGTTCAGGAATACCTTTGGTATAATCAAGTCGATCAATAGATAAAATCATTTTTGTATCTTTAATGCTTTCCTCGATTTCTGTGGATTGCTTTTGAAATAGACTGTCCGTATAGTCTTTAGAGAAATAATCATAATCTATGCCCATAGGAAAGGCGTCAACTTTAATATAACGATCTTCATAAGTTATTTTATTGAGATTATGTTCTAAACCTAGTAATCTTCGGGTACAGCTTAAAAAGTGTCTTACATATTCGTAGGTATGAAATCCAATCAAATCTGAACCTAAAATGCCTTGGAGAATTTCTTCTCTCCATACGAGCAATCGAAAGATTTCATAGGAGGGAAATGGGATATGTAGAAAAAATCCTACTTTGGTATTGGGGTATTTTTCTTTGATCATTTTAGGCAGTAACATTAATTGGTAGTCATGTATCCATATGGTATCCTCATTTTCTATTACTGGATCAATGGCATCGAAGAATATTTTATTGACTTTTTTATATGACTCCCAAGTACTAATTTCGTATTCAGTTTTGTTTGTAAAATAGTGAAATAGTGGCCAAATCGTATTATTACAAAATCCATAGTAATAGTCGTCAATATCTTCATTAGATAAATAAACAGGAAGACAGTTATGCTCTTCTTTAAGTGTGTTTTTCATACTTTGTTTTTCATCTACGCTGATTTCTTCATCTGATATACCAGGCCATCCAACCCATATACTGTTAGATTGTTCATGGTAACTTTTTAATCCTGTAGCAAGTCCGCCTATACTTTTGCTATACGCAAGTGTATCCTGGTCTTTTTTCACAGTTACCGGTAAACGATTTGAAACAAATATAATTTTACTCATTGTCACTCTTCCTTCTTCATAAATTTTAAAGTGTAGTTGTTAAGTTAAAATCTGCAATAAATCTGAAAATGAGTTTAGTTTATAGGTAGCCTGAGGATGGTTTTTTGCATCACCTAATGCAGCGCAATCCATATTGCCACTTAGCGCTGCCTCAATTCCTACTTTAGCATCTTCTACCACCAAACAAGCAGTAGGATTTACCCCTAAATAATCACTGGCTTTTAGAAACACCTCTGGATTTGGTTTAGAATGTGTTATATTATTGCCATCAGATATGGCAGTGAAATAATCCATTAAGCCAATCCGTTGTAAAATAAACTTTGCATTTTTACTAGATGAACCAATAGCCATCAAAATACCTTTATTTTTAATTTTTTGTAAAGTGTCCTTTACCTCTTCACATTCATCTTCAGGTGCCATCGATTGAAGTAGTTCACAATAATATTGATTTTTTATTTGTGTATAATGTATCTTTTCCTCTTGTGTAAGTTGCTTAGGATAAGACCTTAGAATAATTTCTAGACTATCCATACGACTGACACCTCTAAGTTGATTGTTGATTTTCTCATCAAAATAAATATTTAATTCATCAGCTACTTTTTTCCATGCTAGATAATGGTACTCATCTGTGTGACAAATAACCCCGTCTAAATCGAAGATAACAGCCTCATATTTCACGTGAAAACTTCCTTTTCATATTTATTTTTCTATTGACCACGACCGTATCCTCTAATAGGAAAGGTTTATCATAGACATATATTTTTTTTGCACTTCCATGTTCCAATTTAAAATAACAGTTTTCTTCTTCAACAATAATAATAATTCTACTATCCTCATAACAAACTTTAAATTGGTAACTGCGCCACTTATGTGGGAGCATAGGGGCAAAACACACTCCATTTTCCTTTAAACGAAAGCCACCAAAACCATATACGATAGCCATATAATTTCCACCCATATTTGATGTATGGATACCGTGTTTTGTATTTTTATGTCTATCCAATAGATCTAAATGTGCTGAATCGCAAAAGTATTGAAATGCTTTTTCTTCCATGCCTAACTTAGCTGCCATTATCCCAAAAATGCAGTCTGATAAAGAAGAATCATGAGTGGTAATTTTCTCGTAATACTCATATGAATTACGCATAACTTCATTAGATTGAGCATCTTCAATGATAAAATGTGCCATTATGGTATCTGGTTGTTTACAAACTTGGTGTCGATATAAGTGTAAAGGGTGGTAATGTAATAGTAGGGGAAAATTACTTTCTGGAATTGTTTCTATATCCCATTTGCTTTTCTGAAGAAACGAATCATCTTGTGGATTTATTTTTAATTCTGGATCATATGGTAAATACATTCCTTTAGCTGCTACTTGAAATGTTTGAATTTCTTCTTCTTTTAAGTCTATTTTATGAATAAGCTCATTGAAATTCTCATCATTACTTAATAAATTATATATTTTTACTGCCCAATTTAAATGATATTGTGCGATGAGATTAGTATAATAATTATTATTAACAATGCATGTATATTCATCTGGACCAGTAACATCATTGATATAAAAACATCCATGGTAGAAATTTCCGGTATCTATCCACAAACGTGCTGTTTCAAATATGATTTCTGCTCCCTTTTCTTGGAGTAGGGCAATATCCTTTGTTGCCAAATAATAAGCGATAATGGAATAGGCAATATCTCCATTAATATGGTATTGAGCAGAACCTGCTGGAAAATAACCAGAACACTCTTTTCCCATAATTGTTCTCCAAGGGTAAAGGGCTCCTTGGCTATGCCCCATGATTTTCGCATTTTCTCTGGCCATCTCTAAAATAGAATATCGATAGTGAATTAGATTCCTAGTAATGGAGGGATTCGTTATGGTAAAGAAGGGTTCAATATACATTTCAGTATCCCAAAAAAAGTGCCCCTCATATCCTTCACCACTTAGTCCTTTTGGTGCAATATTGCTATATTCATCTTTTCCAACGGATTGTATCAATTGATAGAGGTTATAACGAATGGCTAGATTTAATTCATCATCCCCGTCAATTATCACATCACAATTTTTCCAATATTCATTGAGATAATCTTCTTGCTTCTTATATAAAGATTCTAAGGACGTAGCTAGAGCTTTTTCGAGTTCTATTCCAGCTTGTAATCTACAATCTTCATAACGAATTGAGTCACAAAAAACAGCATATTTAATCAGTTTGATTGTACCACCTTGATTACCTTCTGTTGTCATCTGGCAAATGGCATTGTTGTTATCGATGATAAATTGTCTATCATGTTCTTGTAGTAAAACATTTTTCACACTACTACAAACAGTACATTGAGATTTCGATGTACTAGAAGTAATGTAAGAAGCACCTTTTTTTAGTTCGCAACTAATAGGAGTTAAGTAATGAAACGCCTCTGCTGCTACACGTGGATCATTCACATCTACATAATTTAAAGCGTTTCCATCATGATTAGATTCAATCATAATTTCCCCAGAAAAATTTAACGGCTTCATTTCATAAGTAATAGTAAATAAGGTTAATTGATGAAAGGATGTCATTCGGGTTATTGTTAATTCCAGTTCTTTGCCTTTTGGAGAACGCCACCTCACATATCTTCCTGTTACACCTTTGTCCATGTTTACCCATCTTTTACTTGCGATAACGGTTCCATGGAACATACTAAAGATTTCATCATCAAGATGTATTATAATAGATTGTGTATCGGCAATATTGAGCATAGTTTGTTTCTCTTGGGCCAAACCGTATAATTTCTCAGCCTGTTGCATATTGGAATAATCATAAAATCCATTTATATATTGACCTCGGATAGATTCATACCCATCTGGGTAACCTTCTTCGAAAGCAGAACGAATTCCGATATAACCATTTGCATTATGAAATAACGTTTCATTTAACAATAAATTATAATTATCTAGCTGCAAATCATTTACTGAGTATATAGATTCTTTATTTTGCATGAAAACTCCTTTCTCATAATAGCCTTAAAATTAGGATTGTAACTAACACAATTTAATAAAAAGGTTTTAGTTATTTACTACCCTATTCTATGGTATTTAATCTTTTAGTTTTTTGTTTATATGATTTAGCATACCATAAGTACCTAAAAAATACCCAAGTATAAAGTTTTATTTTGACCTATAAGAATACTTTTATACAAAATGGACTTTCACTAGTGTAGTAACAATAATAAAATACCACCTGCTATAGCAGATGGTATTTTATTATACTATTTGTTTTATAAGATTTTCTTTATCTACGATTTCTCCATCGATTAAGTTTATAATAGATGTCCCATATTTTGCAGCTTCCCCAGAGTGAGTCACTTGTATCAATGTTTTTCCGTATTCTTGATTGATCTTTTTAAATAAATTCATTATTTCTGTTCCCGCTTTTGAATCAAGGTTTCCAATTGGTTCATCCAAAAATATTATTTCTGGTTCGAATATTAAGGCTCTTGCTATAGCAACTCTTTGCTGTTGTCCGCCTGATAATTCTCGGGGAGTCAACTTTCTTTTATCTTGCATACCGATGATATCTACTATTTCGTCAAGCTTTTTATTATAATCCTTAAGTTTTTTTCCATCTAATATTATTGGGAGCATAATATTGTCCTCTACACTTAAGTTTGGTACTAGATTATAAAATTGAAATACAAATCCCATCTTATTTCTTCTCATCCAGCTAATCTCTTTTTTCTTTATTTTACTGATATCTTTTCCTTCTATACTTACTGTTCCCGAAGTGGGTTTATCCAAGCCCCCTAACAGATATAAAAGAGTTGATTTACCCCCACCGGATGGACCCATAATTGATATAAATTCCCCTTTTTTCACGTTTAAGTTGATATCTTTTAGTACCCGAACACTTTCTTTTCCTACTTTAAATGATTTATCTAAATGATTCACTTCAATTATATTCATCATAATTCCCTCCCTATTCAACCTTTAATTCATCTATGATTGATAATTTATTGCTTTTTAACAATATTGGTAATGACGCTACTAGCATTAGTACTAAAGACGCTATTGCATATATTAACGCAGCCTTAATATCCAAAACTACAGTCATTGGCATTTCTACTGCCGTCATGGTTTTCGTCAATAGTGATAACCCTAAATAGCTATAAGGAATGGTGATTACTACTGACCACAATACTGATAATACTGATTCAGTTAGTAACATTCTATTTCTAGTGCCATCTGACATTCCTACTGAACTTAATACGGCCAACTCTCTCTTCCTTTGTAGAAAGCCAATGATAATATTGTTTAGCACCCCTAAAGCAGCTATAAAAATTGCTAAATATGAAAATATACTTAAAACATCAACGATCATTTGATTTTGCTCTACATTTTTTTCTTGAAACTCATCTCTAGTAGTTGCAGTTGCTCCAAAATCTTTAACAACAGTTTTTAATTCATCTTTAACAGACTCTGGTGATTTAGTGGTTTTGAATACTATTCCACCAGCTTCTATAATATCAAATTCTTTCTCCATTGCATCATTTTTCATTAATACAAATTGACCATTGTTGTATACTTTACCATCTATTGTTCCTATTATTTCAAGATCCTTTTTTATGTCATTTACCTCTATGGTAACTTTATCTCCAACATTTACATTTAATGCTCTTTTAAGCTTGTCAGTGATAATAATTTTGCTATCTGTTGATTGATCAAAGTTTTTATACATTTCACTATATCGATCATTATATAAGTCTAAATATCCATTATATTTCTGATATTTTTTGCTATCTATGCCTTCAAGAGAAATCATTGTATCCTTATTTGCTGTACCAAATGCATTCTTAGTAATTTGAATGCTATAGGCATCAACATTTTTATTTTCTTTTATTTTCTTCACTAGTTTATCTGTTACACTTTCTCCTTCTAACCCTGGTACTCCTTGAAATTCTGTTACTGAAACATCAAAATCCATATCTTGATATGCGCCAACGACTAGATCCTTCATACTAGTCCCTATTGATGTAATCATAAATATCGATAACATGGAAATGACGATCAACGTAATATTCCCCATAAGCACCTTTGAAGTTCTTAAATTATTAAGAGCATATACGATAACCTTACTCTTTCCTCGACATACCTTATACAATCCTTTCGTGACTACATCTATTACCTTAGGATACATAAGCACTAACCCTATGGTCGAGACGAGTATAAGTATACTGCTTACAGAATTAACCCAAGGAGCATCTATTGAATTTACAATTATTGTAGCGATTAATATCATTGTCCCAATAACAAATTTTACCCATCCAATTTTCATGGATATATTCACATCGTTTAATATAACTTCTTTTACTTCTAACTTTCTTATCTTTATTATTGGAATCAAAGCTGATATGCAAGATAATACTATGGCAAAGGCAGCTCCAATTACAAAATATGTTGGGTCTACTGAAAAATCTTCAATTATTCCGTAGTCCTTTAATGGCGATACAAAATAATTGATTAAATATAAACCTCCATATCCAAGGAGATTTCCAAAAATCGCTCCTATTATTCCATATCCTATACTCTCTAAGAAAAGTATCTTTTCTACAGTCCAATGGGATGCACCTTGACTTAAAAATGTTCCTATAACTGATAATCTCTCAGTAATAGTTAATTTAAATGAACCGTATATAATTATTGCACTCATAAATACGACGATGATCAGCATTGCATATAATATTGAAGTAAAAGAACTCATTTGATCTTCAATAGATTTTACATCAAAAAGCTCTTTGGCTTCAAATTGCGTATTGTTATCATTAAACATCTTTACACTTTCTTTTAGATCATCTAACGATTTATTTGCTGTCACATAGTTATATTTTCCTCCTACTTTAAATTGTTCTGATAGATATGTATAAGGCACGATTATTTCGTAGGCAGTTTTACTATCATTGTAAAAGGTTTTCTCATTAGCACTTATCGCAGCAACTTTATACTTTTTACTTTCTCCTGCAATGAATAATTCTATTTCATCATTGATCTTTAAGTTTTTGCCCTCAGATACCCTTTTTGATATAATACACTTTTGTCCACTGAAATCACTTAAGCCACCCTCAAGCAAAATATCTTTATTTATGTTTTTGTCTTCTTTCCCTCTAATGGTAACTTTGTTTATTTCATCTCCATTAGTTGTTGCTGATAAAACAATCGCACCACTTAGGTTTTTGATCCCCTCTTCTTTTATATCTTCTGTCTTAAAGAAAAGCTCATCCTCCTTAGATGATATATTTATTTCTTTCCCTTCAACGGATTCCGTCATTGGTTTTTCAAAACTGCCAATTGCAATTTTAATTGTTCCTGAAACTGTTACTAATAATCCTGTACTCATTGCTATAGCCAAAATCAACAAGCAAAATCTAGCTTTTTTCTCTATCATGCACTTGGCTATATACTTAAAAAATATTTTCAAACAACTTCCCCCCCTACCTAAACTAATTTGATTGTATTAATGAATAATTTTCCATTAATACAATCATAATCTTGTTCTATTAAAAACATATTAAAAAATCATTAAATAAAAACCATAGTAGCATTAATATCGACAACCTACTATTTGTTACTATACAAATAGTGCAAATACTAAACTTTTCTATAAAGAATGTGTTACCACATTTTATACACCTATTTGTTCTGTGTAGTTATGGGACTTTCACCACCTAGCTAATTGCCATGCCTGGCACACCAAAAAAAGTAGAGAACATTATTCTGCTCTCTACTTGGATGCCTTGGTTCATTACACATACCATAGTTACTTTAAAGTAAACTATCTTTCTGCATTAACCTTAGCTACTTTATCAAATTCGTCTTGAATTTCCATTGAAGGTTCTTTGTCAAGAAGACTAACCACAATAATAACGATCAGTGATAATATAATACCTGGAACAATTTCGTACAAATCAAACATTCCACCACTGAGGTTTTTCCATACGACTACAGTTACACCACCTACAATCATACCCCAAAGAGCTCCATTACGAGTCATACGTTTCCAATAAAGGGATAGTAAAACAACTGGACCAAAACCAGCACCAAATCCAGCCCATGCATAAGACACCAATCTAAATACTGAACTGTTTTCATCTAAGGCTAAGAATCCTGCAATAAGTGCTACCAAAATTACTGTTGCACGACTTACCCATACCAATTCATTCTGAGATGCATTTTTCTTGAAAATAGATTTATAGAAGTCACCAGTAATCGCAGAGGAAGTAACTAATAATTGTGAATCTGCTGTACTCATAATCGCTGCTAGAATAGCCGATAGTAGCACTCCTGCAATAAGTGGAGGGAATAAATCAGACACCAAAACCATAAATATAGTCTCAGAAGATTTTAAGTCTAATGCGTTTCCAAGATAAATACGACCCACGATCCCTACAACCACTGCTGCAGATAGGGAAATTAAAACCCATACCATAGCAATCCTTCGCGCTGTTTTTATCTCTTTTGGAGAACGAATGGCCATAAATCTTGCTAAAATATGAGGTTGACCAAAATATCCAAAACCCCATGCAACCCAAGAAATAATAATGATCAAGCTGATCGGCTGTCCCGTGCTAAAAGTAAATAGATTCTCAAAATCCGCGTAGGCTGTATTGAGCAAACCATTTATCTGTCCAGATGCGGAAAATGTTACAATGGGTGTTACCACAACAGCAAGTAGCATTAATATTCCTTGGACTAAATCTGTCCAGCAAACCGCCATAAATCCGCCTAGGAATGTATAAGAAACAATTACCATAACACCGATTATCAATGCTACTGTATAACTAAAACCAAATACTGAACTAAACAATTTAGCTCCAGCTACAAATCCTGAGGCAGTATAAAATAAGAAAAATATTAAAATCATAAATGCAGATATTGTTCTTAACAGTTTAGTTGTATCCCTAAATCTGTTTTCAAAGTATTCAGGCAAAGTAATAGCGTCACCAGATATAAAGGTGTAATTTCTAAGCCTCTTGGCTACGAAGAGCCAGTTAAGATATGTACCTACAGCTAATCCTAAAGCTGTCCACACTGCTTCCAACATTCCATTGGTAGATGCATATGCAAGTCCAGGAAGCCCTAAAAGAAGCCAGCCACTCATATCCGATGCTTGTGCACTTAGTGACGTAACTAAAGGATTAAGTTTCCGGTCACCAATTACATAATCAGACATACTTTCATTCTTTTTATAAAAGTAAAGTCCTATTAAAAGCATGCCAATAAGATAAATAATAAATACGATGTTAATTACCAAATGATCACCTCTCCATAAAATAGTATAATTACTACTTTATCAGATTATTCACATTAATGAAATAGTAAAAAGCTATACTTTACAATTATGCAAGGTTTATTGTGAAATACCAATTGACAAAATAAATAAAGCTAGAGGTCCAGATTAGAAAATTAAATGTATATGAAATATCATAATGATAAATAATAGAAGAATATTTCTTGAAAGGAGATAAACTATGTACCCTAAAACTCCAACTACTTTTCCTCCACAACATCAACAACAGCAACCTGGAATTGAATCACAAATGAATCCAAAACCCATATATGATAACCCTGGTTATCATGGATCAGCAAAGTTAAAAAACAAAGTCGCTCTGATCACTGGTGGTGACAGTGGCATCGGTAGAGCTGTTTCCGTATCATTTGCTAAAGAAGGTGCTCGAGTTGCCATCGTATATTTTAATGAAGATACGGATGCTCTGGAAACAAAAAATGAAATTGAAAAGTATAATGGTAATTGTATTTTGATAAAAGGAGATATAGGCCAAGAACAGTTTTGTATTGATGCCATCAATACAACTATTGAGACATATGGAAAATTAGATTTGTTGATTAATAATGCTGCTGTACAATATCCTCAAAACAGCATTTTAGATATTACAACAGATCAGCTGGAAAATACTTTTCGCACGAATATATTTTCATTTTTTTATATGACTAAGGCAGCACTACCTTATTTAAGTAGTGGCAGTGCGATTGTTAATACAGCCTCTGTTACAGCATATGAAGGCAATGAAACTTTAATCGACTATTCCTCTACCAAAGGAGCTATTGTTTCATTTACTCGTTCATTATCTCTAAATTTAGTGGAAAAAGGTATTCGAGTTAATGCCATAGCACCAGGTCCCATTTGGACGCCACTTATACCAGCGAGTTTTGATCGTGCAAAGGTAGCAACCTTTGGATCTAATGTACCAATGAAACGTGCTGGGCAACCTTTTGAAGTCGCTCCTGCCTATGTATATTTAGCATCAGATGATTCAAATTATGTTACAGGTCAAGTCATTCATATAAATGGTGGGGTTATGGTGAGTTCCTAAATCTACAGTAGGTTTCTACTTGATAACAATTTATGAAATAGGTGTATTACTGATTTTGTACTTCTCTTACAAAACTTGTGTAATGTAAAAAACATGACTTATTTATCACCATGTCTTGTATTTATCATATTATTCATTCATATTTTTTGATGCAAAAGATTTCATTAATGTGGAAGTCATGAAAATAAGTACCACATTGGATGATCTAATTTTTAAATATTTACAGGAACAAACCAATGAGTACATTAATATCTTTACTAAACAGATGGCAGGATAAAATACATTTACTTAAGTTCCTAAAGAAGCCACATCCTTATGTGGCGCTCTTTGAATAATGGTCTGTTCCTTGTTCATAGCATTCAATAAAATCTTTGATCTCCAGCCAATCCATAACTCGAGTAATTCCAGTCTGTAAATCACCTTGATTGTAATAGCAGTCCATAAGTAAAACAGTAAACCCAGATGTTGCAAGCTGGACTGCATTTTTGTAGCTATCCTCAATGAAAATATCACATGATAATTCCTGAGCTTTGGCAACCTTATCATGTGTACCCAATAAAGATAAAGTATCTAATGGTAGTTCATGATTGAGCAACCATTTTTCAGTAATATTGTTCATCTTTGTATCTCGAGCTGAAACAAGATGAACTTTATGTTTTTCATGCAATTTATCGAGAACCTCTTTTACCCCTACTCTTATTCTTGCTTCTTCATGGATTATCTCTCCATACAACTTGTAGAACGTATCATAGGCCTCACGCTGAATTCCTAGTGCCTCGTGAATATTATATACTTTTATATTTTCAGGTGTCATATTCGTCTTAAAATAATTGTTTACCCTTGGAATCCAGTCATAAGCTTCTGTGATTGTCCCATCAATATCAATGCATAAACTTAATCCCCTCATCACTTATTCCTCCCTCTATCTTTTCTATTCTTCTATTATATATAACATATTTATAATAATATCTAAAATTAGTTTAAAATTTATATTATTTTTAAAATTATTTCATACATATATATATATTGGGTAAATGCTTAAAGGTTACATGTTTAAATACTTCACAAAAGGGAATAAATTAATATAAAGAGGTGAAAATAATGAAGAAATATCTACTTATTGTTATTTTTGTTTCTGTGCTACTATTTTCCACCAGTTGTGGAAAGACCACAGAGACACCACCAAAAACAGATCCCAAAGTGACTGAAATGCCTACTGGACTACCTGACAATAATGAAAGCCCTACTGATAAAGAGCCATTAACTGTTGAGGATTATTATCCATTTACATCAGACAAAAAATATATATATGAGGGAGAAGGAAATGAATACGCTTCCTATACAGTATATACAGACTTCGTAGATTATAATATTCACCGAGTACAAACTAGAACCAATAATGGCGGAACAGAAAGCATAAAAGTAATGGAAATGAAAGATGGGGTACTATCTGTACTATACGCCAAGGGAGAAATTTATTACAGAGATCATCTCTTAAATGCAAAAACAACAAAAAAGGATAAGGAAATATTATTGATGGAACCCTTAATAAAAGGTACACAATGGACTCTTACTGACAATAGAAAACGCTTTATTTCAGACACAGAAGTAGAAATCCAAACCCCTTTAGGAAAATACAATGCTTTAGAAGTGACAACAGCAGGGCCTAATGATGTGATCAAAGACTATTATGCACCTAATGTAGGCCTAGTAAAAACTGTATTTTCATCTGGAAATACTGAAGTATCCTCTACACTAAGTGAAATAAAAAAAGATGCCCCATTTTCCAAAGTAATAGAATTTTATTATCCCAACCAGGATGGAAAAATTATTATAGAAGGAAAAACTTTATCTTTTCATACGAATGATAGTTCAAGAATCAAAATACAAGAATCGATGAGAGAAAAAGCACCGAGAGAAGGACTTATCTCGTTAATTAGTCCAAATACGAAAATAAACTCCTTATATCTAGGTAAAGACAATATTGCTTATATAGATTTCTCTAAAGAATTTATCGATGAGATGAATTTAGGAGCATCCTACGAATCTTTAGTTTTACAAAGCATTACCAATACCATTGGTAATTACTATGGAGTGCAAAAAGTTTATCTAACAGTAGAAAACAAACCCTACGAATCAGGTCATATCCTTCTGGAAAAAGGAGAAACCTTAAAAGTAAACATGGATTCAGTAGAAGATAGATAAATACAAAAATATAGCGAAGACATGTGCTTACTCAGCATAGGTCTTCGCTTTTATTTGTGTTAAGAAAGTTCCACTTAGCTTACTATATTGTTAAAACCTTATTCCACTACTTCAAAAACCTCTTCTATTTTTCTTCTTGTTTTTGGCCTATGCACTTTATTTTTATACCCAAATGCGATCATACAAGATATTCCAAAGTGTTCTGGGTCAATGACACCTTCTTCAGTGAGTATACTCTGAAGTTTTTCTCTATTAAATCCCTCAATTGGAGTTGCATTTATTCCTAACATAGCTGCTGCTGTTAACATATTTGTTAATGGTACATACGTCTGTTTACATGCCCAATCAAATGATGCCCTTTCATCGTCGAGTATTTTCATGTCATTTTTTTGGAAGCTTTTAATTCTTTCTTTTGTTTCTGTTCTAAAATCATCTGGAAGATGTTGAATTTCTTTAAGAATATATTCAACGTATTCTGAATCGTATCTTATATCCTTTCCCTTCCTAGCTAGAACGAGTACTAAATGACTTGCACCTTTCATACTATGTTCTGCACCCCATGCATAAGGTCTTATTTTTTCTTTAATATCATTATTTTTTAATAACACAAATTTCCATGGTTCAAATCCCATAGAACTAGGTGAAAGCCTAGCGACCTCCATAATCGTCATAAAATCTTCATCCGATACTTTCTTTTCAGGGTCATAGCCCTTACAAGTATACCTTGTTTGAAAAAGGTTAAGAATAAAATCGTTTTTCTCCTTCATTATCTATCTCCTATACATTTTATTTAAGGCTACTATTTTTTCCTCAGGTGCTTTTACTGCTCTTGTTTCATGTCTATTTAATTTATATATACCCTAGTGATAGGCAATTAAACTCACCAGATAGTAATGAAAACTTTCTTATAATAAATGTTAACTTATTTTTTATACATAACAAAATTACCCAAGAGAATTATTGCCATACTTTGAATTATACAAACCCTAATTTATTAATTACTAAGGTACAAAGATAAAACTTCCTTCTACATGATTTGTCACAGTAGTAAGAGGCTTTTTTACCACAAGATTCCCTATAACTTTTAAAAGTAATGGTTTACTAAATTTAATTGTTATACTTCTTCCTATTTAACGCATCCTATAAAGATAATATGTATAATGGAGTGATGTGAAATGGGAGGTGACTGGCTTTCTATAGTCCCTTTTTTGGTAGTAATTCCTGTAGCCGTGTTTACAAAAAAAGTATTGCCTGCGCTTATCTTAGGATTAATTGTAGGTTCCTATATTTACAATCCTCACATCATAGGAGGCATTGAATCTGCAACCCATTTTATTGTAGAAACTTTAATGAATAAAAGTAATATACAAATTATTTTGTTTCTCTATATCTTTACAGGGCTTGTGGGAATGATGAAATTTACTGGTGGAATTAAAGGCTTTGTTAAATGGTCTGCAGAACATGTGAAAACGAAAAAACAAGCATTATTCTTAATTTGGGCTTCAACTCTTGTGACTTTTAGCTCACCAACCTTTAGAATTGTAACTGTGGGTCCAATTATGAGATCATTATTGGTCAAGATAAAAATGTCTGCAGAAGAACTGGGATACGTTATTGAAATAACTGGAACAGCAATTATTTCTTTAATCCCTGTTGCTACAGCATTTGTGGGTTTTATGACCTCTGTAATTGGTGTTTCTTTGCAAAATGAAAACATTAACGCCGATCCCTACGAGTTATTTATTCTTAGTATACCATTTAATTTTTTTTCCATTGCCCTCATCTTGTTAGGTATTTATTTAAGCTTCTTTCATCATGATAAAAATGATATAGAAAAAAGTGCTGCTCCTGAAAATCAAAAGCAAGCCGAGGCCAAAGGATGGGAAGATTGTGATCCTGTAGTAGCAAAAGAATTACCTGCCCATCCCCTTAATTTAATCGTTCCCCTCATGTTAGATATTGTCCTGACCCTTGTTCTTACCTATATTAGTGGATTGAATAATGGTGGTATAGGCATTATTCAATCTTTTATCAAAGCAGATGTGTTGAATGCCATGCTTGTAGCTTTAATCATTTCAACCTTAGGGGCTTTTCTCTTTTACCTATTTCAACAATTCAATTTAGAAGATTTAATCGCACAGTTTATCAATGGTGGCAATAATCTCATGAATGTTGTTATTTTGCTTAGTGTGGTTTGGGCACTTACCCTTGTGACGGGACAACTTGGATTTTCGGAGTTTGTAACGAGTAATCTTGGTTGGATACCAAAATCCATCATTGCACCAGTTTTATTTGTTATAGGTGCATTTATTTCGTATTTCGTAGGTTCTTCGTGGGGTACATGGGGTATACTCATGCCTCTTGGTATTGCAATGGCAAATTCATCAGGTGCACACCTCCCTCTTATAATAGGTGCTGTGTTTGCAAGTGGTGTATTTGGAACATTTGCTTCTCCCCTAAGTGATGATACCAATACCATGGCAGGAATCCTTGATTTAAAAGCAGTCTCCTATGCAAGATATAAATTGAAATCTGCAATTATTGCTGCCGTCTTAGCAACAGTAGGTTATCTCGTATGTTCACTTTTTATTCGCTAACTCAGGATAATGGAGCCTCTTGAAATTGATTATTCTAACTCCATTTAATTTGATTCCGAGATATAGTAAAAGTTTCTTTCCAACAAAAAAACAACAGTGGTAATTTCTCTTTCTCAGAAGAAATACCACTGTTCTACATACATATATTATTTATAGCTGTACACGCCTCTGTTAACAGCATCTCTAATTGAAGAAATAACCTTTCCTGACCTTAAAGTAGCTCCTGTAAATTTTGCCTCTTTACTTTAATGTATGATGAAATTTCATTTTTTTCATAGGATTTACTAGGAAACCACCTTTAAATTTTTTCGCTTCATAGGAAATAATGAACGCTTTAGGTTCATATTCTTCAATTAGCTGAATTAGAGGTTCTTCTCTGCTCCTCTTCGTAAGAATATCCAAACGGTACCTCTTACTATCTCGGCCTTCTCCCTCGTACAGTGTGACACCATAACCCTCATTTCTTAAATGGTTTATCATTTCCATATTTTTTTGTACTAGATTTACAACTATACTGTTGTATCCAATCGCAAGCTTATTCTCAATAGCTCCTCCAATTAACGTCCCGACACTAAATCCAACTGCATACACAATTATTGAACCAGTATCCGCGTCCCCTCTAAACACAAGAGACAATCCAAATACATAGATTAATGCCTCTATAAACCCAAGAAAAGATGCAATACGAGTCATGTTTTTTACAAGAAATATTGTTCTAAGAGTAAAAATTGGCACATGTACCAATTGAATCAATAGAATCCAAATCATTTCATTCATGTTTATCACTCCTAATATAATATTTTCGGAGACCTTTTATTTTAATATATCTATGAAAGAGATCATTCTTATAATGAATACCTTTCATATGACCTACATAGATATAACACCATACTCATATGTTAAGTTTAACAAAAACATACATACATCCATTTAGAATTCAAATAGATAAGGTAAGAGATAGTTACTAACATGTAACTCTTAAAATATCAATTCAACAATTGTAACACATTGTTTTTATTACTGCAAAATTCATTATTTTTTTAATATTCTTATATATAAAAGAACCCTATGAATGAGGGTCCTCTGCTTTTCCTTTTATTCTGTTGAACAAACTATTCAACAATGGATTCATACTCACCTAAAATTTGATAACGATTATTCTTACTTTTTAACGGCATATACAACATCATAGCACCCAATTACTAGGTTTTCGTTTTTATTAATCATTTCTTTTTTTCAATTTGTCTTGTGATTTTTGTGTATTCTCAACAACTCTATATTTAACTATATTGCTTATTAATTCATAAGGAAGTGGCTTTCCTATAGGAAATTGTATTGATCCTTTTGCTCCTTTATATTCCGATAATTCTTGCTTAAATGCCTCTACTCCACTAGGCGTTGGATAAAATCCTATATGATTTTTAAAAGCAGCAAAATGCACAAGATTTCCATGTAATACAAAGGTAGGCATTTGATAACTAATCTTTTCTTGTGCCTCAGGTGCAGACTCTTTTATCACTTTTCTTAACATTGTAAGGATTTCCTGAATCTCAGGAGTAAATTTTGAAATATATTCATCAATTGATTTAGAAGTAATTTTATTTGATTCCATAATTTATCCTTTCGTAATCCATCTATTAAATCTAATCTCTAAACAATAAGAAGTAAATTAGTTCCTATATAATGGAATAGAGGAGGTAAATAAAACTAATTATCTACCTCCTCAGTTAAATTAAATTATTTTTCTTCTGAGAGAAATTTTACTTTTCCAGTATCAAGGTCATACTTAGCACCTACGATTTTTAATTTACCACTAGCTACAAGCTCTTCTATTACTGGGCTTTTTTCTATTTCTTCTATAGAGTTATTTATGTTTTCATCAATAGATTTTTCATATATTTCATCTTCAGTAGTGCCTGAGTCTTTAACTTTTTTAATAGATGGTTGAATTTTTTCCACAATGGAACCTATACTTCCAGGTGCTTCTCCTCCATCTAACGTTGCTTTTACAGCACCACATTTTTCATGACCCATAACAACAACAAGCTGTGTTTTAAGATGTTCAGCTGCATATTCCACACTTCCTAAAGATACAGGATCAATAACATTTCCTGCTACACGAATTACAAATAAATCTCCTAATGCTTGATCAAATATTACTTCAGGAGGAACACGAGAATCAGAACAGCTTACAATAACTGCAAATGGAAATTGTCCATCTACGGATAGGTCCTCACGTTTTTCAGCACTAATGTCCTTATTAATAGTTTTACCACTTACAAACCTTGCATCTCCATCCTCAAGTAACTTTAAAGAATCCTCTGGTGATACGTCTGTCTTCACTTCTTTAGACTCAACCTTCTTAGTCTCAACATTACTAGAAGTAGGTTGGCTTTGCTTTGGCGTACAACCGAAGAGCATACTGAAAGCAATTACAATGATTGCAAAAGTTATGTATTTCTTCATTTTTTTTGTTTCTACATACATTTTTAATTTCCCCTTTAAATTAGATTGAAGTAAACCTTCTAATTAAATTATATACTTTCTATAATTATAGTCAATACCGTTAAAGGCTAAAATTTCCACTTATGCATTAACTATTCATTCTTATGTATGTACTTGAATAGGGCAAATAAAACTTACTTTAATGTATCCGTATATCTCATTTTTTTCATAGAATTTACTAGGAAACCACCTTTAAATCGTCTTGCTTCATAGGAAATAATAAAAGCTTTAGGTTCGTATTCTTCAATTAGTTGCATTAGTGTTTGTTCTCTACTTCTCCTTGTAAGAATTTCCAACCGGTACCTTTTACTATCTCGACCTTCTCCTTCGTATACAGTTACGCCATAACCATCACTTCTTAAATGATTTATCATTTTGATGTTTTTCTGAACTAGGTTTACAACGATATTATTGTACCCAATTGCAAGCTTGTTCTCAATAGCTCCTCCAATTAACATCCCAACACCAAATCCAACTGCATACACAATCATTCCAACAGGTCCAGTATCCCCTGTAAATACAAGGGACAATCCAAACACATAGATTAATGCCTCCACAAACCCAAGAAGAGCTGCAAGCCAAGTCATATTTTTAACAAGAAATATTGTTCTAAGAGTAACAAGTGGTACATATACCAATTGCATGATTAAAATTAAAATGATTTCCTTCATGTTGATCGCCCCTCATATGCTTTGTTTTATAGACTGTTTTTTCAAGTCTACAAGATATTTATTTTATAATAGGAAAGTTCAACTTAGATCGTAGAGCCCAAACTTTCCTCTACTTAATTTGAATACTACACATTTTAGTTCTTAATTCTTAGTTCTTTTAGTTGGAAAGTTGGAACTTTTATTCAATTCCTCTTACCCTGTAATAATGTTCCAACTTTCGACTTTCTAACTTTCCAACTTAGCTACTATATAGATATACTACCATGTAATCTACTAAATTAGACAAAAACATATAAATACATCTTTTATCTTAAAACTATTAAAATATATGGGTTTTATTTCGTAAATATAAACACTAAAGACGATTTTGTATGGTTTGCAAACATTTTTTTAAGCTATTTTATTACATTAACATACAGGCTCTTAGATTGCCCCAACATCGTTGATATAAGAACGTATCACCGAAAGTCAATGTATACAAAAACTTGACGAGACCCATCTGTACTTATCATTTTATGAAAATCTGTCTCTTTTAAAAACGTCAGATAGCGTATATATTTATGCATATCACAATTTAGGAGGTAAAAAATGAACACAAGATACGAATTAAATAAAAACTTAGCACAGATGCTTAAAGGCGGAGTGATTATGGATGTTACCACTCCGGAGCAGGCAATAATCGCGGAAGAAGCGGGTGCATGTGCGGTCATGGCATTAGAAAAAATCCCAGCCGATATCCGTGTGGCAGGGGGAGTTTCCAGAATGAGTGATCCGAAAATGATTCGGAGCATACAACAGTCGGTATCCATACCTGTCATGGCAAAAGTCCGTATTGGGCATTTCACTGAAGCACAGATTCTTGAAGCTATAGAAATCGACTATATCGATGAAAGTGAAGTGCTTTCACCTGCAGATGATACTTTTCATATCGATAAGACAAAGTTTCAAGTTCCTTTTGTATGTGGAGCCAAAGACCTAGGAGAAGCACTTCGAAGGATCAGCGAAGGAGCTTCTATGATCCGTACAAAGGGCGAGCCAGGTACCGGTGATATCATTCAGGCAGTACGCCATATGAGGCTAATCAACCAACAGATTAGACGACTTCAGAATTTAAGGGAGGATGAACTCTTCCAAGTGGCAAAGGAATTACAAGTTAGTATTGAACTGGCAGCATTTGTACGAACCAACGGAAAGCTTCCAGTGGTTAATTTTGCTGCTGGAGGAATCGCTACCCCTGCAGATGCAGCTTTAATGATGCAGCTTGGTGCTGACGGAGTTTTTGTGGGATCAGGTATATTCAAGTCGGGAGATCCAGCAAAAAGAGCGAGCGCAATTGTAAAGGCAGTCTCAAATTACAACGATTCAAAACTACTTGCTGAATTATCTGAAAATCTAGGGGAAGCTATGGTTGGCATCAACGAACAGGAAATTGAACTCTTGATGTCCCAACGTGGAAATTAATTCATGAAAAAAACTATTGGTGTACTTGCTGTACAGGGTTCTTTTGCTGAGCATATCGAAGCCGTTAGCAAACTTGGGGTGGAATATATAGAACTTAGACAAAAGTCTGACCTAATTGAAAATAAGATAGACGGATTGATACTACCGGGTGGAGAAAGTTCAGTAATGGGCAAGCTGATCAATGAGTTAGACATGTTTGATGTGTTAAAGCAGACGATCCTCGATGGAATACCTGTTTTAGGCACTTGTGCAGGACTAATCCTACTGAGCAAAAAAATAGTGAGTAATCAAAATACTTATCTAAGCACAATGGACATTACTGTAAAGCAAAACGCCTATGGGCGTCAGTTAGGCAGCTTCCATACCTGCAGCAATTTTGAAGGGATTGGCGAAGTGCCTATGACGTTTATTAGGGCACCCTATATCGAAAGTGTATCAGACACTGCTAAAGTATTGGCAATTGTTGATGATAAGATCGTCGCAGCCAGACAGAACAACATGATTGCAACCTCTTTCCATCCGGAGCTGACTTCGGATCTGAGGATACACCGTTATTTTCTGGATATGATTTCATAGACATTTTTTTGAGTAGAAAAGTTGTACTTTTCTACTCAAAAAAACTGTATTTGCAGTCTCTACCTCGTTATATCACATCAGTTAGGTACATAAAAGAATATTTAATTAATCATTAAACCATAAACGATCACTATACTTCCAATACCTACTAACATTAAAACCTTATTCTCTTTATTTAATCCCACCCCTACATTGGAATAAGACTACCCAAAGTCCCCGCTTCTTTTTACTTACATATAGAATTTGATAGAACGACTTTATTTCGTCCTGATGACAATAATATTATATGTTTTATTGTAAAATAATACTTTATTATAACATTTAATACTATTTTTATCCATAATTATTAAACAATCATAGGAAATGCTTAAATCAGTATTCAGTGAGAAATTTAATTTAATATATAAATAAAAATAGGAAAAAATAATTTATGTTAATGGAAAAACCATGGGAGGAATGTATAATGATTGACTTGATAGATAATTGGCATGATTGGAAAGATACTCTGAGAAAAGCGATCAATTTAGGAGATAAAGTAGGATTAACTGACGAAACTATGGCGAATGTGGGAAGTTCAATTGGGAGTTTTTTATCTCATAATGTAGATCCTGAAAACAAGGAGGAACGTTTATTGAAGGAACTGTGGTCAGTTGCGAATGATCATGAAAAAGACACGATGACAAAGGTATTGATTAAAATGATCAAAATTCATTAAGATTTAAAACTGCAAAAGTGCCATCAAAATGAGTGAAATCATGTTTAAGATAATTTCACTCATCTTGCTATGGGTATTGTTGTATATATACTATTGTTAAATTTAGAATCAAATTGATATACAACTACTTATTAAATTATGACAACGAAATATAAGTGAACAATAATAACGTTTACAATAAACATTAAGAATCAACACGACTAAGTTGCTTTTCTTTCTCATATTTAATTTGCAATTTATCTCTCACATAATCCCCTGTACGAAATACGGAAAGGAGCAACCCTAATAGGAACATATTTACAACTAAGTACTTTCCCCCATAGGAGAGTAGTGGTAAGGATAAGGGTGCAAATAACATAAACCCCAAATTGGCTGATATATAAAGTATGCATTGTATGGTAAACGTTATAATGATTGCTTGGGAAGTCAAATACCCTAATACACTTTTTTGTTTTCGAGAAAGAATTAATCCACGGACTATAAGTACTGAGAATAGCAAGATAATCCCAATAAACACAATCCAACCTAAATTGTAGATGATATAGGTTAACATAAAATCAGTATGAATAGCAGGAAGTATATAACTAGTCACTTCAGTTTCTTGTCCAATAGGCAAACCCTTACCGATAAGTTTTGCATGAAAAAGGAGGAGACGAACTTGTGAATTTACCCAACCCGCACCCATGGAATCACTAAATGTTAAAATTGCCTTTAGCTTATCTGCACGGTAACCTTGAGACAATATTAAATGATAAAATAATACAATTGAAATAACAATTGTAGGTATATTTATTAGCAGCTGTCCCCAGAGTCTTCTTACTTGAAACCACCCTTTTGCAACAGCACTTGTCAAAATAATAAAACAAGAAACACATAATAGTAAAAGTGTAGTCATATTAGGTGAAATTATAGCTATAATCGCCGGAATAAAAAATCCAATTCCACAGAGAAAAATCCCAATATACCCTTTATTTCTCATACTATATACAAAACCTGCATATGCAGATGGAAATAAGAGTAGTGGATATATGGTATCTACAGTCGTACCATTTACATGATTCCCTTTAAAAATGTAATAAATACAATTACTAAATAAAATCAAAAATATTGTTTTTGGATATTTTCCAATAATGGTGAAGTCACAAAAGTAGACAGCAACCATCACGTGTTTATTGCAAGCATTTTCTGTAACAAAATGCAATGCAAAAGTGTAACATCCCTATTGATTATTTAATTGTTTGTT
>MCHG01000187.1_pt1 | contig 31395 bp, 30 predicted proteins | sample 787351 | NCBI WGS metagenome assembly MCHG01 (sample SAMN05430296, study PRJNA330682) | permafrost metagenome | biome: Cold desert; feature: permafrost; material: soil; isolation source: enrichment culture inoculated with soil incubated with H2/CO2 at 20 degrees... ... | reverse complement strand
TTAGAGCCCAATTATTTGTTTGGCGACATAATATTGGTTTAATTAGGTATAATCCTTTCTATTTAACTTTAATTTGAGATTAAAGTGTTTTAACATAATTTTTTTAAAAAATAGATCTTTTTAACATTCATTATTCCAAAATAAGGGACATTAACTAAAATGGCATAAGCTCAGTTATGAAAAAAATAAGATTTATAGCGATGTATCCTGTATTCGGCAGGTTGACATAAATTAGCGATATATATTTTCATATTGCTCCCCCATTAGATTCAATACTTTCCAGTGGACCTCTTCCATATTCAATATTTCTGACTCCATTTTCCCTTTTTTTTGTATACTAAGTTCTGTAATTCCCTGAAAATTGAAAAATATCCATCTCATTGTAGGTTTTTTTGTTGGCTTGCCCTTTTGATCTGGAACCGTTTCATTTTCTTCTTCCAACCTCATCCTTAATTTCCATTCCGCAATTGAATAAATCATCAAGCAGAGAACCATTATCATTGTCAACGCTTCAATTCTTGCTTTGTTTTTGAGGTAACTTTAGACACACTAAAAGTATCACTTTTTAAGAATCTAAATCCTTTTTCTACGTTGTCCTGTCCTTTGTAATATTTCAGCATATCTTCAGAAGAAATGCTAATATCATTACTTGCAAGGATGAAAAGTCCCATTTTCTCCATTTCTGTCAAAACAAAAGCATCATTAATCTTTATATCACCATCAATCCTGTAATAAGTCTTTAATTTCTCTTCTTTTAACGGCTACCTTTTTTACCTGATTCGCGTTTCTTAATAGCTTTTAACTCTACTTTTTCAAACACAACTGAAGGGAAATCTTGAATCCATATTTCTGCAGCTTTTAATGCATCCTCTTCGCAGAAATAGTCCTTTCCGTCCAGCTTTTTAAGAGACTTCTCTGCTTTCGCAACCTCCTTTTCAAGCCTCTTTCTGAAAGTCTTCTCTTTCTTCTCTTTCATGTTGTGAGAAAGCAACAAAACCCACTTTTGTTTGACTCCACCATATTCCACAAAGGTTTGATAAAACGAGTATCTATCGTCGCTTTTTAGCGTTTTCAGGTTCAAATTTGCAGTAAGCAGTTTTTTTGCTTCATTAATTGTTGCAGGAACATGACTGATCCAGAATGATTTTCCTATGTTCTTGATATTATCTTCTGTGTAAAAAGAACTATCAGCGACATAGTACACTTTGCTTTCAGGTTTTAAAGCCGATTTGAGAGATGTGATTGCTTCAAGAATTGTTTTTTATCTGAGGCGTTCCCGGAATGGGTGCTCATGAAAAGAGGTATACCGTGCTGATTAACAATCAGGCTAAGCACAAATTGTTTTAGGTCCCATCTGCCGTTTTTTGGAACTCCAAAAGTAATATCAATAGACTCAGTTTCTTCGTTATCATAGTCGCCATATAAACTAACACTTGTAGTATCGGTATGCAGACAATGAACAGGAATAGGTAGGCGACTCATTATGTGAAGTGCAATTTCCGTAAACAGTTTTGTAGGGCCATATTTTACGATTCTATCAAGAGTCTCTCCGATAGCATACTGATTGAGGTCTTCCTTTTTTACACCTTCCCCAAGAAGCCTTTCCGTAGAAATATTCTTGAAAAAATCAGGAAACAGGTACAAACGCTGTCCTATGAAACCAAGACCATTAAGTATCATAGCGAGGACGCAGACTGAGTGAGGGATATAGTGATTCCTTTTTTTAGGCAGTTTCTCATCGATCAATTTGTCAACTTCGAGCTCTCTGAAAACTCCGGCTATGAGACCAAGGTGACCCACAAATTTCGTGAATTTTGAGGAAGGTTCAACTCTTCCACAACTGTTTTTTCTGATCATGATTAAATCAAGAAATAAATATAAAATTAAATATATTAAGTTATTCGTTTACCTGCCGAAAGCAAGATGTATTTAACGATAAGAATAAAAACAGTTAACAGTAAAGAATCAAAAAATCAATCAACGAACAGAACCCACTAAAAAAATAAGAAAAAAAGAAAGCCACAAAATGCAGCCTTCATTCATTAATGCTCATGCTCATGCCCATGTATGCGTCCTTCTTCATCGATTTCTTCTTTCTGATACCTGAGATAAGCCTCATTGACCGCTTCCAGGCACTTTGAGCAGACGTTTTTCTCTTTTATTGTGACCCCTTTTGAGAAATCGGGGATCTGGACTTCAACGGGGTAAACCCTGCCTTTTTTCCCGCAGAGAGAGCATTTGTTTTTCCTGCATGAGATTTCGTCTTTGTTAATGCCTGAGTAGGTTTTCTCGGCGGAATCGAGACAGGTCTCACAGAGCCCTTTCCAGACACCTTCGGGATAGGCGAATTTGAGACGGGGACGGAAAACCCTGACCGGGATGACGGTCGGGATTCCGCGTCCGCAAAGATCACAATCTGTCATTTCTCATACCTCCTTAGACCAGTACCTTTGCTGCTTCCATAGCCCACTGCAGGAAGGGTTCAGGCCAGAGGCCCATTGCCAGCACGCCAGCCACTGCAAACAGGAGAGCTGCTGCATATGGGAAAGGCATTCTGATCTTTTGACCTTCAGGGGGAAGGAAGTACATGTATTTCACAAGCCGTGCGTAATAGAACAGTGAAAGGGCACTGTTCAGGATTGCGATTACTGCAAGCCAGGTCATGCCTGCCTGAATGGTCGAGGAGAAGAGCACGAACTTGGCCATGAAACCTGCAGTTGGGGGAATACCTGCAAGGGCAAAGACGAAAATCGTCATTGAAAGAGCTGCAAACGGCATTCTCTTCCCAAGACCTTTAAAATTGTCGAGATGGTCCGGGATATCGAGCCTGTCTGTCTTTCCGGAGCTCACCATCCAGACCACGGCTGCAGCTGCAATAAATGCTCCTGCCTTCATAAAGGCGTGGGCAAGGGTGTAGAATATGCTGCCTGTGAGAGCCATCGGGGTCATAACCACAAAAGCCATTGCAATATAGCCTGCCTGAGCCAGGGAAGAATAGGCTAGCATGCGTTTCACGCTGGTCTGGGAAACTGCAACCACGTTTCCGAAGGTCATTGTTACTACTGCCAGAACCGTAAAGGCAAGCTGCCAGTCAGGCTGGAGGGCTGCAAGGGCTAAGATGAAAACCCTGAAGGCTGCCACGAACCCCATCTTCTTGGAACCGGCTGCAAGCAGGGCGGAAACGACTGAAGGCGACCCCTGATAGGTATCCGGAGCCCACATATGGAAAGGCACAAGAGCCATCTTGAAGCCGAAGCCTGCAATAAGCAGCACGATTGCGACAAGCCCTATCGGGTTTCCAGTCAGGATGGCGGGGTTTGCGGCAATTGCAGGTATGCTGGTAGTGCCTGTTGCTCCGTAGACAAAAGATATCCCAAAGAGCATAAGAGCTGCAGAAACCGAGCCTATTATAAAGTACTTCATGGCTCCTTCGAGGGACCTTGCGTTCTGCTTCTCAAAACCTGCAAGAGCATAGGTAGCAAGACTTGCCAGCTCGAAGGCGCAGAAGAGCAGGATCAGGTCGTTAGCAGAAGCCACAACCATCATCCCGAACGTTGCAAAGAGCACCAGGGTATAGAATTCTTCGGTGTGATCACTATTTTCATTATACTTGATTGCAGCAAGCGACACAATCAGAGCAACTGCCAGGAAGACCAGTTTGAAGAACTGGGAGAGGGCATCGATGCTGATAGTGCCTGAAAACAGGGCTGCATTTGTCCCGAAGCTTTCAACTGTCAGGACCAGAGCTGTAAGGACTCCCAGAGTTGCCAGGTAACCCAGTACATTCTTAGTCCTGGGGGACATGAAGACCCCGATCAGCAGTATGATCAGGCCGGTTGAAACGACTGCAATTTCAGGTGCAAGGAACATTAAATTTCCCATTGTTAAACTTTCCATTTTTTACACCCCCAGAGCAGCCGCCAGGCTGACTATTGCTTCCGAATTCGAAATCATCATATTAAGCACCGGACTCGGGTTCAGGCCGAAATAGAGTACAAGAAGGGCAATAGCTGCCATCGAAAAGACCTGCATGGAATTGATATCTCTGATATCCCCGAGCTTCTCGTTGTACACTCCGAACATTGCCCTTTGCATTGCCCAGAGGTGGTAAGCTGCAGTAATCACTATTACCAGCAGGGCAATTAAGACAAAGCCAGGCAGGCGAGCATAGCTGAAAGCAAGCACCAGGAACTCGGCAATAAAACCTGTCAACCCTGGCAGGCCGAGAGATGCCATAAACCCGACCATCATAACCACAGTCAGCTTTGGCATCTTCTTTGCGAGCCCACCAAGATCGTTAATGATTCTTGTGCCTGTACTGGTCTGGATCGCTCCTGCAGACATGAACAGAATGCTCATGATGAGCCCGTGGGAAAACTGCTGGAACATGGCACCTGAAACCGAAAGGGTAACAAGGCCGGCTGCACCCAGAATTACATAACCCATGTGGCTCAAACTGGAGTAAGCGATCATGCGCTTGAGGTCTTTCTGCCGCAGAGCCACAAGAGCCCCGTAGAGAATGCTGAAAGAACCGAGCATGCCCAGCATCATGATCATCAGCTCAGGATTGCCAGTGTTGGGGAGCATTGGGAGTGAGATCCTGAAAAGTCCGTATCCTCCGATTTTGAGCAGGATAAATAGCACACTGCCTGCAGTAGGGGCTTCGGTATACGCATCCGGCAGCCAGGAGTGGAACGGGAAGGTCGGCAGCTTTGCCAGGAACCCGAAGATGATTGAAAGGAAGATTGCGTCCTTTAGCAGGCCGGATTCGAAGAACTGGAACTGTGCGATCAGCTCTCTGATACCAAAGGTCGGAATGCCTGTCTGCTGCCAGGAGGCATAGAAAAGCCCGAAGATCCCAAGAAGCATTATCAGAGAGGCAACATGCGTGTAAATGAAGAATTTGTAAGACGCATGAGCCCGTTTTTCTCCGCCCCAGATGTTTACCATGAAGAAGAGAGGAATCAGGGTCAGCTCCCAGAAGATATAGAAGACTACGAAATCAAGGGCTACAAATACTCCTATAACTGCAGCTTCCATGGTAAGGATTAGCCCATAGAATCTGTTGGGGGACTCTCGATCTTCCTTCCAGCTGTAGAGGATCAGAAGTGGGATCACGATCGCATTCAGGAGGATGAGGGGCATGGAAATGCCGTCAATCCCGACCGAATAGTTGACCCCTAGAGAAGGGATCCACGTCATAGACTCAAAGAACTGCATTGCAGCAGTGCTGCTTTCAAAGTTAAGGTAGGCGTAAATGGCAAGGCCCAGAGTTGCGAGAGAGCCTGTAAACCCCAAACCTGCAGCCTGTCCTTTCGTTTTTGTTAAAAAGGTTACTGCTGCGAAAATCAGCGGCACCAGAATCAACAGAGATGCGACCGGCAGCATCAGATTACCTCCATTATCAACTTAACAAGTATTATCAGCAGGCCTACACCTGCGATTACTGCGGTTGCATAGTTCTGGACAACCCCGGTTTGAACTTTCCGGAGTTCTTCACTTACACCAACTGTGATAATTCCAAATGCTTCCACAATGCTGTCAATGATAACATCAATCACCTGTGTGAGGAAAGCAATAACTCCGTACACTATTCCGAGTGAAAGAAACTCGGTGTAGATTTCGTGCTGGTAGTAACGCTTGTAGAGCAGTCTGTAAATCGGGTTCTTCATCGACGCAAGGGGTCCGAGTTTCACTACTCTCAGGTAATAGATTAAGAAAGCAATTGCAAGGCCTGCAAGGGCGACTATCAACGGAAGCCACAGGATAAGGAGAGGCTCGTTTCCCGTTGTCCCTATAAGCTCGTTTCTGCCTATGCCCGCAAGATTTCCTATATTCAGATTCACGAAACTGTTGGTAAAGGTCTCTTCAAGGAAAGCCATAAATCCGGTCCTTGTCAGCCCGCCGAACACAAGGGCAAAGAGTGCCAGAATGGCGAGGGGGACGGTCATAATGGCAGGAGATTCATGCCCGTGATAGTTACTCCTCGGCTTCCCTGTAAAGGTCATGAATATCAGCCTGAAGATGTAAGCGGATGTAAGGAATGCGGCAGCAATCGAGAATAGATAGGGAATCCAGTTGTTGCTGTGTTCTCCGAAAATGTATGCAGCCTCAATTATCGGATCCTTTGAGAAGAAACCACTTGTCCCTATTAGGGTTCCAGGAATACCGAAACCTGCCAGGGACAGGGCTGCAATTGTCATGGTAACAGCAGTTATGGGCATAACCTTTCCTACGCCTCCGAGTTCCCTCATATCCTGGGTTCCGACTGCATGGATCACACTGCCTGCACAAAGGAAAAGGAGTGCCTTAAAGAAAGCATGGTTAATCAGGTGGAAAATAGATACTCCGACTGCTTCAAGCCCTATTACCGAGCCGAGACCCAGACCAAGCATCATGTATCCTAGCTGGCTGATGGTCGAGTATGCAAGCACACGCTTGAGATCATTCATTACAATGCCCATGGTGCCTGCAAAGAGAGCTGTAAAGCCTCCGAGGTAAGCAACTACCATCAGGGAGTCAGGGGCTGCAATAAACATCGGAAAGGTTCTTGCGACCAGATAAACACCAGCAGTAACCATTGTTGCTGCATGGATAAGGGCTGAAACGGTTGTCGGACCTTCCATGGCATCAGGCAGCCATACATGCAGAGGAAACTGCCCGGACTTTCCTATTGCTCCACCGAAGAAGAGCAGAGTGATAATAGTAAGGTGGCTTATTTCAAAGCCGAAAATGTTTGCCTGCAGAGCTGAAAGCTGGGGGATATAACTGAAGATTTCGTCAAAACGAAGAAGATATGTTCCATCCTGAAATCCGCCTGCAAGTTTCAGGAGATCGGAAGTAAGTATGATTATTCCTGTAAGGAACATTACATCTCCGACCCTTGTTGTCAGAAAGGCTTTCTTGGCAGCGGCTGCAGCCGAGGGTTTTTCGAACCAGAAGCCGATCAGGAGATAGGAACACAGCCCTACCAGTTCCCAGGAAACAAAGAACTGCAGAATATTATCCGAGAGAACCAGAGAAAGCATTGCCGCTGTAAACAGTGCAGTTTCTGCAAAGTATCTGGGCTTCCCGGGATCATGGGACATGTAGCTAACTGCGTAGATATGGATCAGTAGACTCACAAATGAGACCATTGACAGCATTACTGCAGCCAGAGGATCAATCAAAACTCCAAAATTGAGCACTGCAAACCAGGAATGAGACTGGCTTATGACTTCTTCGGGATTTCCCAGCATTCTAAGTGTAATCATGAAAGAGATCACGAAGGAGCCGGCAATTGCTAATATGGGAAAGATTGCCCCACCTGCAGGCATTTTTTTCCCGAAGAAGAACGTGATCACAAAAGCCAGTGCAGGGAGGATCGGGATTAAAAATGCAAATTCTTCCAGAGCCGTTTTTACCACCTCAGGATCTTGAGCTCATCAAGGTTGATCTTATCGTGCATTCTGTAGATTGCCATGAAGATCGCGAATCCGACTGCTGCTTCAGCAGCTGCAAGGGCAATTGAGAATATGGCAAAGACCTGTCCGTTCAGGGTGCCCGTGTAACTTGAGAAAGCCACAAGGTTCAGGTTTGCGGAGTTGAGCATGAGCTCGATGCACATAATCATCCTGATACCGTTTTTATGCGTCATTACGCCATAAATCCCGATTGAGAAGAGCAGGGCTGAAAGCCCCAGGTAAAATACTAAAGGAATCATTTGTTGCCCTCTCCTTTTGCCATATAAATTGCCCCTATAAGGGATGCGAGCAGGACAACTGACAGGACCTCAAAAGGTGCAGCATACTGAGTAAAGATAAGCATGCCTATACCCTCGATGTTACTCTGGTCAGCCGGATTCCCCGGAAGTTCCGAAACCGTATTCCACGACGTTCCAAAAGCTCCTATTACCACAACAGCAACAAAGAGCAGGGATACGAGAAAGGGTAAGAGTCGATTAGTCTGCACCAGCCTCACCTCCGATCTCGCGCTTTGTCAGCATAACAGCAAAGAGGATCAGCACTCCGATTGCTCCTATATAGACCAGCACCTGAATGACTCCCAGAAACTGGGCGTTTAAGAGGATATAGAACGCTGCAAATCCGAACATGCACATAATCAGGGCAAGTCCGGCTCTTACAATATCTTTTGTGATAACCACAAAGATTGCAAAGAATACCGTGATAAGCGCAAGAAGCCCGAACACAGCCATTTCCAGGACTGCTCCTATTGTTTCGAGTCCGATCATTTTTCGTCACCTTCTTCGAGGTCGACTTCCCTTGCAAGTTTATCAGGGCAGATGAGCAGATCCTTGTGCTTCCATTTGACGAGACCTTCAGTGTACTCTTTACCGCTTGTAAGTGCGTCTTTCGGGCATTGGTCAATGCAAAGCCCACAGAAAAGACAGTGGCCGATGTCGATTTCAGGGAACCAGCGCTTTTTGTCGCTGCCCGGAGAAATCGGGGCTTTAACGATCCTTATTGCGTTATTAGGGCAGGTATTGGCGCAAATACCACAGCCTATGCATTTACTTTTATTAAGTATCTGAAGTCCCCTGAACCGGTCGGAGAGCTCGGTGGCTTTTTCCGGATACATTCTGGTTACGGGAGGCTGGGGAATTTTTTTAAGTGCGTATTTTATGTTTCTAAGAACCATGATCTCATGCTCCCGGGTAGAGGTAAAGTCCTAGCCCCACTGCCCAGACAAGGTTTAAAAGGGAAAGGGGAAACAGTTTCTTCCAGCTCAGGTCAACAACCTGGTCGATCCTGAATCTCGGAACAGCCCATCTAAGTCCTATGATTACCATAAGCACGAAGACAACTTTTATAAGCAGGAAAGCTGTGGGGGCGATCAAACCAAGAACAGGGTTGTTTGCAACAAAACCCGGAACGTTCCAGCCACCGAGGAAGAGAAGTGCTACAAGGAAGGAACCAAGGATCATATGGATATACTCGGCAAAGAAACCGAGCCCGAAACGCATTCCACAGTATTCGGTAATCCAGCCTGCTATGAGTTCTTCTTCGGACTCATTCTGGTCAAAAGGAAGCCTGCCCATATCTGCCATAAGTGATACAAAAAATACAAAGCATCCTAGGGGCTGCAGGAAAATATTCCAGAGCATGCCCTGTGATCTGGAAATATCCACTATGTTTAGGGAACCTGACATAATAGCTACACTTACAACGGTTATTCCGAGAGGCACCTCATACCCGACCATTCGGGCAAAATTTCGAAAAGCCCCGAGAAGGGAATACTTATTGTTTGAGCCGTAAGCTACCATGAAAATTCCGAAGATAGTAAGTGCAGACATTGCTTCGATGTAAAGCACACTGATGTCCATCTGTGTGACGGCAAGAGGATATTCGACCCCATTAATGAAAACCGCGCCTACGGGAATTGCGACCAGCATAAGAAAGACAGAACCCATCATGAAGATAGTAGCATTATTGAAAAGTAAACGATCAGCATTCAATGGTCTCAGGTCTTCTTTCGTAAAGAGCTTGATTGCATCGGCTACAAGCTGCAGGAGTCCGTATTTTCCTACGCGGCAGGGTCCCATCCTGGACTGGATATCCGCGGAAAGTTTTCGCTCCAGCCAGACAGCTCCCATTGCTCCGACGAAAATGACTCCTACCAGAGAAAGACCGACAACCCCGCGGATCCAGGGAAGTAAGGGAATTATAAATTCAGGGATCTCTATGGCCATCTTAATCACCTGTCCGCTTCACTGGTACAGCCGTCCATGCTACCCGAAATTGCTGCTACATCCGCAACAGTTGTGCCTATGATAAGTGGGGGTAGCGCCTGTAAGGTCGGATAGTAAGGTCCTCTGACCTTTAACCTGTACGGCTTGTCCGAACCGTCGGATATCATGTACATCCCCATCTCTCCTCTTGGGTCTTCCACCCTGTGGAATACTTCTCCGGCCGGAACTCTCATTACAGGCGTTCTCCTGCCATATGGAGTATTTTCCGGGAAGAGGGGGCCGTTAGGGATCTGATCAAGGCACTGCTCAAGTATGTAGATACTTTCCCGGATCTCATTGAGCCTGACCTGGACTCTTGCAAAACAGTCTCCTGCGGTTTCAGTGCAGACTTTGAAATCCAGATCTTCGTAAACAAGGTAAGGCTCGTTTTTCCGGATATCGAAGGGCACGCCAGTTGCACGCAGAACAGGCCCTGAAACTCCGAGGCTCTTTGCAACGTCTGCGGTCAGGACGCCGACTCCGACAGTACGTTCCCTGTAGATTCTGTCCGTATGGAACATTTGATCAAAATCGTCAACTGCTTTTTTGAGCTTGTTCAGGGTAGGAATGGCTTTTTCTTTAAACCCGGCCGGGAGATCGTCGCGCACCCCTCCGAATTTCAGATAGCTGTGAGTGACCCTTGCACCTGTAACCATATCGATCAGGCTGAGAATTTCTTCTCTTTCCCTGATTGTGTACATGAACATGGAGACGAAACCAATGAATTCCCCAAATTCCCCAATACCCAGCAGGTGGCTCTGAATCCTGGTGAGTTCCTCCAGAATAACCCTTATGTACTTAGCCCTTGCCGGCGGTTCGATGCCTAATAGTTTCTCGGTACAGCCTACAAAACATTCTTCGTTTACGAGGGCTACAAGGTAACAGATCCTGTCTACGATTGTGATTCCCTGAAGGTAGGTTTTGTTCTCCAGGATCTTTTCAATACCTTTGTGAATGAAACCCAGTTCGATCTCAGCACCCAGTACTGTTTCCCCTCTTAACCTCAGGTTTAGCCTGAAGGGACCGGGCTGCATGGGATGCTGGGGTCCAAGGTGTATGATCATCTCATTTGGTTCAAGCTTTTCTTCCATTTTTCACCCTCACACCAGGTTTTTGGCTGTCGTATTCGGAAAACCCTTGTAATCTTTCCTGAGAGGCCATTCACCCAGCATATCGTCGGGAAGCACAAGTGGCTTCAGATTTGGGTGATTTTTGAACAGGATCCCGAAAAGTTCGTAAGTTTCTCTTTCATACCAGTTTGCATTCCAGTATACGGATACAACGGATTCGATTTCCGGATTGTCCCTTGGAAGTGCGGCCTTCAGCGTCAAGACCACAGGATGGTCGTATGAAGCTATATGGTAAACTACTTCCAATTCATTCCTTTTTATGTAGTCCACTCCGCAAACTGAGCAGAGATGGTCAAATTGAAGAGAATCTTTAAGGTACTGGCAGACTTCTCTTGCCTTTTCCTTATCCACGTATGCCCTGGCACGGATCTCGGATTCGACCATTGCTTCGGAAATTGCCTCCGGAAATGTACCGGTTAATGACTCGATAATTTTTCTGACATCCATAATTTTACCTCGAATAGATCTGTAACTTCAGAAAAACCTCAGTACTCCGTGCCCAGGTCTTTTTTGGCCTTTATCTTTTTCTGGAGTTCCACAAATCCCTGGAGCAGGGCTTCGGGCCTCGGCGGACATCCGGGAATGAATACATCAATCGGAAATATCTCATCGATATTTTGCACAGTGCTGTAAGATTCATAGAAAGGTCCCCCACTTATCGAGCAGTCTCCCATAGCTATTACCCATTTAGGTGAAGGCATCTGTTCCCATAATCTTTTTAGAGATGGCAGATACTTCTTTGTTACATAGCCGCTGATGATCATGACGTCAGCCTGTCTTGGGGAGTTCCTTGGAATAATCCCAAAGCGGTCTGTATCGTAATGAGCACAGCCGGTGGCTATCATCTCGACCCCGCAGCAGCCCATTGGCTGGACCATGAACCAGAGCGAGTTTTTCCTTCCCCAGTTGATTATATCCTGAACCTTAGTCTTCTTAAGAAAGTTGTGGATTGCACTGGTCGTTGTCGTGATAACGCCTGGGATTGTTCCTTCTTCCTGAATTTCTTTTGAATTATTCGTTTTTTCCTCCTTCATTTCACCCATGTAAGAGCCCCCTTCTTCCAGAGATAAATATATCCAAAGAGAAGTATGAAAATAAAGGCAAACATTTCAATTAATGCGATCGAGGTGATCCCGTGTCCTTTAAAGACTGTAGTCCACGGGTAAAGGAAGAGCACCTCTACGTCAAAGATAACAAAAGCAATTGCATAAAGATAATACTCAACATTGAACTGAATCCTTGCAGTTCCTGTGGGAACTGAACCAGATTCGTATGTCGTGTATTTGTTAGCCGCCTTGCTCCTCGGACTCAGTTGCTTTACAATAAACATTGTCATTGGAGGCATAATAAGTGCCATTACAAGAAATATTGCAACCGGTATATAGCTATCAATTATTCCAGACATTATATCACCTATCAAAGTGCAGCAACCTGAAACTGCAGCATTTACAAGACCTTAAATGTGGTTTTTACTCGGACAACAACTATGTAAGAATACCCGACCCCCCTCCAGGAAATAGGGATTTCTATTTACACAGGCATTTGACTTTACGGATCTGAAAGATTGGTTTTCTTTGCCCGGCTTAGATAATGTATTGCCAAAGTGCGAGAAAATCCTGCCTTCGGCAAGATAGAGTCAATAATATATTGCCAGAGTGCGAGAAATTCCGGACTCCGGCAATATAGATCCAATTACATGAAATTAGCATAATTAATAATTAAGATTGCAAGCCGCTATCTTAATTCGGCAAATGAATGATGGTTTATTTATAGCTATTTGCTAGATAATTAATATTATATAAATATTAAGTTGAAATAATTAAAAATCATCTTTTAAAACCTGTCTTTGTTAAAAAAATCAGAGAAAAGCAGTTATCTGCTTACGAAATTATATAGACAGTATCAATAAGTTATGATCCTTTGACAGTCCCAGAACTGATGATAAATTGTGATAAACACAGGTTTTTGTCCCTTAATGACGAATATTTATATATATAACTTAATTATTTTAATTCCGCTAAAAACCAATGTATATATTATGAATAATGATGACAAACCTGAAGATAAACAGCTCTTTAAACAACTTTAAAAACAAAAACAATAAAGAACTGAAAAAGTCTGAAAGTCTCCTACTTCAATTATGGAAAGGAAACTTCATTCTTGCTCCCTAAAAGAAACTTCATTCTTGCTCCCTAAAAGATACTAATGAACTCAAAACCAAATGTCTCAACCCTATACCACAGTATATTTAATAAGAAAAAATGCGTCCAATATTACCGATTACAAATTATAATTACCGCATAACGGCAGGAAGAAACGCGCTTGCTAACTTCATCCTGAGAAACTAAGGAAACGACACAAGCAACAACACATTATAGGCACACTGTACCATTAGGCACACTATACCAATACATATAATAACTCTTTTCGTGATAGAAAAGCTGGTGGAATCACATGAAAATTAACGATAATTGTGTAGGATGCGGTCAGTGCGCTTCTTTTTGCAAACAGGGGGCAATAGAAGTTAAGGGAAAGGCAAAAGCTAGCGCTGCATGCGTAGAATGCGGGATTTGTTTTTTCTACTGCCCCGTTAAGGCCATAGAGGTGTCTCCGTGAAAGCAATTATCATCGGCGCAGGTTTAGGAGGGCTCTTAAGTGCCGCCAGACTCTCCCAGGCAGGATATCAAGTAGACGTTTTTGAAAGGCTTCCCATCACAGGAGGAAGATTTACAAATCTCAATTACAAAGGCTTCCAGCTTTCTAGCGGAGCTTTACATATGCTTCCCCACGGCCCCTCAGGCCCTCTGGCCCAACTTCTAAAAGAAGTAAAAGCTGACGTGCGGATCGTGCGGTCAGACAAGGCAACCATACGCATGCCCCTGAAAATGAGTCGTCCGGATTACGGGAAAGGCTTCAAGGACATTTATTTTAACGATTTTTTCACACCTCTTTCTCACAGAGATCGCATGAAAATTGCCCTTCTTATCGTAAGTACTAGAAAGAGCCGTCCGACAGGAAGCACTGTGAATGCCTGGGTCAGGACTCAATTTAAGGATGAATGGCTTGTTAGATTTGCCGACTCCTTCTGCGGCTGGTCCCTGAGCCTGAAAAGTGACAGCGTCCCTGTAGAAGAACTTTTTGAAATAATTGAAAATATGTATAGATTCGGCGGTTCAGGCATTCCGATTGGCGGCTGCAAAGGAGTAATCGACGCCCTGGAAGCTGTGATTGCTTCAAATGGCGGAAGGATTTATACTAAAACCGAAGTCTCAAAAATCCTTTTGGAAAACGGAAGGGCCGCAGGCGTTGTTGTCGGCGATAAGATCTATGAAGCAAACCTGGTCATCAGCAATCTCGGGCATGCCGCAACTGCCTGTCTTTGCAGCGAAGCCCTTTCGGAAAAAACATACTCCAGCTACCTCAAGATGCTTGAGAACCTGCAACCCTCTGCCGGCATAAAGATTTGCCTTGCTGCAGATGAGCCCCTTGTAGGGCATTCCGGAGTCCTGCTAACCCCGTATGCAAAAAGGGTAAATGGGATTAATGAAGTTACGCATGTCGATCCGAAGCTGGCTCCGCCTGGCAAGCACCTTACAATATCTCATCAGTATGTAGCCCCTGAAAATGTGAAAAACCTCGAAGCTGAAATTGAATTAGGGCTTAATGACCTTAGAGAAATATTTCCAGGCAAAAAATACGAAGTTTTACTCATCCAATCATACCACGACGACTGGCCCGTAAATAGGGCATCCTCAGGTATGGACCCTGGTAACGAGACCCCGATTCCGGAGCTTTACGTCGTAGGAGACGGAGCAAAAGGAAAAGGAGGCATTGAAGTAGAAGGAGTGGCCCTCGGAGTGGCTGCAACCATGAAGAAAATCCTCTGCTGAAGTCAAAAATAAGCAAACTCAACAGGTGTTTTATTATTCCACCGGAAAATTCCTATTTTGTTACTTACTCGAAAAATGTCTTCATCCCGATAACCAATGTATGCAGGAACCGCTGCGCTTACTGCGGCTTTAAGAGGAAGCCAGGACAACCAGGCGCCAGGCTTATGAGCCCTGAAGAAATCATTCCCATCCTGGAAAATGGGGTAAAAGCAGGATGCACTGAGGCCCTTTTCACTTTTGGGGAGTATGCAGAAGAGGTGCCAGGATATCGAGAATGGCTTAAAGAGTTAGGTTATTCCTCTACTCTGGAATACCTGCTCTTTCTCTGTGAAACTGCAATCGACATCGGAATTCTTCCTCATACGAATGCGGGGATTATGACCCGCTCAGAGCTTGAAGCCTTAAAGCCTCTGAACGCAAGCATGGGGCTGATGCTTGAGAGTACGGCAATTCTCGATGCCCATAAGGACTGCCCTGGGAAAGTTCCGGAACGCAGGCTTGATACAATCCGGGAAGCCGGGAAGCTTCAGATTCCTTATACTACTGGCCTCCTCGTGGGGATCGGGGAGAAACGGGAGGATAGAATCGAGTCCCTTGAGGCTATTGCAGACCTTCACAGGGAGTACGGGCATATCCAGGAAGTTATTATCCAGAACTTTGGCCCAAAGCCGGGGACACCCATGGAAAACTTTCCTGAGCCCACAATCGAAGAAATGGTTGATACCATATCACTTGCCAGGCAGCTCCTTCCACCTGATGTGGCAGTTCAGGTTGCCCCAAACCTTATTGATCCAAAAGCTCTCATTGCAAAAGGGGCAACGGATCTGGGAGGCATATCCCCTCTGACCATAGACTGGATCAATCCTGAGGCAGAATGGCCGGACGTAAAAGACCTGCAGGAGAAGCTTGGGAATATCCCGTTCAGGGAACGCCTGCCAATTTATCCTCAGTACGTGAAAAAAGGATGGTACCCGGATAGGATAGGCGGGCTGATCGAACAGCTCTCTGACAGAGAAGGTTACAGGAAACAACCCTGAATAGGGTTACGCGGAGGAATTAGAAAAATGAACAGCAAAATTCCCGAAGACCTCATAGAACGCGCATACCAGGGAAAGAGCACAAAAGAAGATGCTCTCCAACTCCTGGAGATACCTCCTTTGGAACTCTTCAGGTTTGCGGACGAGCTCCGCGAGCTTGCGGTAGGGGACATAGTAACTTATGTCGTGAACAGGAATATCAATTTCGCAAGCCGCTGCGTGGGAACCTGTGGGTTTTGCGCATTTAAAGATAAAAACGGATACGTCCTCAGCCTTGAAGAGATCATGGCAAAGGTAAGAGAGGCAAAGCAGGCAAAAGCTACAGAAGTTTGTATCCAGGGAGGACTCCTTCCTGAAGTAGGCCTGGACTTTTACCTCGGGATTGTAGAAGCCATAAAAGCTGAGTTTCCTGAAATGCACATTCACTCTTTTTCGCCAATGGAAGTGTACCATGCCGCCCGTATAAGCGGAATCACGGTAAAAGAAGCGCTTTTCAGACTCAGGAAGAGTGGGCTTGACACAATGCCCGGAACTGCAGCAGAAATACTTTCGGACAGAGTGCGGGAGATTATCTGTCCCTTAAAACTGAAAACCGGGGAATGGGTCGACGTGGTCAGGAAGGCACATGCTGCAGGCATTCCTACTACTGCAACCATGATGTACGGACATATTGAAACCCCTGAGGAAAGGATCGAGCACATGCTGATCATCAGGGAGATCCAGAAAGAAACAGGCGGGATTACGGAATTTGTGCCTCTTCCTTTCATGCCTTACAACAATCCTGTAGGGGAGAAACTGATCAAAGAAGGCAGATATGCCACTCCAGGCCTTGAGGACCTTAAAACCTATGCGATCTCTCGTATCCTCTTAAACGGGTATGTAAACAATATTCAGGCAAGCTGGGTAAAATTGGGGAAGAAGCTTGCCCAATTCGCTCTTTACTGTGGCGCTAACGACCTGGGGGGCACTCTTATGGAAGAAAGCATTTCCAAATCCGCAGGAGCCTCTAATGGAGAACGAATCTCGGTAGAAGAACTCGAATGGATGATCCATGGAGCCGGTAGGATCCCAAAAGAAAGAACTACTCTATATAGAGGAGTGCGTGAAATGGCTTCCGGAAATTCGAGAAAGGTGCTAGGGTTCGGAATTTCCGAATAAGCTTGTTCATACATGGGAGTGAGTAGAGAATATACAAGTTAAAAAAAATAATTATACAGGTTAAAAAAATAAGTATACAGGTTAAAAAAATAAGTATACAGGTTGAAAAAATAAGTATACAGGTTAAAAAAATAATATACAGGTTAAAAATTAATTGTACAAGTTATAAAATTAATATTACAAGTTAAAGCAGTAATTATTCAAGTTTAAGCATTAATTATTCAAGTTTAAGCATTAATTATTCAAGTTAAAGCAGCAATTATTCAATTTTTAACAGGAATGATCGGGATGTACACGAAAAAACAGACAGTTATCCCCGAGGATGTCGTTGACAGGGCATATCAGGGAAAGTGCAGCAAAGAAGACGCTCTTGTCCTGCTTGAAGGAAGCCCATTTGAGCTTTTTGAACTTGCCGATACACTGCGAGCCCAAGCAGTCGGCGATATTGTTAGTTATGTTACGAACAGGAACATTTATATTACAAATAAATGTGCAGGAAACTGCGGATTCTGCGCTTACAGGACAGAAAAAGGCTATATACTGAGTGTGGATGAAATCCTGAAAAAAGTTGATGAAGCCAGAAAAGCCGGGGTTGTTGAAGTCTGCATCCAGGGAGGATATACTCCGGAGATTGATATGGAATTCTATCTTGAAATTGTAGAATCCATAAAAGCTGAATTTCCTGAAATCTGTATCCATGCGTTATCTCCGATGGAAGTAAATTACGCAGCAGGAATTTCCGGCATGTCCGTAGAAGAGGCTCTCCGCAAACTAAAAAGAAGTGGGCTTGATTCCCTCACAGGCACTTCAGCCGAGATTCTTTCCGATAGGGTGAGGAAAATAATCTGTCCTGAGAAAATCAATACCCAGCAGTGGATTGATACCGTAACCGCGGCACACAAAATCGGAATATCTACCAACGCAACCATCATGTACGGACATGTAGAAACAATCGAAGAACGCCTGGACCATGTTTTTGTTATCCGTGAAATCCAGAAAGAAACAGACGGATTTACAGAACTCATTCCAATGTCCTTTTTGCCCTACAATAACCGGATCGGAGAAAAAATGCTGGCATCCGGAAAGTTCGCCAGCACAGGCCTTGAAGACCTGCAGCTCATAGCTATTTCTCGCATAATTCTGCATACTCACGTAAATAATATCCAGGCCACCTGGGTCAAACTCGGAAAAAAACTCGCTCAGGTAGCCCTGCAGTGCGGAGCAAACGACCTGGGGGGCACGCTTATGGAAGACCAGATCTCAACAGCATCTGGAGGAAGCAATGGCGAATATGTATCTCCTGCCGAGTTCGAGTGGATGATAAAAGGTGCAGGAAGAATTCCTGTGCAGAGGGATACTCTGTATCGGAAAGTAAGCCCAAATTCCGGGATAGAGAAGGCTCACTTCCGAATTGCGGAAGAACAAAAATAGGCAGCAAGGAATCAGAGAGATAAAATTAGAATGTAAATATTTATACTTAAGTCCGCTTGAGGTTTTATAACCGTGGAAAACGTGGAAAACGCGGAAAAAACGGTGCCCATAAATTATCCTCTTGAGCGAGCTAAGCGAGTGAAAAGGACCTCGTGCTGTTGCATTTGCAGTGCAACTAAAAGAAAAATCATAGATTTTTCTGGTCCCGAAGCGAAATTCGGGTTTAAAAGGTAATTATTATTTGCAGGAGTCCAGATGAAAGTTGTAATTCCCTATAAAAAAGCCCGCGCAAAATCCCGATTGTCCCCTGTCCTCAGTCAGGAAGAAAGAGAAGAGTTCGTAGAAATCATGCTGAGCCAGGTAATAGACTCCGTTATAGAAGCCGGAATAGAAACTATCGATATTCTCAGCCCTTCGCTGTACGGTCTTGAGAATATGAAGAAAGCGAGGGTTCTTCTGGACAAAGGCGACCTGAATGAAGCCCTTAACAGGTATCTGGAACAGGCTGATGAGCCGGTCCTGATTGCAATGGCTGACCTGCCTCTTCTCTCTCCGAACCACATAACAGAGATAACTTCAACAAAAGAAGATGTATGCATTGTTCCGGGAAAAGGCGGAGGTACAAATGTCCTGTTTATCAGGAACCCTTCAAACTACAGGGTCAGGTATTATGGCTCAAGTTTTTTGACACATTGCTCTATTGCAGCAGAAGCAAGGCAGAATGTCGAAATATATGATTCTTTCCTTGCAGCCACAGACATAGATGAGCCCGAGGATCTGGTAGAGCTGTTTATACACGGAAAGGGAGCTGCAAAAAATTATATAAGCAAGAAGTTCAGGCTTGAAATTAGCAGAGGAAGGGTAAGGCTATCCCTAATTTGAAGCCACTTTTCTATTTTTTATTTGACTACAGTTTTAACGTAAATGTTTGCATTTAACTTGCTTTTTATCTTGTATCATGGAAAATCGACAGGCATGAAAAACCAAACAAGACACTCTATAACCGCGGAAAACGCTGAAAGCGCGGAAGTAATGTTCCTGTGCTTCCTTTATTCCGTGATTCTCAACATCAATTTTGCAAATTAGTCCGCTTGAGCGAGCGGCGCGAGTGAAACGGACAGCGTACTCCCGAGGCGCAATTCGGGCGAGGCGCAATTCGGGTTGAAAAGCATTTTAAGAATAGAACCAGATTTACATATTGTAAATATTTTTATGATTACTATAATCCGTGAGTTCACTATAAATAACTGGTAAGATAAAAGGTTAAATGGGAGTTAAAGGAAAGTGTTAAAGGGGGAATAACATCTATAGCTTCAAACTCAAATATTACATTTAAGTCACTTAAATTCCATAGCCGCAAAAAATGGACGTGCAGGGAAATATTTAATCCAGATTATATAGCCACGGAATACGCGGAAATCACTGAAATCTCTGTGCCCGTACTTCCTTTCTTCCGTGCTTTCCGTGGTTCACCTATACGTTTAAGATTAGTGAAGAAATTTTGGTAACTAACTGTAGTAGGACTTACGCGGTTGAACTAAGAAATTAAAAGCATTAGACCTTCAAATGTCTAAAATATAAATCTAATAGCAACTTATTAGACCTTCAATTGTCTAAAATATAAATCTGATAGCAACGTCCATTGTATGTGATTTTGCACTCAAGTGCGTAAGTCCTATATAGATTAGTGGGATTCATAGCTTCAAAGAGAAAAAATGAGATATTCATTACGAGATATGTAGAAATCTCTTTGTATTCGGCAAAGAAAAAACTTCGTATAAATTAGAGACTTTTTAATATTTTATATGATCGTCAAAATTTATCATTATTCTCTTTATCTAGTGACTGCAGTCAATCAAAAATTCAGAAGATAATAAAAAGCCTCATAAATAAAGAGTCCTTTGTGATCCTAAAAAAGGCCCTTTGCTACCACAAAGGAAAAATTCGCTTTAATCATTTAAGAGGAAATGCCTTTGGTAAGCTTAAAGTAATAAATTCAGAAAGGGATTTTTCAAAAGGCAGAAGTTTAAAGAAGGGATTTTTCAATTCTGGCAGTCTTAATTAACAAAAACTATATGTTAGATAATTGTTATTATCTGCCTTGAATTGCTATAATTTGCCAAACTGCTATAATTTATCAAACTGCTATAATTTATCAAACTGCTATAATTTGCTAAACTGCTATAACATGCTATAATTACCTTATTTGCCTTTAAAATTTACAGGTGAGCTAGTGAGCATCAACATAAATAGATACAAATGCGGATATTGTGGTGCCTGTGTGGGAGTCTGCCCTAAGGGAGCACTCGAACTTGTGGAAACCTGGGTTGAAGTAGATGGAAATACGTGCATTTTATGCGGGATATGTGATCGCATATGCCCTGTAGGAGCAATTGAGGTAATGAAATGAAGGACAGCTATGATGTTTTAGTTATAGGAGCCGGTCCTGCAGGTTCTATTGCTGCAAAAACCGCGGCTGAAAAGGGACTTGATGTACTTTTAATCGAGAAACGGCAGGAAATAGGCGACCCTGTGCGCTGCGCAGAAGGCGTGAGCAAACAATACCTCAAAAAGCATGTGGAAATTGACAAGAAGTGGATTTGCGCTGACCTCAAAGGCTCCCGTATTTACTCCCCGGACGGTACAAAGATAGAAATGGCAGAAGAAATCGCGGGTGGAGAAGTTGGCTATGTCCTTGAGAGAAAAATCTTTGACCGCGCTCTTGCAGAAAATGCTGCGAAAGCCGGAGCGGAAGTTCGGGTAAAAACCAGAGCAACTGGCCTTATCATCGAAGATGATTTCATCAAAGGAGCCAGACTCATGCACCTTGGAAAGGAGTATGATGTACATGCCAAAATAGTGATAGGTGCCGACGGAGTCGAATCTAAAGTAGGAAGGTGGGCAGGTATTGATACTTCTCTGAAGCCCGCAGACATCGAAACCTGCGTTCAGTACCTTGTAGCTGGCATAGATATAAACCAGGAGTACTGCGAGTTCTACATAGGAAATGAGATCGCACCTGGCGGCTATGTATGGATCTTCCCGAAAGGCGAGGGCAAAGCAAATGTAGGGATAGGAATTCTCGGGAGCAAGATGGGAAAATTCAAGCCAAGACCCATAGATTATCTTAACACTTTCCTTGAGAAAAAATTCCCTAATGCTAGGATAGTCGAAATGATCTTCGGAGGAGTCCCGGTTTCAGGCAGCATTGAGAAAACTTCTGCCAACGGGCTGATGCTCATCGGAGACGCTGCACGCCAGTCCGACCCTGTCACAGGCGGCGGGATCCTTAACGCTATGGATGCAGGGAAGATGGCAGGGGAAGCTGCTTTTGCAGCCATATCCGCAGGAGATGTCTCTCTCGAAAAACTCGAAGACGTTTATGAGAAACGGTGGAGGGCAACCACCGGGCACGCCTTAGATCTGAGCCTAATTGTTAAAAACTGTTTTATCGATTTAACTGATGAGGACCTGAATTCCCTTGCCTATTCCCTCAAGGGTGTAAAGTTTGAGAGAATGCGCCTTCTTGACCTGCTACATGCTCTTTTTAAAGCCAATAAAAAATTACTCTGGGACCTTCGGGTGCTTTTCAAGGACGCTGCAAAAGAAGTGGTAAAAAATAAAATGTAATTTCTGAAATCCCAGGCATTTTCCACTTCTTTTTTAATTTCCTTCTCTGATCTCTTTTGCAGGATTATTACTTTTCTCAGGCCATCCAGGCTGTTATCGGTTGATATTATTTCCGGGGAACCTGAATAGCATTCAAAGGCCGTTCTTGTCCCGCGCTCGGCGCGGCCGGAACCCATCGACTTCGAGAAATAACAAGAAAACTTTAGTCCTATTGGAGAAGTCGAGTATCGAAATACCAACAAATTCATAAAGGACCACTAATAAAAGAGACCCGCCAAAAAACGGGAGTTAACCAAACAGTAAGCAAAAGTGGGATCAATAGAAGCAGGAGCAGATTAATACTTATAGAACCTTATCCACCTGTTTTATTCGAAATCGTTATGCTCATTTTCAAATTTTTTAGCTTCACCTGGAAACAGAACGATCTTCAACTTCTTGTTTTAACTTTTCTTTTGGAATCCATTAACACTAGCACTTACCACTCTGTTCACCAATCTATCAAAACATTTTTATTAAATAGAATACGTAATGATAAATAATTTAGAATAACTAGAGAAGATCTGAGGACTGGAAAATAATAAAAGTCTCAGTATATTAATATATGTTAACATATATTAATATGTTATTTATATAAATGCTGGTATATTATTTAAATTGTGAGGTAGATTGATCCTATTTTCCTTCAGAAATCCTGGTTCACAGGAATAACCTGTTCTCCTAAAGCTTGTCAATATTCAGAGGATTAGTTAAGAATTCGTCACAGAACAAACTATGCACAGGTTTCTAGTGGATGCCTTGATTTTCAAGATCATAACCATCAATTGAAAAGTAACTTTAGGAAAAATGTGCATAATCTATTTTGTGACAGTTACTAAGATAAGAAAGGTATCATTTGTATTCGGTAGGATACGAAACACCAAAAAATATTATTCTTTATGCTAAATTTTTACATTCAAGTTGGAAAATTTCTACATTCAATTTGAAAATCACTACATTCAATTTGAAAATCACTACACGCAGTATTCAAAGTTGTGATAAAATTCGTTAACCTATGACAAATGAAAAAGATATATAAGTTATGCTGTTGCTTACTTTGCATTAAAAGGTGCATCCGATGATTGAAAGGACGAGTACGACTCTAAAAGAAAAGAGTCTGGAGAAATCCCCAACTGGCATAAATGGCTTGGATGATATCACAGATGGTGGACTGCCAAAGGGTCGCCCAGCACTTGTATGTGGAAGTGCAGGCTCAGGAAAGACCCTTCTGGCAATGGAGTTTCTGGTCAAGGGAGCCAAACAGTATGACGAGCCAGGCGTCTTCATGGCCTTTGAGGAAACCGAAGAAGAGCTGGCCAAGAATTTTGCCTCTATGGGATTCGATCTGGATGACCTGGTAGCCAATAACAAGCTAATAGTCGATTATGTCTACATTGATAAAAGCGAGATCGAGGAGACAGGCGAGTACGATCTGGAAGGTCTGTTCATAAGGCTTGGGTTAGCTATAGATTCCATCGGTGCCAAGCGTGTAGTTCTGGACACCCTGGAAGTTCTGTTCTCCGGGTTCCAGAATGTGGCCATACTGCGCTCTGAGCTGCGCAGGCTGTTCCGCTGGCTAAAGAACAAAGGAGTGACAGCCATAGTCACGGGTGAACGGGGTGAATCGTCCCTTACCAGGTACGGACTCGAGGAGTATGTCGCAGACTGCGTTATCCTTCTTGATAATAGAATGGAGGAGCAAATAGCCACCAGGCGTCTGAGGATCATCAAATACAGGGGGTCTAGACATGGCACCAACGAGTACCCCTTCCTGATAGAGGAGGATGGGATATCGGTCCTGCCCATCACGTCCCTGGGCCTGGAGCATGAGGTATCCGCAGAAAGGATATCGACGGGCATAGAGCGCCTGGACACCATGCTTGGAGGCCAGGGATACTACCGCGGCACCACCGTACTGATTTCCGGAACACCAGGCATAGGCAAGACCAGCTTTGCAGCCGAGTTTGCGAAAGCTGCCTGCGAACGGGGAGAGCGCTGCCTGTATTTCGCGTTCGAGGAATCGCCAAGCCAGATAATCAGGAACATGAGATCTATAGACATAGACTTCCAGCCCTATATCGATACCGGCCTCATGCAAATCAGTGCCTCCAGGCCCATGGCTTACGGCCTGGAAATGCATCTGATAGCCATGCGCAGGCTCATAGATAGGTTCGAGCCAGCCATCGTGATCGCAGATCCCATATCCAACCTGACCAACGTGGGCACTCAGGCCGATGTCATGTTCACGCTCACGAAGCTCATCGATTACCTGAAACTCAAGACTATCACGGCTGTGTGCACCAGCCTGGTAGAGCACGAGAGCATCGAGGACATTAACGCCCAGGGCATATCTTCCCTGATGGATACCTGGATCAGCCTCCGCTTCTTTGAGAATGACAATGAACGCAACCGCGGCGTCTCGGTGATCAAGTCAAGAGGCATGCCGCACTCCAACCAGATCAGGGAATACCTGCTTACTGATCATGGCGTGGAGATCAAGGATGTATACCTTGGACCTTCAGGAGGCCTGCTTATGGGCTCGTCCAGAGCTGGCCAGGAAGCGAAGGAACTGGCCGAGGCTGTAACTCAAAGCAAGAATGAGGCGCGGAGGAAGAGGGAGCTGGAGAGCAAGCTAAAATCCCTGGATGCCCAGATAACAGCATTGAGCTCTGAATTTGAGGTGCAGAAAGAGGAGCTTGATAAGCTCACCTCCGAGGATGCGCTCAGGAGTAAGGCGTTGGCCAATGACAGAAGTGAGATGGCCGGAATAAGGAAGGCCGACAAATCCTACAAATGAGCAGTGGAGACTCGTAGAGGGTTCCAAAGTCTTGGATTTGTGCATCTCCAGTCTCATGGGTACACTATTATTAGAAAGGCTTTGTAGAATTAGAAAGGCTTTGTAGAGAAGACCTCCGCAGAAGAATCGAAGCCCGTATCGTGAAGAGAAAGAAGTCGAAAGACGATCTCCAGCCTTACATAGGCAGTGATTTATGCAGGCGGATATCTCAAAACCTGGATAAATGGGTACTTTCTTTATCCCATAGCTCACATTAACTATAATCTATTGATTCCAAAAGCATAGGGAAAGAACCTGCACAGAAAAGGGGTAGTCTCTTCAGGTTCAAGTGGTGGAAATTTGATGAAAAATGCAGAACAAAATGATGAAGGGCCTGAGCCTATTGAGTCCGATACTGTACCCGACCAGGACTTTTATATCTTGAGGCTATATGTGGCTGGCCAGACCAAGAAGAGCCTGGCGGCCTTTGCCAACTTAAAGAAGATCTGCGAGGAGCACCTGTGTGGCAAGTACAGGATCGAGGTAATAGATCTCCTGGAGAATCCGCAGCTAGCTAAGGGAGATCAAATATTGGCTATCCCAACGCTCGTTAGAAAGCTCCCTGAGCCGATAACGAAAATTATAGGAGATCTCTCGAATACGGAGCGCGTTCTGGTAGGCCTGGATCTGCTCCCTGCGAGGTATGTTCAATGACCATCAATGAAGAGACAAAGACTAAAGAGACCAAGATGTCGGAAATCAAGGACTCCACAGCAGCCTTTGAGGAGGCCCTTGCCAAAGCAGGAGATGGAAAATACGTTATGCGTCTCTATGTTGCGGGGATGGGCCCCAAATCGGTGCAGGCAGTAGATAATATCAAGCGCATATGTGAAGAGTACCTGCCAGGCAAGTACCAGCTAGAGGTCATCGATATATATCAGTATCCGATCTTCGCTAAAGAAGGGCAAATAGTGGCAGCACCCACCCTCATAAAAGAGCTTCCGCCGCCCTTGAGGAAACTCATAGGCAGCATGGCGGATACAGAGAGGGTTCTGGTTGGAATGGACGTGAAATTTAAGGCTGATAGGAATAGTTGACCTTTAGAAGGACAGTGAAAAACATGAGTTATAAAGCGGCAAAAGGCAAGGAGCCCGTACCGTATCAGGTACTGTTGGATGAGAACAGTGCCTTAAAAGACGAGGTACAGAGCCTAAGAGCACGCCTGGAGGAGGCTGAAGAACTCAGGCGCGCCATTAGTGAGGGAGATATGGATGCCCTGGTATTACCCGGACCAGAAGGGCAGCTGATCTTCACCCTGGATAGTGCCGATCAAGCATACCGCGTCCTGGTGGAGACAATGAATGAAGGCACAGTCACCCTTGCCTTCGACGGGACCATCCTTTACTGCAACAGCCACTTTGCAGAACTCCTGAGGATGCCTCCACAAGCCATAGTAGGCAGATCTATCTCTGGGTTCATTGAGACTGAGAGTGCGATCACTTTTAATGCACTCCTGGATAATAAAATTGGCACGGGTGAGGTCAAACTCCGGGCTGAGGGGGGCAAATCTTTGCCCGTATACATGTCCATCAGCTCACTGCAGACCGAGGGGTCTCCAAACGCCTGGTGCCTAGTGGTTACAGATCTGACTGAGCAGAAAAAGAATGAAGAGGTTCTCGCTTCTGAGCGCCTGGCTCGATCAATCATCGAGCAGGCTGCCGAGACAATAGTAGTATGCGACACGTCAGGTAGAATTATCCGCTTCAGCAACGCCATGCCCAAGCTCTGTGAGTGCGATCCGACATTCCACGTATTTGAAGATCTCATAAATTTACGGTTCTCAAAAGGGGCAGAAGCCGGCAACAGCATGCTTCCTGTCTCCTCTGCTCTAAAGGGATCTTCCATTCTCGGGGCGCAAGCGACCTATGAACTTGAGGATTTCCAGAAGTTCCACATACTTTTAAACTCAGGGCCTCTGAAGAATGACGATGGCGAGATTATAGGCTGCGTTGTGACTCTTACGGACACTACAGAGCTTAAACGGCTGGAAGAACAAACTAGCCGACAAGCCGAAGAATTGGCAAGTGTGATGGAGATGGCACCTGTAGCTATCTGGATTGGCCACGACCCGCAAAATCAAAACATCACCGGCAATCGGATGGCTAACGAGTTCTACGAAGCCGAAATCAGAGAAAATGTCTCAGCGAACGTCACACCTGTGCGTCGATTCTTCTGCAAAGGCCGCGAATTAACAGCGGACGAATTGCCCATGCAAGAGGCCACCTTGAAGGATATCGACGTACACAACGTGGAATTGGATGTGATGTTGCCTAGCGGCAAACGGCGAATAATGCTGGGATCAGCCAGCCCACTACACGATGCCGAAGGGAATGTGCGCGGCAGTATAGGTGCATTTAGCGACATCACAGATCGCAAGGAGGGAGAAAAAGCTCTACAGGAAGTTTATAAGGCGATCGAGGCACAATCCGAAGAGCTAAAAGTATCTAATGAAGAGTTGCGGGTTCAGTCCAAAGAACTCCACGAAGCATATGAGGCTTTGAATGAGAGCGAAAAGCGGTATCGACTAATTTTCGACAAAAGCATGGATGCAATTCTCCTGACCGACCCCAGAGGTGTTGGGATAGTCCTGTCGGTTAATCTAGCCGCCTGCCGGATGCTTGGATGGGCGGAAGAAGAATTGATAGGTAAAGGGCTCGATGTGATGTTTGATACAGAAGATCCGGCGCTATCTACTGAATTAGCTAAACATATGCTCTCCGGATCAGCGATATCCCAGCTCAATTACAGGCGCAAGGATGGAACTATATTAAATGGAGAGGTAAGCAGCACTTTCTTCATTGATCGAAATGGAGAACCTCGGATAGTCAATATCATTCGAGACATCACCGAGCGCAAGCGAGCTGAAGAGGCACTGCGTGAGGCATATGAGATAGTTCAGGTGCAATCCGAGGAGTTGCATATATCAAACGAAGAGTTGCGGGTTCAGTCCGAGGAACTCCATGAAGCTAATGCTTTACTTTATTATAATGAGAATAAATTTCGTACATTGACTGAAAATTCTCCTGATTTGATTGCCCGTTTTGATAGACAAAGTCGCTGTATATATGCTAACCCTACAATCGCGAAATTTTATGCTACTCCTCCAATCGTGCAATTCTATAATCGTTCTGTAGACGAACTCATCGGTAAAACTAATTCTGAACTTTGGATAGAGCCTGAACTGGTTAAATTCTGGAAAGGACATTATGAAAACGTTTTTGCCACAGGTAAACCCGAAACAACGGAATTCCAATATATATCACCTCAAGGCAAAAAATACTATTTTAATACTCAAATAGTGCCGGAGTTTGTTGGTGGCAAAGTGACCTATGTTCTTGTCATTTCCCATGATATTACAGATATGAAAGAAGTAGAAGCTAAGTTCAAAGAAATACTCAGCAATTTAGAGGAAAAAGTAAAAGAACGTACATCCGAACTTGAAGAAGCTTATGACTCAGTGCTGGAAAATGAGATAAGACTCAATGAAGCTCAAAAAATAACTCATATTGGGAGTTGGGAGTGGAATCTTGTAACTGGTGAATTATACTGGTCTGATGAAATGTATCGTATTTTTAGACTTGATCCTATACAATTCGGTGCAACTTACGATGCATTTTTGGATTATGTTCATCCAGACGATCGAGACTATGTGTATAATTCCCTTCAAAAAGCTTTAAACGGAGATCCTATTAACATTGATTATAGGATTATCCTGGCTGATAGGGAAGAGCGTATAGTCCATGCGCAGGGTGAAGCCATTTTTGATGAAAGGCGTACCCCTGTTCGAACAAGAGGAACAATTCAGGATATCACGGAGAGTAAAAAAGCGGAAGAAGCTCTCGCAAAAATCGAAATTGCCCGCAAACAGGAAATTCACCACAGAATTAAGAATAACTTGCAGGTAATCTCCTCCCTGCTGGATCTCCAGGCTGAGAAATTCTATAATAGAGAGGATATCAAGGACTCGGAAGTTCTGAAAGCCTTCAAGGAAAGCCAGGATAGAGTAATATCCATGGCTATTATTCACGAGGAACTGTACAAAAGCGGAGGGATCGATACACTTGACTTTTCGTCGTATATTGAGGAACTCGCTGAGAACCTTTTCCTGACGTACCGGCTTAGAGATACCGATATCAGCTTAAACATGGACCTGGAAGAAAACATCTTCTTTGACATGGACACTGCAGTTCCATTAGGAATTATCGTTAATGAACTTGTTTCTAATTCCCTCAAGCATGCATTTATAGGGAAAGATAAAGGAGAAATTAGAATTAAACTTTGCAGGGAAGAATCCGCAGAATTTGAAAGCAGCAGAGCAGTAAGCAATAATAAGGACTTTGAGAGTACCAGTTTTACTCTGACCGTTTCAGACAATGGCGTGGGCATTCCTGAAAACCTTGATATTGAAGACCTTGATAGTCTTGGGTTTCAGCTGGTAACTTCCCTTGTAGACCAGTTAGATGGGGAACTTGAACTGAAAAGGAACAATGGGACTGAGTTCACTATGAGGTTCACGGTAACAGAAAAAAATGAACAAGTATTAAATATATAAGATGTATAGGTTTTGTGTAAAATCTATGCATTTTTTTAAATATATAGGTAATACTTATTTCATCAAAAGTGATTAATAAATCCCTGACGTTATTTAATATCGAATAATTGCCTTTTATAAGAACGCTTTACTTATAATATAGGCTGAAGTCAGATAGTTAATATATAGGAAAAGTTGTATACTTTTTTCAACAAAAATCATACCTTTTAGAGCCCTGAATTTGATTTAGTCGGAAAACATAGCTTATTTAAGCTTTATAAATCTTATTTTTACTCAAATAGTAGATTGCAGGCTAAAACTCCTGATTTTATCGAGATATATATAAAAATAGAATATGTAAATTGAATCTGAAAGTAAGTTTACTTTTTCTGGCCCGAGATTTATCTAAATTTCAAAATCTATCTTTAGTAAGGAAAATATATTCGACGTGTTTTATATAATTTATTATTATATAATTGAATATACGCTTATGACAATTGAAAAAAAATCGACTCCTCTCCAAACGAAAGTCGGTAACTTGAGTAATCAGTAAAAATCTTTGTCATGAGCGTCAAAATGGGTATGAATTCTCCAAGGTATGAATTCTCCAAATGCAAAAAGGGTATGAATCCTCCAAGGTATGATTCTCCAAATGCAAAAGAGGTATGAATTCTCCAAGGTATGAATTCTCCAAATGTAAACAGGGTATGAATTCTTCAAGGTATAGATTCTCCCAGGCATGAATTCTCCAAATGCAAGAAAGGTATGAATTCTCCTGGGCACGAATTCTCCAAGTGAAAAGAGATTATGCAAACAAGTATGAAAAGATAAGTATAAAAATAAAATAAAAACGAATATGAAAATAATATAATAAACAAAGGAGATGAAATAAATGGGCGGAAGAGGAATTTTTGATGGATTTGGCGGCGGACTTGGCGGATTATGTGGCGGAGGCTGTGGCGGGGGCTGTGGCGGGGGCTGTGGCGGCTGGGACGGAGGCTGTGGCCGTCACAAAGGCTGTGATGATGGAAAGAAAGGTTGCTTCATAACCGCAGTTCGTGCCGGTTGCTTCAAAGGCGACGGAGACTGGGGCAGATGGTAACTGAGCGATTGTTTCGGTAACGAACTCAATCGCTACTACTGACTAATCGAACCATGGACTAAACTGTTTAGATAGATATTAGCTGTCTAGATAGTGGAGAATGAAAAATCAAATTGCGTGCGGCTGCTACCCCATCTTAATGGATGGAGCATGCTTGGGCCGCACACTCATTCTCTCAGAAGTCCATTCCAAAACTTGATGCAATCTCGTTACCGCTACTACTTTACAACTCTATTTAGGATTAGAGTATGCAATTCTCTAATCAAACTTTTCATCCACCCCAAATTATACTCTCATGGCAACTATTTTTTGAAATTATCCGGTTACCTCTTTTCGTTTGGACAGGAACAGGTATGATTGCATGAAAGTATAAATAGAAATATAATTATAAATTATATAAAAACAACAGAATAACTTATTCTTATTATTAATAGTCTTGTAAAAACTGAGTAAACCCTATCTCAATAAAACACACTTACTTTTACATTTAATCTACAAGTCCTAATTCATTTAAAGCTCCCAATAAATCAGGAATTATAGCCTTCAATCCACTATATAAGCAAAAAATATAATCTATATAGTACTTATGAGCTTTATTTACCGGTTAAATCAAATTTAAGACCTTAAAAAACGTGTATTTAGTTGAAAAAATTTTATAAATCTTTTTATTATTAAACATCATAACTTCAGCCTTTTTACCATTGAGTATAATCTATTTATTTCTTGTTTCTTTGTTTTTTCATTGTCGATTATATGATGATCTAATTTAACACGAAGGCGGGAAGTCCCCTTCCTCGGAGCATCAGCGAGAGGTGGGGGATGAAAGCCGTCAACTTCAAAACAGTCTAATGTTGTTGATTCTCAAAATCTATTTATTCTTAAACCTT